>Ga0207421_10008492_pt1 | contig 10641 bp, 9 predicted proteins | sample SodLakKL_010_SED_4_FD_187542 | JGI IMG/M metagenome (GOLD analysis project Ga0207421, IMG submission 187542) | Alkaline sediment microbial communities from Lake Tanatar, Kulunda Steppe, Russia - 8KL_010_SED (SPAdes) (version 2) | ecosystem: Environmental > Aquatic > Non-marine Saline and...
ACATCGTCATGATGCGGAACCAGCGGTTCAACAGGGCTGGCTTTCCCGAGTTCTTCCAGGGCAGCCATGCTGTTATCCCCATCAGAATCGATAATGTAAACGTGCTCAAGTGTATCTATCTCTTTGGAAAAATCCTTGACCTGCTCGTAAATATCCGGGCTTGAGACCATCAAGAATTTAACTGCACTGTCTTTGATGATGTACTTCCAGGTCTGCCAGAGTTCTTTTTCATACATCGGGATAAAACGGGCTTTTCTGCCGTAAGTGGCATAGGATAGAACAGCCCACTCGGGGCGGTTGGGAGAAATAATCCCTACCGCGTCACCTTCACCAATACCCAGCTTGGCCAGCCCGCCCCGGGCATTGCGGATGCGTTCGCCTGTTTCACCGTAGGTAACCGGGTCCACAGAGCCCTGTTCGTTGTGCACCCAAAATAAAACATTGCCCCCAAACTTCTTTTCGCTCGCCTCCCACCACTCAACCAGGTTGTCCGGCTTTTCATAGGTCCAGCTCATAGATTTCTCTCCTTACAATTTAATCTAAACCACAAAATTGACACTCAGTCAGAATTCATATTGGTTTTTAAATAATTCGCGATTTTTGTTCATTTTCCTGCAATAATAATCCCGCTAAAGCTAATTTTTTCTGGTTTCAAAAAGGAAATACCCTGATGATGTAGAATTAAATGAAGGAATATTTTTACGGTTACCAAGAAATAATCATTAGTAAAAAAATTTATTATGTATTCTTCAATATATCTTACCATATTGATGCTTTGTTGATATTTTGCTGATAGGAAAGTGTTAAAATTGAAGAACGCTTATACTTTTTTGCTGTGAAACATACTCAATGGTGAGTAAAAATAGAGCTTCCAAAACATAAAGCCATTTAGTAACGGGGACAGCCGGTTCTCTTTTTAAGCCTCCCTGCAAACACCACTTTTGCCGCCTAAAATCGAAAAACCACCGATTGAGTTGCTTTTTTGATTTCAATTCTTAACAAGCGGGGAGGTCTCTACACTGCCCACTGAAAAGGAAAAATTTCGCCTGCTGGTTGAAAATTTGCCGAACGGGTTCGCTTATCACCAGGTTGTGGTCGACCGCAACGGTATACCGGTAGACTCTATTTACCTCGATGTAAATGCCGCTTTTGAAAAAATAACCGGCCTGTCCAGGGCGGAAGTGATCGGTAAAAGGGCGACTGAAATATACACCGGGATGAAGGGTAACGATTTCGACTGGATAGGAGAATGCGGCCGGCTTGCCCTGACCGGGAGTAGTCACAGTTTTGAACACTTTTTCCATTCCGCTCAGCGCTGGTATTTGGTTACCGTTTACAGCGATGAACCCGGGTTCTTTGTCACTTTATTTGAAGACGTAACAGGGACAAAACATATACAAGAGCAAAAACGTTTTGAGCAGCTCTTTCGCCACAATCCAACCCTGATGGCTTTAACTTCACTTCCTGAACGCCGCTTCCTTGAAATTAACAATGCGTTCTTAGAAACCCTCGGCTTTACCAGGCAAGAAATTATCGGAAAAACATCCTCCGAACTGGGCCTGTTCGCCAACCCGGAACTGGCAGCAGCAATAGCTGAGCAGTTAAAAAAAGAAGGGCGGATAACCGGCGTAGAAATGCAGGTGCGCTGCAAAGACGGCACTATCCTGGACGGTATTTTTTCCGGAGAAGTTTTCAGCAGTGAGGATAAGCAGTACTTTCTTACCTCAATGCTCGACATCACGTTCCGGAAAAAAGCAGAAAAAGAAACTATGGAAGCCCATAAAAGGCTGCTCAGCGTACTTGACAGTATCGATGCCTTTGTTTACGTCACAGACATGGAAACAGGAGAAGTACTTTTTACCAACCAGTACGGGAAAAACCTCTGGGGCGATATAGAGGGTAAAAAATGCTGGGAAGTTTTGCAGCAGCAACCGGAGCCTTGCGATTTTTGCACCAACGACAGGATCCTTGATGCTTCCGGTGAACCAACCGGTGTCTACAACTGGGAGTTCAAAAATACTAAGAACGGCCGCTGGTACGACTGCCGCGACAGCGCCATACGCTGGTTTGATGGCAGGATGGTCCGCTTAGAAATTGCCACAGATATTACCGAGCGCAAAATAAAAGAAGAAAACATCCTGCATACCAGCTTCCGCGATCACTTAACCGGCCTATATAACCGCAGCTACCTGGAGGAAGAAATACAAAGGCTTGACACTGAAAGACAGCTGCCGATTAGCATAGTAATGGGCGATTTAAACGGGCTGAAACTGATAAACGATACCCTTGGCCACAGCAGCGGCGACGGCATGCTCCGCCGGGTAGCCGGGTTACTGAAGCAATCCTGCCGGGAAGAAGATATCGTTGCCCGCTGGGGCGGAGATGAATTTTTAATCTTTTTGCCTCAAACTGAAAACAAAACAGCGGTTGAAATCTGCAAAAAAATAAAAGAAAAATGCCATAATACTTACTACAACCAGATCCCTGTTTCCATATCCCTGGGCGCAGCAACAAAAGATGCCCCGGATACAGAAGTTTCTGAGGTCCTGGCCGCAGCTGAAAGCGAGATGTACAAACAAAAACTATATTACAGCCAGAATGCCAAAAGCTTTGTCCTAAATACACTGCTGAACGCCCTGAGGGCAAAAAGTAATGAGACAGAAGAACACAACCGGGTCATGAAAGAAATCGGCCGCTTGATTGGCCATAAAATGGGCCTTTCCGGACCGGAGTTAAGCCGCCTTGATCTTTTAATTACCATCCACGATATCGGAAATATAAATATCAGTGAAGGGATCCTGACCAAAAAAGAGCCTCTTACCCCCGGAGAATGGGAAATAATCAAAAACCACCCGGCAGCCGGTTACCGGATCGCCAGGGCTACAGAAGGCCTGGCCCGCGTGGCCGAGGAGATCCTCTCTCACCAAGAACACTGGGATGGCTCAGGCTACCCCCAGGGCCTAAGGGGAAGGATTATTCCCCTGCTCTCCCGGATTACCGCCATTGCCGATGCTTTTGAAGTTATGACCGGCGGCAGGCCGCATAAAAAAGCCGTTTCGCAGGAAGTAGCTATCGGAAAACTGAAAGAAAAAGCCGGCAAACAATTTGACCCCGAGCTGGTGGCTATCCTGCTCAACGCCTTCGAAGCAGGAACTGAACTGGGCTGCAGGCAGGAATCATAAACTGCAAAGGGACCTGATCAGTTTAACTTAAACGAGCACCCTTATGCCTGGCTGCCTCTTCATATAGAGCGATAAAAGCTTTAACCACCCCCGGATCAAACTGGCTTCCTGCGCAACGCTTCAACTCTGCCATGGCCTCTGGCACGCTCCTGGCCTTTTTGTAAGGAGTATTCGAGGTCATTACCACATAAGCATTAACTACAGCCAGGACCCGGCATAAAGCAGGTATATCGCCATTTTTTAAACCTAAAGGATAGCCCCTGCCGTCCCACTGCTCGTGGTGTTTAAGGATATAATCAGCAATACCCACCAGCTTCGGTGACGCCAGGGCTATGCGGTAGCCTTTTTCCGGGTGCAGGTAAATAAACTTTAGCTCTTCATTGCTAAGAGGCCCTTTTTTTTGCAAAACTTGATCCGGGATACCTGTCTTGCCAATATCCTGGGCTTTTGCCAGAAGGATAAGATTGGAAACCTGTTGCGGGGAAAGCTTGAGCTTATCAGCCAGGGCCCGGCACAACCCTGTAAGCCGCTTTATTTTTTTTGCGTCCCTGTACCTATCGCCGCTGTGGGCTCGGGTTATTTTTTTGAGCAACTCATCACTGCTTTTCCTGCTGTGAAGCATCTTATCGCGGTACATCAACTCATCTGCCCTCGAACACAGTTCTTTTAGGTTCATGCTTTTATCTTTTGCTGTTGCCGTCCCGATAGACAGGCTCAACGGGATCTCCGGGTTACTCCTGTTGTAAAGGGCTATTTCTTCCCTGATCCGGGCTACAACTTTTTGGGCTGCTTCCTCACCGGTATCAACAAGCAGGGCACCGAACTCGTCCCCACCGATCCGGGCCAGCACTTCCGGTTTGCGCAGCACTCGCTTTATTATATTCGCCGCTGTTTTTAACAGTTCGTCACCTTTATCATGGCCAAGCACATCATTAACAACCTTCAGGCCGTTTACATCAGTATAAAGCATGGTAACCGGGTATTCTCTGCTGTGCTGCAGCCGTTTAAGCTCTTCATCAAAGTAGGCCCGGTTATAGAGGCCGGTCAGCCTGTCATGCAGGCTCAGGTAAGTTAATTTTTTCACATCTTTAGCCCGGGAATCCCGGCTTAAATCGTCCCTGCAGCGGACCATGGCCCGGATGAGCATGCCGGCAAAAGCCTCCAGGGTTTCAAGCAGCTCGTTTTTTGGGCAGCCTTCTGAAGTGACCTGGTTGCAACCGACAAAACCGTAACACTTGCCTTCAAAAAAAAGGGGGTAAAGGGCAATTGAACGGGTTTTTTGCTTTTTAAAGGTAAACAACAAGGCAGCCTTTTCACACCCGGGAATTATTGGAGGCATAAATACAGCCCTTTTTTTTAAATGCATTTTCATGATACCTTCAATTTCACCATAAGGTATTTGCCTGTATTCTGCAGGGATGGGCTCATAACCCTCGGCCTGCCAATGGTGAGTGTTAACCGCTGCCTTTTTCTTTTTATCATAAAGGTAGAGGTAAACAAAGTCGGCTTTGACAATCCTGCCGAAATGTTCAAGGGCTTTACCGGCTGTATGATGAATGTTATAAGGGGAGACAGTAATCAGGCTGTTAGCTATATCAACAAGCTTCATCTAAGGATTCCCTTCCGGTAAGAGGTTAGAGTATTAGTTGTGGGCCCTGTAGAATAAACCAGGACAATTGCTATTAATTTACCATCCCTGGTGTTTTATGTTCCAAAGCCCGGATTAGCAATAAGATTTCGAACCGTTGCACTATTTACCAGCAGTTGTTATAATAAACGTGGCTTTTTCATTGAACAAACATTTTTACTTACTATAACAGTTAGTATAACCTACGCCCTATTGTTTGTCTATTGCCATAATATGAGTTTTTAAAAAATTGCAGGCAGATGTTTTTTAATACCTCATCCAGCTCCAGGGAGTGAAAACCTTGAGTCTTTATGATTTCGGCCTGATCGTAAAAGCCCTGCGCAAAAACAGCTTTGATGAGAACGGAAACCGCTGGACCAGGGAGACCTTGAGCAGGGCAGTCCACCTAACAGAAGATCAACTGGGCCGGCTGGAAAGAGGCGACCGGAAATACCTCGATAATCAAATCTTGATGCTTTTGGCAGATTCTTTTAATCTCACGAGCCTGGAGAGAAAAGAATTTTTTTATGCCGCCCTGGGGTTAAAAGATGAAGCACTCTTTAACCAGGAAAACCCTGAAACACAGTTATCCAACTTAACAGAAATCATGGAAAAACTTCTAGTCCCGGCCTTCCTGGCTGACGTCTATAAAGATATCGTGGTAGCAAACAAAGCAGTGATGGACTTGTACCAGTTAACTCCTGCCAGGATCAGCAGCTTAAAAAAAGCTCCCGCCGGTTTTAACCAGCTCTACCTGGTCTATTCTAAAAAATCTGGTTTAAGGGATTTAATCGGCCCCCGGTGGCGGGAAGCCGCTATGATGACATTGCTTGAATTCCGCCGTTCATCTTTGCGCTACAGGCATACAAACTATTTTCAATACCTTATAAATACACTGCTTAAGTTAAAAGAATTTGAACTGGACTGGTATTTCAGCCACCGTATAAATGACTACACCGATTTGACCTATGAACGCTTCGAATATGAGCATCCCTTTTTCGGGCCCGTAACCTACAACGCCACTGAAACCACCATCAATACCATGAAAGGTGACTTAACCCTTGTCCTTTATAACCCGGCCAACCCGGATACAGCAGACATCTTTGCAGAACTGATGAAATATGGCGGGAACAAGGTGCAGCAGTTTGCCGGATGGCCGGATAAATATAACCGGTAAAACACAGCGTCCTTTTCTACTTAACCCCTCCATTAGCCTAATGTTTCAAACAGGGAAAGTAACTTCAAATACGATACTTTGAACAACTTTTTTAAAAAATACTCTGCCCGTAGAAAAAGCCGATTACAGCCAAAATAGCCGATAAAGAAGAGCCCCAGATGAGGTCTACCGCGGTGACCGCTTTGGGCCATCCCTCTAGGGTGGCCAGGTTGCTCAGGTCGTAAGTCGCATAACAGATCAGGCCAAAAAATGCGCCCGTCCACAGGGCGTAAAACCAGCTTCCCACCCCGATGGCGGGATAAATCACGAAAAAGATCAGGCCGGTGATATAAATCAGGTAAAAAACAATTGCCGCAGCCCAGTTGATTCTTTTGGCCATCATACTGCCAAGCTGGGTCTTGTAGAACTTTTTGGCCACTACCCCGAGCCAGATCATGTCAATAACGAAAAAGGAAGCAAGCACTACCAGGTAGAGCTGAATAAATTTAAGCATTTAATAGTCCTCCATCACTTTAAAGATTGCTGCTCAGTCCCTCTTCAAGGAAGCATACTTTTTCTTTGGCGGAAGGGGGATGAATTTGCTGGTCCTTTCTGCGTACTCCCGGTATTCCGGGTTTTTCATCATCTGCTTTTCAAGCATGGGCACACCGGAGATGAACAGCAGCAGGGTGGTAATGGTAAGCGGGCTGATAATCCCGGTCCAGCCGAGCGGCACAGAAAGGGCCAGTATAAAAATTCCCCACCACATGGTCGCTTCCCCGAAGTAGTTGGGGTGGCGGGTATATTTCCAGAGCCCGGACTGAATCACCTTGCCCTTGTTGGCCGGATTTTGAAGGAATTCAGCCAGCTGCCTGTCACCAACCGATTCGAAATAAAAGCCGGTAATCCAGATTAAAAGGCCGATTACATCAAGGGCGCTAAGGCCTGTGCCCGGGTAGGCGTTGATTAAAATTATGGGGTAACCGATCACCAGCATCATCAATCCCTGGAACATGAACACCTGGAAAAATGCGCGCGGCACCACCCAGCTGCCCCACTCTTCACGCCACTTAGCGTAGCGAAAATCTTCCGGTTTGCCCCAGTTGCGGCGCACAATGTGGTAGGTAAGGCGCACGCCCCAGATTGTCACAAGAAGGGTAACAATGAGGTTTCTGGCCGTAAAAGAACCTTCAATAAATAAAGTGGCAATGGCAATGAGCACAAAACCTGCTCCCCAGCCCATATCCACGATCGAGTTGTTTTTAATCACCTGGGCTACCAGGAAAAAGATGAAAAAATAGACAAACACAATCAAAACAGCTTGCAATAAAAGCTCGCTCATCATAACACACCTTTCTTTTTCAGCAGCAGCTTTAAGCTAATCAAAAATTAATTCTTACAATTAATAATTGTAACCATTATGAGTTAGAAAGTAAATAGCCTGCAGGCCTGTTTTTACAGCAACAGGCCTGCAAAGGCATTTTTTTGCGTTACCCCAGAGGATCGAGCTCTGTCACCACCGGGGGTTTTTCCAGCAGCTCCTTCATCTTTTCCCTGAATGCCAGGTAATGCTCCGTGTTGCGGTGTTTTTCCAGGTCTCCTGTGGTTGAGTATTTCTCGATAAAAAAGATTTCAGAAGGATTCTCCCGGGACCGGTAGGCTTCATAGAGCAGGCAGCCCTCTTCCTTTTTATTTACTTCTTCAGCCATCTGCCTGCAGTTTTTATAAGCTTCTTCTTCCATACCGGGTTTAATTGTCAGTACTGCTACCAATCCAATCATCATAACCTCTCCTTTACAAGTTTAATTAGTTCATACAACCTTGAGCTTTCCAAATTTCTGGCTTTTATACGAAATACCGGGCCCGTTTATCCAGGGCCGATGTGTTTGACAAAAGAAAAACTTGGGTCTATAGTACAATCAACGTGTTGTTTTTTTGGCCCGCCACTTCTTAAGAAACAGCCTGGTTGGGCCGGAAACAAGGAGTTAGTTATGGTGGCCCGTAAACGCCTTTTCTTAGGCTTATTTCTTTTATTCACCTTTATCCTGATCATATCGCTGGCCCTGCTGGCCTACTTCATGGTCAGGCCGGAGGCCCCTTTGTTCCAGTATGCCCTGTACTTTTTCTTTATCCTGGTAGGAGCAACCGCCCTGGTCTCTTTAGCTGCCCTGGGCCTGGCTACCATCTCCCTGCTGCGGGGATCGCCACCACCCTGGCTCAGCCGGACGGTTAAAAAAGTAATGGTTTTTTTATTCCCCATTATAGTGCAGCTGGGCAGGCTTTTGCGCATTACCCAGGACCAGGTGCAGGGCTCCTTTATCGGGGTTAACAACAAGCTTGTTGAAGCAGAAAACTTAAATGTTACCCCGCAAAACCTGCTGCTGCTCCTGCCCCACTGCCTGCAGGATGAAGACTGCCCGCACAAGATCACTTTAGATCCCTTTAACTGCCGGCGCTGCGGAAAATGCCCCATCGACGGCCTGCTGAACTTATCCGAGAAGTGGCATATCAACGTCCAGGTAGTTACAGGCGGGACTCTTGCCCGCCGGGCGGTTAAAATGCTAAGGCCGCAGTGCGTTTTGGCCGTAGCCTGCGAAAGAGACCTTTCAAGCGGCATCGCCGACAGCGCCCCGCTGCCGGTCTGGGGAGTTTTAAACGAAAGGCCGATGGGCCCCTGCCGCAACACCTTAGTTTCCCCGGGCGCCGTGGAAGAAAAACTGGAAGAAATCTTAGGCCGCAGGCACTGATGCCAGGCTTAAACTCCCATGATATTATAACCGCAGTCTGCATACAGGATGGTGCCGGTGACAGCACTTGATAAGTCTGAAATGAGAAAGAGGGCCGTCTGGGCCACTTCCTCAGCCCCGGCCAACCGGCGCAGGGGTGTTTTTTCTTCGACTCCTTCGAGCAGGCGGTTGAAATCTTTGACTCCCTTTGCAGACAGGGTCCGGATTGGCCCGGCAGAAACCGCATTAACCCTTATTCCATTCGAACCCAGGTCGGAGGCGAGGTAACGAACGCTTGCTTCAAGCGATGCCTTGGCCACCCCCATGACGTTGTAATTGGGGATAACCCGTTCTGAGCCCTGGAAGGTGAGGGTAATTATGCTGCCCCCTTCGTTCATCAGGGGGTACAGGCGGTTAGAAACGGCAGTCAGGGAATAGGCGCTGATATTCTGGGCCAGGAGGAAGCCTTCCCGGGAGGTATTAACAAACATTCCCTCCAGCTCCTCAGTCTTAGCGTAAGCCAGGCTGTGGACCACCCCGTGCAAAACTCCCCACTTTTCCTTTAAGGTAGTTGCCAGGCCCTCAATTTCGCCGTCTTCGGTTACATCACAGGGCACAAGCAGGGAACCGGGCATTTCTTCTTCAACCAGTTTTTCCACCTTTCCCTTAAAGCGCTCGTTTTGATACGAAAAAGCCAGTTCAGCCCCCGCATCAGCGCAGGCTTTGGCAATGGCCCAGGCAATACTGCGCTGGTTGGCCACCCCCATGACCAGGATCTTTTTTCCTTTAAGCATCTTTTCTCCATCCATCTGCATCAAACACCTTTCTCCACTAATAATAGATAATTGCATTTTTATCTGCTCAGTCGCACGGCTGAACACTGATTATATTTCATTTTAACACAAAGATACCGCAAAATCAGGGAAAAGAGTACGTTTACCCGGCAGTTTACACCACCCCGTTGACTGACCTTTTAGGGCATGATACAATATATGCACAACAACGCATATGTAAACAAGGAGGACACATATGGAGGAGTATGTCAAAGCTATCAAGAGCCTGTCGGAGAAAACCCGGATCCGGATACTGGCTTTGCTGCACCAGGCCAGAGAAGCTTGCGTCAGTGAAATTGTGGATACCCTGCAAGAGAGCCAGTACAATATTTCGCGGCACTTGAAAGTGCTGCAGGACGCAGGCATGGTGGTGGGCAACAGGAAAGGGCGCTGGGTATACTACCAGTTGAACGAAAATCAAGCCCACTTTAAAAAGGTACTCCTAAACGGAGTAAAGGAAGTATCATCAGAAATACTGGGAGATGACCTGGACCGGTTGCAGAAAAAGCTGGCCAAACGAATAAACGAGCAATACACCGGAAGTAAGACTAACAGCTCATATGAACCTTATTCACAGCCGTAGCTGTTAATCCAAGCAAGCAGTGTCAGGTTGAGAGTTCTACTGAAGCACAAGAACTGAAGCAAGGTTCGTCACATGAGGTACTTTGCCCAAGATGTTGCCCGCCAGAGGGCCGCCAAAAAGCAAGAAAGAGGCAGTTAATGCCATAAATCTAGCTTAAATGGGGAGGGATGCTTTGTGATGATGACCAGAAGCATGGAAGTAGGAAAACGTTTTTTTGGCGAGAAAGTGTTTAACACGATCATGGGTTACTTGAAAAAGAACCCGGAAGAAAACTTAGAAAAGGCCCTGGACATGGTAGAAAGGGTGGCTGTAGCTCCCAACCACAAGGAATATGCCAGGGGCATTAAGGCCCAGCTGAAAAAGAACCCTGCGCTGAGGGAATACATAAACCGCGTAATTTACGAACTGGACGAAAATGTCCACAACCACCTGATCAACAACTTCTTTGTCAACGCCTCGCTGGTGGGCGTGCCGCAGCAAAAACGGATGGCCGAAGAGCTGGGCTGCAGCGTGCCTTATACGATCCTGATCGAT
>Ga0207421_10008494_pt1 | contig 10636 bp, 8 predicted proteins | sample SodLakKL_010_SED_4_FD_187542 | JGI IMG/M metagenome (GOLD analysis project Ga0207421, IMG submission 187542) | Alkaline sediment microbial communities from Lake Tanatar, Kulunda Steppe, Russia - 8KL_010_SED (SPAdes) (version 2) | ecosystem: Environmental > Aquatic > Non-marine Saline and...
GGAAAATAATCAATTCAAAGGAGCAGATTTAATCATCGAGAATGGAAAGGTCAAGATAGATACATCTTGAGGTATATAGATGGTAGATATTCGGGTATGGACAACGGCGACGATACCGAGTGGGGAATCTATCAATCTAACGATTTACGAAGACCGATTCGGCGTCGTTAATTCCGAAAGTCTATCAATCGCTGACGGTACTAATTCTTATACCTTAACGAGTACGAGTTTTCAAGGCGGTGGCGAGTTTTGGATAGAGGCAGAGTTATCGGGCGGTACGACGGAACTCGATTCGGTAGAACTTGACTATTTATCGGACGAGGTCTATATCGCCGAGGAAGGGGATGGGATAGAAAGTTTTGGAAAGGGGCTACATTTATCGGAGAGTGCCACCGGCTCAGACGAGGTTAAAGGATTCGAGAATAATCCCGACGTCGAGATGGAAGTAACGGCGAACATACCGAAGTACACGGCGATAAACTTAACCGTCAAAAATACGACCTCGACCTTAACGATACCTCTCGCTGACGGCACACACAAGTATAACCTACGCCACGACTTCTCGAACTCGGGCGATTATTGGTTGGAAGCGGAGTTATTTACGGAGGAAGACGGCACGACGCCGGAACTCGACTATGTGTCGATTTATACTCTAATTAAAGACAGAGTAATACTAATTCAAGAGACGGCGACGGGAGGGGAGAGTTTAACCGTCGATTATCCACCGGTTATAGCGTCGGATTCGGGTACGGGTAGAGAGGAACTGACGGCGTACGAGACAGGACCGGTTAGAGTTAATACAGTATGCACGATTCCTTTATATGCTGGTATAGACATAACAATCTACTCGATAGAAAACCAGCATACGATAACTCTCGCAGACGGAGAGCAGGATTATTATTTACCTCAAAGTTTCAATACGAAGGAACAGATACAGGGAGATTTTTGGGTAGGAGCGAAATTGATAGAAGATGGAGATAAGCCGGAATTGGACAAGGTTTTCATAGAGAGCGAGTTGAAGTACGTGGACGACGATTCGGTTGGTTCTGACAAAATTTCTTACAGAGGTATAGGAGTGTTAGATACCGCTACCGGTGATGATTCTATTTGGAAACTGATTAACATTTATTTGAAAGAGCAATTAAACTTTGGCGAAGATGAAAGAGTCCACGGACCGATACCGGTAGAGTTAAGCGACACATTTGGGTTTGCAGACAATATAATCATACCGGATTTTGTAAAGACGACGATAAGCGATTCTTTTGGTTTTTCAGATTCGATTATTATACCTTCAAAGGTTACAAGAACCGTTACAGATTCTTTGGATTTCTCAACGTCGCTCGATTTACTGACAGCGATTATACGTCAACTCTCTGATAGTGTAGGAGTGAGCGATACAGTTGATGCGAAAGAGATGGCGACGAGGGTTTTGATTGAAGATTTACAATTATCTGATAGTGTAGTTAAATCTCACGTACTGATACCTGTAGATGAGAAGGACAGTTTAGAGTTGAGTGAAACAGATAGAGTTGAGGAGGCGACGAGGGTAGAGGAGTCGGATGATTTGAGCATATCGGAAACGGAAGATGTTAGAGAGGCGGTTACGAGGGAGATAGCGGAGAGTTTAGATTTAAGTGAGGTAGAGGATGTATCGGAATTGATAACGGTAAAGCAGACAGATACGGCAGGGTTCTCGGACGATGTGTATGCTAATGTAGAGAAGAAGGTAACGGACTCGTTAGGATTTACAGACGCAGTAGGTACACCGATAGAGAGAGAGTTGTACGATAGTTTAGGACTTTCGGATAGTATTACAGTAAGTGAGGAGTACGAGTGTGTAATAGACGGTGGAGGAACTTACTATCTTTCGGACTTGACACCGATGGCTTGTGTTAAGGTTACGATAAAGAACGGTTCGACTTTGATAATAGATGAGCCGTGGAGAAAGCAGATAATACAGGTTGGAGATAATTTTGAAAAAGGGCACGTTAGGTTTGAAGGAGATTTCACTTATGATGTTCCGGCGATTGATTTCAGAGGTCCTTATTTTAGAGGGTTCATATTTGTAGCAGGTAGTATAGGAAACCCGTCAGATGATAGCGAGTGGATAGTGAGTGGTAATTTCTCGGTGAGAGTGGATGATAGTTTTTCGATGGATAATTTCACGTTCTATAATGTAGAGGATAAATTCAAGGATGTTCATAACTCTATTTCATTTGCCGAGGATGAAACGTCTTCTTCTCAGTTATGGTGGCACACGATGCCGATGGAGTACAATTGGATGGAGGCAGGAGAAGAAGAGCAGACGGGAGTTAAGATTGAGGGAGTAGAGGGTGGAAAGAGAGTTTGGACTAACGTAAAGAAATTTAGGGGAGACTCGTTGGAGTTCTCTGGTATGTTAAATCGTTTTGTTACAGGTGGTAATACGATAGACAGGCTTTACAGATTGCAGAAAGATTGGCAATATAACGCTCCGGTACTTGTATGCTCGGAAAACTTCTTTGGCTATGCGTACATTTCAAGTATAACTGATGAAGTGGAGAAGAACGGTAAAGTAGTGAGTTATGATATGGAGTTGGAGGTAGTGGATAAATGATAGTAGACACCGATACCACATTAGGTCCTACGGAAGAAACAACTATCAACGTTCAATCTGGTGCGACTCTTACAGTGGACGATACTTTGACGGTTGAGGAGATAATACTGCATAACGGACATTTGAGATTTAACGAGAACAAGGAGTGGGATTACGATAATCCGGCAATACTGTTTAAGGAGAGTACAGATTCGGCGGAGAACTATGGATTTGTATTTTGTGAGGGGAGTATGGGAGTAAGTTCGACGGAAATCTACTATCGTATGAGAGATAACATAAAGCACGTGGTGAAGACGAAGGACAGCATACCGTACAGGTACAAATTTACACTTGGTTATTCGAGTAAGGACTTTCAGGGATTTAGTTTATTTGATTTTTACAATTTAGATGAGTTGGGTTTTTTTAGTTTGGCTAATCAGATATTCTATTATTCGACAAGTAGTTCATCTTGGGTAGAGTGGAACGACCAGAGATTTACGGGGATGGATAGGAGTGGGAATGTAGGAATAAGGAGAGACACGACGAGGAAGGGCACGGTTAATTGGTTAAGTTATGATAGGTACGAAGGTAGAGAGATAGGGTTGGAAATACGTGTAGAGCGTACGAGAGCAGGGGAGAAATACATTAAGAGGTTAAGGGACTTGAAGGACAAGAACCAGCGAGAAGAGCCTGTATTTATCTCTAATGAGGTATGGCAGGGCTTTTGCTATATAACGGATATTAAGAGGATTGAAAAAGAACCGAGATATAGGACTTTTGAGGTTTCGGTAGTGGAGGAGAAATAATGCCGTTGTTAGAATATGATGCCGTGATGGAGATAGGCGGAACGACTTATGAATTTGGAGTAGATGCGAGTTGGGATGATTATAACATAAATTGGAAGGCGACGGGGATTTTGGAAGCGGAAATCAGTTACAGGGAGATAGGTTCGAGTTTTGATTTACAGGTAGGAGATGAGGTGCTGATTTATCTTCGGGCGTTTAACGGTACGAAGGTAAACGGACCATATTCGAGTAGAGGTTTGAGTCTTGCTTTTGCTGGTTACATAGATTCGATAGAGAGTCAGGGAGTTGAGAGCAGAGAGTCATATAAATTGAATTGTAAGGGATATAAGAACAAGTTGAAGAGAGGGGAGAAGGCGGTAATACTCAAAGAGTTAAGTATAGCGACCAATACGATTACGAAATATTCTTACAGTAATAGTATGCAGATGCTTTACAGTAAGGTCTTTGATGTTGAGACATTTAATATGAGTGGCACGACTCCGACTAATTATCCCATCCTACATATAGACGGTAGTATTTTTGACACGGAGAGGTTGATGTTATTGAACAAGAATTTGTTGAGCAGGTTATATCCACAGGACGCTTTAGAAGATGATGGGACGAGTGGTCTTTACATAGATATTTATGATGTAGGTAGTGGAGAAGTTTTAGAAGTTAAGAGTGGAGAGCAGACCGGGACGGAAGATGAGTTTTTGATAAAGGATATGTCAGTAGAGGAGTTGATGGAGAAAGGGGATTATTTCAATAAAGCGATAGTAGAAAGTGAGGTAGATAATAAGCCGTACAAGATAACGAGGGAGAAAGGTAGATATGATAGGAAGGTAGGTACGTCGAGGATAGACTTTATACTTGATGATAGTAGGGCGAGTAGAGATGATGTAAGGACGCACGGAGACTTACACGATACGGCGACGGACTTTTTGGCAGAGCAGGAAGTGGGTTATGATATAGAGATAGACTTGGTAGGTTCGCACCATTACTTGGGAGGAATCTACGAGCAGGGTAAGATAAAACTCCACGACGAGGAGTATGGTTTTAGTGGAGATACGTTTGAAGTAGTGGAGATGGATATAGGACCGAAAGAAACCACGATAAGGGCGAACAATAAACCCGTACAGTATTTGAAGAGTAGCATAGAGATGCTGAAAGAGAATTTACTGATAGAGAATTACAGGGATGTACTTAATGTTTACAAAGATACAAGGTTGGAAGTTTGGATAGATGATGAGACCACGGCGGCAAGTTATGGTTTTTATGATGCTTACGATAGGTTAATGGATATTAGATTTGTAGGTGATACTACGGTGGATGCGATACACGGTTATGGTATAACTCGATTGAAGGACGGAGAGGTTAAGCACCCGTTTAGAACATCGGGGGATATGATAGCAGATGAGATTTTATATGATATAGAATATTTCTCGGTTTTATGTAATTTACAGCACCCGAACGAGTTTGGTTTGACGGACGAGGAATATACTATCTTCAAAGGTGTAGGAGTATATCACCACGATTTTGATTTTGATAATTTTGTAGATGATACGTGGTTGTTATTAGAAACTTTAAAAGATACAGGGAAGCACGGAGTTAGGAATATAGACGTTGAAGGTAAGGACGGAGAACTTAACGGAGATAAGGACTCTCTTTATTACGGTACATATAAGGGAGTGGTTTACAGATTTAGTTATAGCGGTGGTGGTTTGAGTAGAGCGTTTAAGCATGAGCATGAAGATGATGGTGGGAGTCCGATAACGGGGCTTTTTGCCAATTCGGATGTTACAGGCGGAAGTACGGAGTACGGTAGTATATTTTATCAGAGCGACCGAGACATAGTTAGATTAGTCACTTCTGGTGATGGTAGTGATTATTCGAAGGATTGGGAGAAGACGAATGTAGGGTGGGGTAGAGGAGTAGGCGAAATCGAACCGCCGTCAGGTGCAGATTTTACTAACACGATATTGATAGCGGCGATACCGGCTAATTTGAGGGCGTACAAAGTAGAGTCGGGTAGTGGAGTTTTACACGATACGTCTTCGCCACATAGTGGCAATATAGAGACGATGACAGTTGGAGCAAACGATAGGATATACTCTGGTGGTTCGGATGGAGACCTTGTTATGAGTGACTTGGCATGGGATAGTTCAGCAGGTGAAGTTACGATAAATACTATAGACACTGCCACACATTCGAATAGTATTGAAGGTATGGTTTATGAGGGTGGTTTTATTTACTTTTATGATAATAATAATGTAGTTAGAAAGTATGATGGTTCAGGTTCATCTTTTGCTGATGAGGGTAACGATTATACTCACTCGAGTACGATTGAAGATATAACATTTGATAGAGGCAACAGCAGAGTGATATTGACAGATATTTACGGTTATATAGTTATACTTGATAGTAGTGATTTGAGTGTGCTTGAAAAAGAAAAGAGGTACGATGATACGCCGTTGTATAATAAGGATATACCTCTTTCAGCAAGAGAAGGTCGGCTTTACACAGGCTTTTCGGATAACTTGGGGGACTATCAGAATCCTGTTAAAGTCTTTACAGTTAAGCAGGTAAGTAGTGGGGATGAATTGGAGGTGAACACGAGTTGGATGCAGACAGAGGAAGAGGACGAGTACGGCAATACTTCGACAGTATGGATAGACCAGCAGACTCAATTAGATTCGAGGATAATAGAGGAGTGGAAGTATAACGTACCGAGATATGATAGGGATTTGATTCTACCTCTTTATAACACGATGGATTTAACGATAAGGCAATCAGAAGCGTGGACGGAGTGGTTTAGGAATCACGAGTTTTCGAGTTTGAGTAATGCAGAAGATATAGTTTGGGTTATAGAGACGGGAGTACAGAACCGGTGGGATTATTTGGTATATCTTGCGAGTGGAGCGAGTGATAGGGATTATGTATTGAAGGTAATGCCGTTGGAGTCGGTAAAGCACGTTATGGAGGCGAGTATACATATAGAGGGTAATGCATATAAGATTTCTGGTTCTACCTATATAGAGCCACGTATCTTTTTGAAGAAGAAGGATTATTATGCGGAGTGGTTGGAGAGCGAGTTCAGTATAACGAGTTTAGATAAAGGGTTTGAGGTAGATGAGACTTATCAGTTTGACAGTAAAGATTCTTGGGAGTGGAGTGAGCCTTTACATATTTGTATAGGTTGTGATGTGGATTCGATTTTCTTTAGATTGAATAGTGCGGATTACAGTACAAGTGTAGGTACGAGTATAAAACTAAAAATGACTAACGTTGATTTTGAGACGTTTGATTTGAGCCGATACTTGTATGAGAGTAATAAGAACCTACGTAGTAATCCATCTATATTTTCGTCCACCGGTCCGATAGACCAAGCGTACATAAATGATTTTATGTTTGCGAGTACGGTAGTTACTACGGCTTTTCCGGATATACTTTCTGGAAAAGCATATAACGGCGACGACCTAATACGTGACAGTTTTGAAGGAGAAAGCGTAGAGACATATTACAAGATGTTCGATATTGACTATAGGCTTATAGAGGATTTGGTAGGGACGAATCACATACGGTTGAACAAGGATATACTGTATTTTTACAAGTATTACGATGGTAGATATAATGCGAGTTCTTTGTCATATGATTATGCTCATTATGATGGTTACGATTACATAGATTTTGTTTGTGAGCATAAGAATTTACACCAGACACCGGACGCAAAGAGCAATATAGAGAGTGAAGTTGAGGCTATTGATATAGTATATGGGTATGATGATACAGATGGTATTGAGTTAAATAAGGAGACGTTATCGCTCGACTCTTTTTATCAGAAAGGTTGTAGATTGGTGGGGAATAGGTTTGGGATATTGGATTATAGCATAAGTGAGAACTACATAGAATTGTCAGGTGATTTGACAGATGTATTTGAGAAGGGTCAAGATATAAAGATAGTAGAAGGACATAATGAAACAGATGGTACGTATGAGATTTTTGCTGTATCGTTGGTGAGTGGAAATACACAGATAGAGTTGAAGGAGAAACTTGTAGACGAGAATGAGGAGGAAGAGAAGGAGGAGAACATAGACCCGTATGGTGGATTTGTAGAGATAGATTACGAGACGATGGTACGGGGGAGTATAGGTTTGAGGGATACGACGTGAATAGTGTAGAGTTGATGTATGCGAACGGTTTACACCCTACGATAAAGTTGTATTGTGCAAGTCAATATCATTTTAGAGGATACGATGGTTATAGGCATATGATAATCAGGGATTTGAAGGGTTTAGCGGAATGAAGATAAAGGATAAGGTAAGGTCGCCAATCGTCCCTCCCAAGCATCGTGCACCCATCCACAAGCGGTTGGAAACCCTGCCTTGTCCTATCCCCACTTTTTTTGAGTAAATGATAAATAGTACAGTTGTATAAGTATACATTGATGGTTGGTCAAGCGGCGGTTTACCGAGAAACGGTTAATCTTTTTTCGAGATAGCCATTTTTCTCATCTCCCCCGTCGCCTCTGACCAGCCACAAAAATGATATTTTGTGAACATAGTTTGTGAACATAGGGAGTAGAGATTTTACGCAACTCTCTATAACACGGAATCTATGAACATATGAACAGAACACACGTTCATAAAATCTAACTAACTAACTAACTAACTAACTAAAAAACGTTTATTTATTATTATTATAATAGGGGTTTTACGTAACTATCTATAACAGAAAATCTATGAACACACACAGTGAACACACACACATAAATCTATGAACACACACGCTGTACACACGTTCATAAAATCTAACTAACTAACTAACTAACGTTAAAAAGGTTTATTTTATTTATTTATTATTTAATCCAGAGAGTTATGAACATAATTAGTGTTCGTAATATAGTCTATGAACATAAGTTATGAACATAAATATGGTATGAACGTAGGTTGTGAACGTATCTACTTTCATCGACCCCCCCCAAGAATTTTTAAATACTATCAAGATATAACAACAATAACAACAGGAAATATGGAGATGAGAAAAAATGGCAAAGAAGAAGAAGTATAGAGTAAAAAAGAGGTATATGCACAAGTTTTTGAGGTCGATACAGGCGATAAGAGGAGAGGCGGTAGTGAATTTTGATTATACAGGTATACACGCATTACAGGTGGACTTAGCACACGTAGGGATGGTATCGGCACAGTTAGACCGTACAGGATTCGAGAAGTACGAGATGATAGAGGGTAAATACCTTTTAGACGTAGATTGCTTTAGAGAGGCGATTAAACCGTTTGTGTACGACGATATTTTGGAGATAACGATAGAGGATGGAGAGTATTGGTTAGATATAGAGGTCAGGCACGGAAACAGAAAGACTTGGTTCAGGACAGGAGCGGAAGAATTTGATAAACCTAATATACCGGATTTGAGTGAATCGATGAACACGGAGTTTGAGTTGGAGAACAGTGATTTAAGGGATTTGTGCAAGATGGCATCAGATGAAGTTAGGTTTAACACGTTGAAGGAGTACGGAGTAGAGGTAACGACATTTGATAGTAATAGCGAGACGAAGTTTGTAGAGGATAATAACAGGGTGTATATGGCGATAGAGTTAGAGGACGAGGTAAAGGAATGGATAGAGGATTTAGACAATGTGGTAGCCACGGATTACTTGAAGAGTATAAGCAAGGCACAGCCGAAGAAGAGCACGTTGAAGGTAGAGACGGGAATAGATTATCCGAGTAGGATAGGATTTAAGAGAGAGGAAGGAGTAGTCAGGGGCTATTATCTGGTAGCACCGAGGATAAGGAGTGATTGAGATGGCAGAGTTAGTAGCGGAGATAGCGGAGTTAGTGAATCGGTTAGAGAATTTTGAAAAAAGGGTAGGTTTTCATAAGAAAGAGATTTCACGGTTAAAGACACAGATTGAAGGAGAAGCGAGGTCAAGGTTAGAGGGACAGTTAAATTTAGCGGATAACTTAAATGAGTTGAAGGAGAAGGTAGAGAAGTTGGAGAAGGCTATTGATTTAGAAGGTGTAAAGTTTGAAGAGAAGACGGATACAGATTGGGAGAAGATATGGGAGTCGATAGAGGAGCACAGATTGGTACAGGATAATCCTTTCGAGGTAGTTCCGAGTTATGAATTTAGGCATTTGTATAATCGTGCCCCTCAGAGATTTAAGGATGAGGATATAGATAGGGAAGAGTTGGTTATACCGGAAGAAGGTGAAGAGGATTTAGTAGTTACATTTGATAATGGTAATGCACCCAAGACGCAGGATATGTATCGAGATGCAATAATCTTAGGGATTAGACAGAGGAGGTCAGGTAGATTTTTGGTTATAAATTTCAAAGGAAAAAATGGTAGACATACGATTTCGATGTGCGTGGATAACGTAATTGAGACAGAATGGTTAGATGCAGACGGAGAGTCAGGTTCTGTATGTGAATAGTGTATAGGAGATGATTGAATATGGAAGATGAGAAGGACGGAATAGAATCGAAATGTGATAGATGTGGATATGAGTGGATATATACAGGAGAGTTAGTGAAGGCGAATTGTCCGAGTTGTGGAGCGAAGGTACAAGTGAGAGAGTTGGAGTAATAGTAGAAGGAGTAAGGATGGTGGAGAATTTTGAGAGGAGTAGATTAAGGTGTAAAGATGAGGAAAGAGAAGGCAGACTTACACATAAAGATAGATAGTGAGAAGAAGGAGAAGTTGAAGGATATGGGAATAAATATCTCGGAGAAGGTAAATGAATTTGCTGGTTATTTGATAGAGAGGTATGGTGGAGATGGGTTGAGGTATGATTTGGTAAGCAGGTATATGGATTTGCAGGATAAGGTAGAGGAGATAGAAGAAGAGAAGGAAGAATTGGAGAGTAGGTTCAAGAAGATGTTTGAAGGAGATATAGAGGACCACACGGATGAAGAGATAGTGGAGAAGATAGTGGACAAGAGCAGGAGTAGGAGAGATAAGTTGTTGGATAAGTTCATAGAGAATCACGGGAGTTTTATGGAGTCGAGGTCTTCAAAATATGAAGGAGAGCCGGATTATTTGGAGGAGGTAATGATGTTCGAGGCTTTGTTAAAGAAGTATGATTATACAGGTAGAGATGAGGACTTTTTGAGAGAGGCTTATGAACGGAAGAAGAAGAAAAATGAGGTGGAATAGATATGAATAACTGGCTTAATGACATACACATAGGAGACGCTCACGACGTCCTCAAAGATATACCAGATGAGAGCGTGGATATGGTGGTCACATCTCCGCCGT
>Ga0207421_10008495_pt1 | contig 10636 bp, 7 predicted proteins | sample SodLakKL_010_SED_4_FD_187542 | JGI IMG/M metagenome (GOLD analysis project Ga0207421, IMG submission 187542) | Alkaline sediment microbial communities from Lake Tanatar, Kulunda Steppe, Russia - 8KL_010_SED (SPAdes) (version 2) | ecosystem: Environmental > Aquatic > Non-marine Saline and...
TTCCTCCCAGGTTTTGAACATCTTCCAGTTGGCGGCCATGAGTTTTTTGGGCATACCTTACTCCTTCTATTTGCTGCTGCACTCTTCCAGGGCCTTGAAACCGGGCAGAGTCTTGCCTTCCAGAAATTCCATGAAAGATCCGCCCCCGGTGGAAATAAAGCTGAATCTGTCCTGCAGTTCCAGTTCGTGAATCAGGGAATCGGTATCTCCGCCCCCGACCATGGTGGTGGCCTTCAGCCCGGACACCAGCTCCGCTATATTGCGGGACCCCTGGGAAAAGGGGCGGTTTTCAAATGCGCCCATGGGCCCATTCCAGATAACAGTACTGGCCCTGTGCAGAACCTCGGCAAAAAGGGTGCATGTGGCAGGCCCTATATCCAGGGCCATGAGATGCTCAGGTATTGCCTGAAAAGGGCAGACCCCCTCTGCTGATTCAGCATCAGGACCCTCACCCAGCATAAAATCTACGGGCAGGTAAAACTGCACATTTCTCTCCAGGGCTTTTTGCATGATCTCCCGGGCCTTGTCCAGTAGATCGCTTTCCACCCTGGACGTACCTACTGAAAAACCCTGGGCCTTGATAAAGGTGTTGGCCATGGCCCCGCCGATGAGCATGGCATCCACCCTGTGCATAAGGTTCTCCAGAACCCCCAGCTTGGAGGATACTTTGGCCCCGCCGGCAATGAGCACAAAAGGCCTTGCCGGATCGCCCACCTTGGAAAGATATTCCCATTCCTTTTTTAGAAGCAGTCCACCTGAGCAGGAAGGTGCGTGCCGGGTCACCCCCACCACCGAAGCATGGGCCCTGTGACTCACCCCAAAGGCGTCATTGACGTAAATATCCCCCATCCTGGCCAGTTCACGGCTGAATTCCTCGTCGTTATTTTCTTCGCCGGGGTGAAAGCGCAGGTTTTCCAGCATGAGTATCTGCCCCGGTTCAAGGGAGCGGACCATTTCCAGGGTCTTTTCCCCGATGCAGTCCGGAGCCAGGGCAACGTCTTTGCCCAGGATGACACCCAGTCTATCTGCAGGAGGAGCCAGGGAAAGCTCCTGCCTGACCTGGCCCTTGGGCTTGCCCAGGTGGGAGCAGAGTACAATCCTGGCATTTTGGCGCAAAGCATACTCAAGGGTCGGAATAGAGGCCTGGATCCTGGATTCGTCCTGCACTCGGCCGTCTTTTAAAGGGACATTGTAATCCACTCGGATAAGGATTGTCTTTCCGGAGACATCCAGGTCGTCAATAAATTGCATTTTCAGCTCCTTGGATTTATAACTCTTTACAGAAATTGGCTTTGCTGAAAAAGAGATAAAACATTCCAGTATAGAATTCAATATAAAGAAAACAAAATATGCAGTTATGACTATGCTGACCCAGCATAGCAGAGTAAAAAACTACTTGATTTCGGAGTTGATTTTCCCCAACATATAGTTAAAAAATTGCAAAAGAAAATAAATAAAATCAACCTGATACAAAAAGCTCCCGGCTTATTGCTAGCCGCAGGGACTAAATCCCATCATCACTTGCCCGGCATCAACCAAATAGTTTTTGGTCCTGCACTCGATAAATGTCAGCCATACACAGGCCGGGGCGCAAGTCAAACTATTAACGGAGAAGCTACATGTCCCAAGAACCCCCAGATCAGCTGAGCCAGGATGAGCAGCAGATTATCAAATCCTGCAAGGATACCATTGAAGAAGCTCCCATAGGAATCTTCTCGGCCACCCCTGATGGACGTTATCTAACAGCCAACACCGCCCTGGCCAGAATGCACGGCTACAGGACCCCAGAGGAACTTTTGGAATCGGTTCGCGATATCGCCACCCAGATTTACGTATACCCGGAAGAAAGAGAGAAGTTCAAGCAGACCCTGGAAAACAAGGGTGAGGTTATAAATTATGAGTCCCTGTTCCAGCGTCCAGACGGCAACAAATTCTGGGCCTCCAGAAATGTTCACGCGGTACGTGACCATAGCGGTCGGATAATTTACTACCAGGGATTCGTTACGGACATCACCTCAAAAAAACAAGCTGAACAGGAACTAAACCAAAAAAACACACAATTGCAGCAGCTTCTGGCTGAAAAGGACAGATTCTTCTCCATTATCGCCCACGACCTCAGATCTCCGCTAACAGGATTTCTGGGCTTTACCAGCCTGCTGGCCGAAAACGTGGACCAGTTCAGCCAGCAGGAGCTTAGTGACGTGGCCGTGGAAATGCAAAAAACTGCAGAAAACCTGCAGGACCTTCTGGAAAACCTCTTGCAATGGGCCAGTATACAAAAGGGGGCCATCCAGTGTGAACCGGAAAATATCCTTCTGGATGATGCTGCAGACAAAAGCATGCGCCTGGTCAAGGCTTCCGCAGACAACAAAAACATCAGCATTGAGTCTGATATTGATCCCGGTTATATGGTTTGCGCAGACAGGCACATGCTGGACACAGTAATAAGAAACCTCCTCTCCAATGCGGTCAAATTCACCCATCCCGGGGGGCAGATCAGGATGTCGGCAGAAACAAAAGGACGCGAATGCAGGGTGCACGTAGAGGACACCGGCACTGGAATGGACAAAAAGACCCTGTCCGGGCTGTTTGTCCTGGACAGGACCACCTCCAGAAATGGCACCGGGGGAGAAAAGGGAACCGGGCTGGGGCTTTTGCTCTGTAAGGAATTTGTTGAAATGCAGGGTGGAAAAATCCGGGCAGACAGCACACCCGGGAAGGGCAGTAGCTTTTGTTTTACAGTGCCTCTGGCTTGATCCTGAAAAAAGACCAGCTGTTTTTTCAGTATATCAACCATGAAGAGCACCCCGATGAAATCCAGCTGAGCTGGACCCAGCACTCACTTTTCCATTTGATTGCTTATGCTGATACCCAAGTCTAAAGTGAGTGCTGGGTATTTCACCCAGTGAAACAGAAGAAGGTTTCATCACGCCGGAGGCGTGACAGGTGGGACAGGTGAAGGACATGTAGTTCAAGATCAGAGGCGCAGTTTTACTTGAGCTCTTCATGCCCTTCTTGGTGCAAATTTTTAACCTGAGTTGCGGGCACAGCCCGCTTTAGATTTTGCGCCCCTTGACTACATAAACCGGGTCACTGACCCAGGTCTGCGCGATGTGGGGATCATCATCAGGTCGCCACCAATTGCGGATACTTATACTTTCCAGGTCCCTGAAACTATTGGTCTGCAGCAGAAGATCCAGGACAAATCCGGATCTTTCGAATTCATGCAGTTCCTGCCACAGGTGGACCACTTTAGGGGGGAACCAGCGATTGGAAAAACCCACCATGAACATGCCTCCGGGTCTTAAGACTCTGGCCACCTCCCGGGCAACGGCCCAGGGACTGGTCAGGTACTCCACGGACAGGCTGCACAGAACAGCATCATACGATTCATGGTTGAAGGGAAGTTCCTGATACCGGTTCAGGTCGTGAACCACATGAGAATCCAGAACCGGGTTGGCCTGCAACTCCTCCGGATTCAGGCCCAGGCCGGTCACCTGGAGCTGCATGTCCTGCGGCACGTGTGAAGTGACACTGCTCATGAGATCCAGGACCTTCATATCCGGCTGGAGTTCCCGGGCATACTCTCCGGCCAGGAAATCCCGGGCCCGGGAATCTATATGGTCAATAAAGCGGGGGGAGGAATAAAAAGGGGCGTCATCCCTGGAGTCGTTTCTCTCAAATCCATGGGCATGAGAAAATTCCGTGGGCGCATGTCCTGTCCTGGCCTGCATTCCAGGGCCGCTGCCCAGGATTTCTTCCATCCAGTGCTTCATCCTGCCTCCGGTCTCGCATTCCTTGGTGGCCAGGTCTTCCAGCCTGGCCCTTACTTCCACATTGTAGTCGCTTAAGGGGTGTGCGCAGTCAGCCCTCAATTCTGCCTCGTCCAGGTCAGTTATGCGACAGGGCCGCATATCCGTACTGAAAAAACCAGTTCCGGCAAGCATGCCCCTGGGGTAAAACCGGCCTCTGACAGGCTCTACATACCGGCCAAGAAACTCACGGCGCATAAAATTCTGCGGCCTGGTGGACAGAATATCCTGTCCGGAGCGGGCGGGCACAGCCTCTCCAGGATGACAGGAAACAACCGCCTCGCCCCCCGCCGGCTGCCCCATGAGAGCCTCTTTCAGATCTGCCGGAAAAATATCGCGCCACATATTGGCTTTTCTGGCCATGAAATGCTCCCGGTGCACGGCCTCAGGACTGCTCCACCTGATTTCAAAATTGATTGCCGCCAGACAGTCCAAATCCAGTCTTTTCATTCTCTCCTTCTTTGCTCACCCTGAATTGGGTTCAGATGTTCAACATACAACAAGTACTTATAAACCATTTCACTATTGATAATTAATACAATCAGCATTTGCGTCAATAGCACTTTCAAAAGATCATGGATAATCCCGGATCGGCATCCTTTTGGCCCGCCCCGGGCAACACCAGGACATGTCTGTCTGCAGTCCTGCCTCCATAGCATTTAGCGCAAAAAACTACGCCTTAAATCCTCACTGTCCTCTGTCATCTCCAGGGAGGCCTGCGCTCAAAAGCCGGATGACAGTTCTGCACAACGGGTGTACCATCAGGCATAGCTCTTCCTGAATAGGGGTGACTCCTGTGGTCGTAACCATTCAGGGAGTCCTCAGTGTGACTGATGGCCTGTGCCTGCCCCCCCCCCTGAATGTTTACCTGTGATCTGATGCAAACAGAAAGGACCAGCATGCTTTCTACGACAACAAGCCAAAATCTTCTGGAAGTGGTGGATATAAAAAATCGTCCCCTGGGGGTCTTGCCCGAAAGCCAGGTGCACTTTCACGGACTGCACCATCGGTCCCTGGCTGTTGCAGTCTACGACCGGCAAGGCCGGATCTACATTCAAAAAAGAACTGAGTCCGAGCCGCCTTACTGTGGCAGATGGGATCTGCCGGCCTCAGGGCATGTACTGGCAGGAGAGGCGGTACAGGAAGCAGCCAGCAGAGAACTCAGGGAAAGAACCGGTCTCAAGCTGGCCGGATTCAGACTGGTATCCCTTGTAGATGGTCGGCAGGAAACAAATTATGAATTTATATATGTGTACAACGCTGGAAGAATCCGTAAAATGCCTGTTTCCAGCCCTGAAAAAACCCGGGAAGGACTGTTCATGGATACCCGGGGGATGTCCCTGCTTGTACATGAGCATCCCGAAACCATGACCCCCAGGCTGATCTATTTATGGAAACTGGCACTTCTTTTCTGTTAGTTTCCCGGGCGCAGCGGCAGTAGGCCGTATTAATTGATAAAAACGTAAGAATACTTCTTTTCCTGGGTCAGGGCTTTTCCGGTCCCCCTGAGGACGGTGGTCAATGGTTCATCATCCAGCTGGACCCTTACCTGTACTTCTTTGCTGATGAGCTGGTCCAGTCCCTTGAGCAAAGCCCCTCCCCCCGCCAGAAGCACACCGTTGTCTGCAATATCGGAAACGAGTTCCGGCGGGGTCTTTTCCATGGCCTGGTGCACGGCGTGGACAATGGCCCGCACCGGCTCCTGTATAGCCTCGCGTACCTGTGCGTCACTCACCTCCACAGCAGCCGGATTGCCGTCCACGATTCTCTTGCCCTGCACCCTGAGCGTCATGGGTTCTGGTGGGGGATAAGCAGTGCCTATGGTCATCTTGATTCTTTCCGCCATGTTCTCCCCCACCAGGAGTTGAAATTCCTCCTGGATGTAACGCTGGATTGCTTCATTCATCTCGTCACCGGCTACTCGGACTGACTCGGAATAAGCCACTGCGGAAAGGGAAATCACTGCCACTTCGGTGGTTCCGCCCCCTATATCCACAACAAGGTTGCCCACCGGCTCCTCGATGTTCATTCCGGCCCCGATGGCAGCAGCCATTGGCTCTTCCACCAGCCTGACTTCACGGGCCCCGGACTGCAGACCGGACTCGATGACCGCCCTTTTCTCCACCTGGGTTATCCCCGTAGGTACGCAGATGACCATTTTAGGCTTGACCAGATTAAAACCCCGAATGACCTTTCTGATAAAAAAAGAAATCATGGCATTGGTGACTTCAAAATCAGCAATAACCCCGTCCTTCATGGGCCTTATAGCCACTATTCTCTGGGGGGTGCGTCCCAGAAACTCCTTGGCTTCCCGACCTACAGCAAGTACTTTGCCGTCCCTGGAATCCAGAGCCACCACAGATGGTTCATTCAGGACAATGCCGTCCCTGGGTGTATACATCAAAGTATTTGCTGTACCCAGGTCCATGGCCAGGCTCTTGCCGAAAAGAGAAAACAGCTTGGAAATAAACATCAACAGGCCTCGCGGGAATAGATTGTTCAGTTTATACGGCTTTTGAGATACAGATTTTCCAGGAAAAGGCCCAGATAGTCCCCAACCATGTGCACGAAACTTCTCAGTTCTTCATCTATAGGCAGGGCCTCGGTATCAGCCAGCACAAGAAGCCCCCTGGTCTTCTTGTGCACCACCAGGGGCAGGCAGATAACCGACCTGAACTGCTTGGAGGGCACTTCCTTGCCGAAAAGAGGCAGGCTCGCCGGTCCTTCATGCAGCCCGGAAAAAACAGGAGAGCCGTGTTTAAAAGCCCACCCCAGAAGTCCGGAATCGATATTGAACTTATGCTCAGTCAGGTTGACCCTGGGCAGTATCTCCTGTTGCAGGCCCTCCAGAAAATAGCCTTCACCCCGTTCATCCCTGGCCGCCATGAAACAGTGGGAAAAGCCGGTGGATTGACTGAGCAATTCCAGCAGTTGTTGCAGAAAGGACCGCCATTTAGGCACCCTTTGCCTCAGTTCCTGGATCAGGGCCAGATACCTGTAATATTCCTGGCTTTTAATACTGTGATCCGCGTGCATCAAACCCTGGCGGACATCCTGTACGAGCTGGGCGAACTGATAAAGGATTTTCTGATCCTTGTCACTGAATGAATAGGTCTTCTTGCTGTCCACGCAAAGCACTCCCGCCTCCTGGGGCAGGGGACAGCCCATGAATGCCTTGATCTTGGACTCGCTCTCCCTTGGATAATAACCCAGGCACCCTTCATCCCGGTCAAAATTGTTAATGAGCAACGGCTTGCCGTTTTTGGCAATCCACCCCACCAGGCCGGTTCCCGTTTTGATCTCGTACCCGGTTCTTATGGAATCTCCCAAGCTAAAGCTTGCAGCTATACGGCAAAGATCCCGGCCCGGGTCCCTTAGAAAAAGGACCGTGGAATATCCGTCAAAAACACTGCAGACCAGCCCCAGTATTCTGCCTAACCATTTATCATCGTTCATCGCAGGACATTTTCCATTTCTAGCTTTGCATTCAGGCGTAAACATGCCTTTTTATCTTTTGATTGACAATAAAATTCTTCATACCGAACTGTCTTTGCAATCTTTTGCAAACCCATGTCTTGCTGTATTCCACTGCTTCTTATCACATTTCATTAAAATATCATAAATAATAAAGAGTTACAAGAAAGAACTGGAAAAGCACTCGAGGTTGAAGCTCACGTGCCTCAGTGCTGCCCGGGCATTGATTTTTTTGGAAAAAAAAGATATAGTGCTTTATAATGAAATACAAAAAAGCATAGCTTTTCAGCAAGCACCTGTATTTTTTGCAACTCAATCCGTATATCAAGAGGGTTTCAGGCGGATCTACGGGACGCTTGGCCAGGCGCCCCTCCGGGCAAAGGGAAAGAACATTAATGCAAAAGTGGTATGACTATTTCCTTGAAACCGAAGCCTATGACTGGTCCGACAAAAAGATCCCTGTCCCCAGATTCAAGCTCAACAGCCTGTTCAGCTTAAAAAAATACCTGGACCTGATACATATTCGCCAGTGTCTTATCAAGCCCTTTCTGGAAACAGATAATTATCCCCTGGTTGAAGCCAGAGAGCTGTTGCCCTCCTTCGAATCAGACCTCTATGAATACGAAAACCTTCCTGGATTCAGCCTGGTGGCCCTGGCCCGTCCCCTGGAATATTTCAACGAGATATTTCAGTTCGACATCCTGCACAGCAACTGGGAAAAAATAATCACCACTCATGGAGAGGCTTGTCCTGTGCCAGACACCATCAGCCACACCAACCTTTCCACATTCCAGAGCCGTCTGCCCAAAAACTTGCAGGAACGCTTCAAGGACAAGCTGGGCGGCACAGATATTGCCGAGATGCGCAACTATCCCCGGGTCCTGAAATTTATCCTGAACATGGACCGGGGACATGTAATGAGCATGGACACCAGGAACGAATTCTATCTCTCAGGTGTCTACGCATCTTTTCCCTCCTACCTGGACCCTGAACTCAAGCGTTTCGGCCTTAAAATCAAGAAATTCACCCCCAACGACAACCTGCGCTACGAGCTTAACCGCAATTTTGTATACCAGTTCCTCATGGAACTTTACGGTTATCCGGTGGTATCCGAGCGCAGGACTTCTGCGGCCCTGTTTTCCAGGCGGCTGTTCAAGATGGGGGAAAGATTTTTAATCCGGGCCCTGGGACAGACCGACCGCACCCTCACCACCCTGTACAACACCGGGGACTGCAAATTTTATCCAGCCCTGGAAAAAGTAGCTTTGGCCAGAGTGGAAACCAAAAAAAAGGATGTCTTGAAGTTTCTACGGGAAAACGGTTACTTTCTGGACGAAGAAAAAAAGGCAGTCATATTGAGGGTCAGGTACAAGCAGCATCAGTACGATCCGGACAACATCCGCGAGGAAAGAGCTTTGTCCGTGCTCAGGCAGGAGGTGATCCATCCCCGTACCGGAGAGGTCTGTTCTCAACTGAATATAATTAAAGACACCTTCTTCATGACCCTGAAGCTAAACGATATTGTCAAGGGGGAATTTTCCGGTAGAATCAAATACAAACGGGAGATAATTGAAAATACCGACACCCACGAAAAAAGGCTCAAGTTTTTGTACGCCTGGCTTGGCAAGCATCAGAGAAGAATCATCGGCTATTCCGACGAATTTTATGCCGGGGTGACCAAAGTCCTGGACAACTACCTGCTTAACCCTGATCTGTATGAAGAGTTTCAGAACCTGAATACCCTTTACCAGGAAGTGTGGCAGAAATACAGCTACATCAGGCAGGCCAGAAAAATACGTATCCTGCAGGATATTCTGGAAAGAAGATATGAGGACAAAAAAATCAATTATCTGCAGATGCTGGAGCACACCAACAACGTGCTGGAAGAACTGAAATTCGAGACCGGCCACTATTTCCCGGACATCACATCCAGGGCCATAGCCACCGTGGAAAAGATAGCCAATGACCGCTATCTGGTGCGCAACTACGTGAACAGAGAGGAGGGCAAGCTTACCCGGTACGGACAGGAGGTAAGGGATAAATACTTCCGCATGGACTCCCTTCTCAATGAATTAAAAACCCTTCGCAGACTCAAACGCGAACTGACTTCCTATAATTGATTCTCCCCCGGCATAGCCGCGGCAGATGCCGGGGGAGAAATGCATGTTACAGCTTGCAGGCAGTCTTCAGATCTGCCGCAGCATCCGTCTTTTCCCAGGTGAATTCGGGCTTTTCCCGGCCGAAATGACCATAGTTGGTGGTCATCTGGTATATGGGACGCTTGAGATCCAGGCGCTTGATGATGAAGTACGGGCGCAGGTCAAATACCTCGCGCACGGCTTTGGTCAGGGTCTCGTCATCCACCTGGCCTGTGCCCATGGAGGTGGCCAGTACAGATACCGGCTCGGCCAGACCGATGCAGTAGGCTATCTGTACCTGGCAGCGCTCAGCCAGGCCCGCGGCAACCACGTTCTTGGCCACGTAGCGGGCCATGTAGGCCCCGGAACGGTCCACCTTGGAAGGATCCTTGCCGGAGAAGGCTCCCCCGCCGTGAGCGGCCATGCCGCCGTAGGTGTCATTGATTATTTTGCGCCCGCAAAGGCCGCAGTCACCCAGGGGACCGCCCACCACGAAGCGCCCGGTGGTGTTGATATAGATCCGGGTCTTCTCGTCCATGAGTTCCGGGGGCAGGGTATGAAAAATGACCTCTTTCTTGATGGCGTCGGAAAGATCCTGGTAGGCGATATTGGGATCATGCTGGGCAGAAACCACCACGTTGTCGATGCGTTTGGGCTTGCCGTTTTCATACTCCAGTCCCACCTGGGTCTTGCCGTCGGGGCGCAGAAAGTCCAGGACGTTCTTCTTGCGCACAAAGGCCAGCCTGCGGCTAAGTTTGTGCGCGTAGTGAATGGGCGCAGGCATGAGAGCATCGGTCTCGGTACAGGCATAGCCGAACATCATGCCCTGGTCTCCTGCCCCCTGCTCTTCGGGGGATTTTCTTTCCACGCCCTGGGCGATGTCCGGAGACTGCTTGTCTATGGATGAAATAACTGCGCAGGTCTCCCAGTCAAAACCCATGTCCGAGCTGTTGTAGCCAATGTCCTTGACCGTCTCCCGGACAATGCTTGGCAGGTCGGCGTAGCCCTGGGAGGTGATCTCCCCGGCTATAAAAACCATGCCGGTGGTGACCAGCGTCTCGCAGGCCACCTTGGATTCGGGGTCATTTACCAGAAGTGCGTCCAGAACGGCATCGGAAATATAATCGGATACCTTGTCCGGATGTCCTTCGGAAACGGATTCCGAGGTGAAAAAATACTTGCCTTGTGATCCTATCATGGCGTCTTCTCCTT
>Ga0207421_10008496_pt1 | contig 10635 bp, 16 predicted proteins | sample SodLakKL_010_SED_4_FD_187542 | JGI IMG/M metagenome (GOLD analysis project Ga0207421, IMG submission 187542) | Alkaline sediment microbial communities from Lake Tanatar, Kulunda Steppe, Russia - 8KL_010_SED (SPAdes) (version 2) | ecosystem: Environmental > Aquatic > Non-marine Saline and...
CCTATGGGTCAACCAATGCAGATGATGCAGCAACCACAACATTTCAGGTAAATATTTATGATTACTAAGAAAGGACAAAAATTGGTTAAGGAATCAGCTGCTCCCATAGCATTAAGTGGTATGAGAACCATAGGACAAAGACTGGGGTTAGGAAACCAAAGTGGGTTTTTAGGTCAAATAGATAACCAAGCAACTAATATGGCCCATAACCTTTCTCGTAGATTCGGTTCAGGAAATTTTAGTCAGGATTTAAGTAATATCGGTTCTAGAGCTAGAAATATCGCAAGCAATCCCAATGTACAAACGGGTGCTGTGGCTGGTGGAACAGCCGGAGTTGTAAGCAATATAGGATCATAAAAAGCTATGTTCTACCCAAATAAACTAAAAAAAGAAGCTGCTAACCCAGCTCAGATGGGTCAACAAATGGCTCAATTTTTCCAGAACCTGGTTCAGCCTACATCTGTGAATAATGCCGTCAGACCACAGATAATGAATCAATTAAAGCCTATAATGCAGCAAGCAGCTCCGATAATGAAACAAGCCTCTTCTCCAGGAAAAATACTTTTAGGTGTGGGTGTAGGAACAGCTTTAGGGGATGCGGTTTATCAATCAGAACAGAAAGCTACTCAAAAGAAACAGCAATTTCAAAATCAACATCCACACAGCAAACTTAGAAGACAAACTCCGATAATTAAACAGGAACTTTATTAATATGGCAGTATCACCCCTAGTTCAACAATATCAACAGCAGATGGCCCAGGGCGAAGAACAGCCCCAGAAAGACGAAAAGACAATATTCAACTCCAAGTTTGGGGAATCAGCTTATAAATCTTTCACTTCTAAATACCCCCAGTTGGTTGAGTATGTAGTCACTTTCAAGGTTATCGAGTCTGACACGGAAAATGGGCGAGGTATTGGAGCTTTCATTATAAAGTATGGATCTGACGTTCTTTATGTTCCTACGGTTCTCGCTGAAGGGAGTATTTCTTCCTGTGAAATGGTCTATGATAAGAAGGAAGACACTTTCTGGCCTCTAATTCAAAGCAATATACGAGATATTGTTAATAAGAATAAGCTTAGAGACCCAAAAATGCTTAAACAATCTCCAAAGGTAGATTCTACCCGGGATATGTTTAAGAATATGTTCAGGCCGCCCTCTTCCACTAATCCGGTATTCGCTAGCAACGCTTCTATAGATCAGCTTCCCGACTCTGCTAAAGATAGAATATCAAATTACCTACAAGGCAAACCAGAAGTATTGGCTAAACTGGCAGAGGTATACCCTATTAAAGCCCTGGCTGAAAAACTTTCCAAGTCTGAAAAAATTGAAAAGCAGGCAAGTGAGCCTGTAGCTCCAGATGTTATAGGCCTTGAGTCACTTACCAAAGAAGCTGCAGAGAACCTTACTGAAGAACAGAAAAAGACCATACTAAACGATGGTTTCCTGGTTAAAAAGGCTGATACGGCAGACTATGTACCAGGAAAGGAATTGGTTACTACCTTAGTAACTAAGTATGACATTTCTCAAAGAGAACTGAAAGATACTTATGGTACTGGTAAGATTGTAATTTTTGATCCAAGCACTGGAAATGTAGAGTTTCTGCCTGCTATTATCACACCTGACCGTATTATATATAAATATAACGGGGAGAATTACTTTTCTTTCTGTGGTCGATCCATACTTATTTCTGAGTTTGAAAATTATATCTCTGAACAGGATCTTAACAGGTTTGGTGCTTCATCAGTAACAGAACCTAGATTACACACTGGTGCTTCTATTTTCTTTTATCCCACTAAGTCGGAAAACTTTTATAAATCAGTCATCTTCTCTGCTGTGGAATACTCCTGGCAGGTAATGGACGAGGATGTAAAGGTTTACGACTTAAACAACCCCACAGATGGACTTTATTTTTCCAGAGATATAACTCACGGCAAAGTCAAGAATGTTCTGCCATATGATTCCTATTACCTTAATCTGGATAATTGTGGAAAGTTAAAAATCCTGGATAACTTTGATGAGTTTTTCAGCCTGGTAAATGGTCTTGGAGTAAATATCAGACTTAATGAGGATGGTGCTGGTTATACAGTGTCAGACTCTTACAAGAAAGTGGTAAGTCTACCCAATTCCCGAGAAAAGGTGGCTGAGTACCTGACAGAAACTTATGATCTGGGACATGATAGTATCAAGACGCTGATGGAAACCAATGAGCTGTTTGTTCTCAGAAAAGAGGCTTCGGTTTTCACTAATCAGCCGGAAGTTCAGGAAGGACCGGAAATTACACATACACCCTACCCCGAAATCATAGATGATACCATAGATGTAGGGGATGATGAGCTTATTGAAACAGGAATGATCGCAAGTGTGGCTGATGATGAAGAAGCCAAGCCCATGCTTATCGATATGATGCCCAGGTTTGTTCAGACAAGTTCTGACATTGGCAAAACCATTCTGCTTATGAACTATGAGCAGGATTCTTTCGAAGATTTCTACGGAACCGAAGAGTACAATAACACCCTGAGTAAACTCCGGAGGATATTCAAATCTATCGGTGAAATAATGGCGGATCTTCGGAAATATATTAACATGCAGTAGAACATGCAACTAAATCATCGCGCAATAACAGTTCAAAATGATTATAAGAAAAACCGAAATCCTGATGAGTCCTACACTGAATCAATGCTTAATTATTCTAGCTATATTAAGTCAGACCTGGATTCATTAAAGGAAGAGGATCTTATTGCGTTTGATCTGTATGAAGATGATTTTAAGCGTGAACTATTTGAAGGCTTGCTGATTGGCAAGGCTGATCCGTCAGATATAGAAGAAGTTTTTGGAATACCTGCAGCATCTCAGGAAGTATATAAAGAGATGTTCTTTGACATGGATAACGCGTTCAGAACCAAGCTGGACCTTATAAGCTACATTGAAAATTACCCGGAAAAGTGGGGTAAAGATGTAAAGATGCGGGCTTATTCTTTCGGACCTGAGTTTTTATATTATACTTATGCCCAGGTAATTCCCAAGACCAAGGCTCAGCACGATATGGTAAAGAGAATATTTCTTAGTAGTGCTTATAAGGCTCTTGCTGTTAATTTTACCGGACCTAACAGTAAGATAAACAAAGAAGCCATGGAATTTACCAAGCTAATGCTCAAGGCTTACGAGGCGTTATCCAAGTATCAGGAAGAAAACAGTGAGCAGGATACGGATCTGGTTAAAGTTTTAGTAAAAAGAGCTTCGGCAGTAACGGAAACTCACCAAATAGACGGCGAGATAATTTAATGGAAAAGTACGGTAAAGAATTTTCCGAAGAGGAACTTGAAAAACAGAGACGCCACACCCGGGGCGCAAAAGATCTATTGAATTGGAAGAAGAAGGATAAATATGGAAGACCTAATTCTGGAGAGCACGAGCAAGAATTTTCAGAGTCTGGCGGACAGGATAACTGATGAATTCTACGAAAATAACCGCGACCTTCTAGGTAAGGTTATTGAAGTAGCTCAGTCAGAAGAATTAAATCCTGAAGAAATCAGACGGCTTGTTGAGAAGACCAACACCTATGCGGTGGTGAAGCTTTTGAAGAACTCAAAAGACAAAAAGGCTACCATACCTTTGGTGGATCACAAAGCTGTTCTGGATGCGACTCACCCTGAAGAGCGGGAAGAAGAAGCCGGCAGCCAGGTTAAAACTGCCTTTGAAATTCCGGAGACTAGGAAGGATCGCCGGCTGGAAAAAGTAGCTTTCCCTACTTTGGAAGAACAAAAAGAGGAAAGGACCAAGATTCTACCTCAGATTTTCAGTACGGAAAAAGAACTGAACAAGATTGCCAGTGACAAAACTAGGCTGGAGAATGCTATCCAGGATAATGTGGATTACATTGTATCTGAGTTCTATAAGTGGAATTCTCCGGACTTTTCCAAGTTCGCATCTGAGGCATATACCCTTAAGGGTGATGCCTCCAAGCCGGTACTTACTAAAATGGCTGAGTATCTGTCTGTGGATGTTGATTATAATACCCTGCCTTACGTTGATGATTCCAAGGATATCCTGGTTAAATTCGCTCAGGTTATTGATGGGATAGAAAAGCTTTCTACCTTGGAAGTAAAGAAGCAGGATTGCCAGAACAAACTAAGTGATCTCTGGGAACAGGCAAAAGCTAATGGTTACTAAGAAAGGCCAGGAATTTATAAAGCAAGCCAGTATAGGTGGCTGGGTTACCCGGGGTTTGGGGAAGCTTACTCCAGAAAAGATGAAGAAGCCTTTTGAGTGGTCCTACCGTGCTCTAAAAGGCCCTACAGACCTCACAGCCCGAGGTCTTGGCTGGGCAGGCAGACAGGTTGTGGAAAGGCCTGCAACGGCTATTCCCGCAGCTGGTGTTGGTTTGTATGGAGCACATAGGTTTCAGGATGAGGTACAAAAGAATTATATCCATACAGATCCTCAGATGAATGTAACCCGGCGTGAAGGTCTTGGGGAAAGATTTACCAGAGTACCCAGTATTCAATATGTGGATCCAAGAATCGAAGAATATTTTCAACAAAGAAATCTTATATATTAAAGGGATAAAGATATGTCAGCACATAGGATGTTTAGGGCAGGAAGAAGAGCTTATAGGGGTGGAGCTAGAGCTAAACAACAAGCACGTCAGCAGGCCAGACAACAGCAGGCTGGAGCACAACAGCAGGCCGGAGGACAAGAAACCCCTGGTCTCCTTCAACGGTTAGGTGATTCTCAACCAGGCCTTAAAGTTATGAGTGGAGCTTTTGGTAGTGGTGCTGCTCTAGGAACCATTGCTTATGATCGTATAAAGAGAAAGATTGAAAATGAGCCAAGACGAAGAGCAATTCTTGAAGATCTTAGCACTAATGATCCTATAATCAGTGAAGCTGATCCGGAAAAAGTTCTGCAGTATTATGCTACAATATATAACTTTGCTCCGGAAATTGCTTTGGATAAAAATACTGTTCAGGAGCTTCTGCATCACTTTATTCGTTTTGGAAGGATTGATCTCCAAACACTAAAAACCTTGGCTGAAACAGAAAAGACAATAGAAGCCAACAAAGACAGGCAATCCACTGTGGGCGCAGTAAGAGGAGTTTTAGGGCATGGATAATCAAAAATATGTTCTGCAGAAATTAGGTGAGACTTACCATTACCTGAAGAAAAAAGCTGACGAAGCCAAAAGAGCTAAAGACGCTGTTAAATATCTGAAATCCAAGGGTGTTTTGAAGTAACCATGTATAAAGTTATTGATCTCGGAAAAGAGTTTCCGGAAACAGGAGAAACACGGGTAAGCCTGCTTGACGGTAACCTGATTAAGACGGCCTCGAATGAGATTCAGGATTACTGGGATAATATAAGTGACACTAAGAATTACGCTTACCTCTGGGTATTAGGTGTTTCTGCCGGTGAATATTACGGTTGTAATAACAACGGCGATTATTTTGAAGAGGATGTACTTCGCAAGTATAAAGACACCTTCCTGACAAACGCCCATGTGTTCCTGCATCACATCAATAAGGATCCCCGTAAGAGCTTAGGTAAACCTGTTTTTGTATATTACAACGAAGATATGCACCGAGTTGAACTTATTCTTAAGCTGGAGAAGTTCAACGCTATGGCTCAGGATACCCTGAAAAAGCTAAAAAAAGGTGAACAGATTTATGTGTCTATGGGTTGTAATGTCCCGTACGATAAATGCTCTCTCTGTGGTGCTCAAGCTAGAAATCGTAAGGAATATTGTGTTTGTCTGAAGTATAATATGAAAAAAATTCTGTCTAATGGCAAACAGATTTACGCTATCAACCCTACCCCAACCTTTTTTGACATCTCCCTGGTTGCTAAGCCGGCGGATCCCACTTGCTTCGCTCTAGACAAGGTTGCTTCTCAGACAAACGAAGGAGAACCATTTATGCTTTCGGCAGAAGCTGGAGAAATTTCAGAGGATCGTACGATGAAACTGGCAGCCTTGGATAAGCTGTCGGATATTTTAAAAAAGGTGGAAGGGAAAGTTATCGAAGGCAAAGACGACGGTTTTCCTTTCACTGTAGATAACTTCCCAGAAGAAATGGATTTTCCAGTAATGGATTTTGATGATCTGGAAGAATCTGGAATTTCACCTGGTGGAGTTATAAGAATCAGTGTTCATCAGGGAATTCCACCTTCTTTCGGAGAAATAGCTTATTCCTGCGGAAAGCATCACTACGGCGATGACTTAACCAGGGATGACCTGGGATCAATTCTGAGTCTCATTCCGGCAGTTATGTCAATTCTGCGGATGAATCCGGATAAAATTATTCCTTTATCTAAAGAAGTTTTCAATAATTATGAGGAAGGGGAACTGGATACAGGCCATGTAAAAAAGAAATATGGGCCTGTTATTGAGGAGAGAAAAAATATTCTGGAAAAGACTGGGGCTATCATGCCACACCAGGAAAAACCCAAATATATGCATCCCACATCTTCTGCCAGGGATGCAGCTATGGGTTTGTCGGGTATGCATCTTTCCCCTTACGGGCCTGCTTTTCATGATACATATAGTTTTGAAGATGACCATGGAAATGTATACGAAACTGATCGTAGAAGTGTCATGCAAGCCAAAGGTGCTAGAGGAGTTCCTGATAGCATCCGTAAGCTTTTGGGTGGGGTGCTGTCGGCGGCATCCATAGGAGCTCTCTTTACAGAGCCCAGACTTGCTAAAAAACTTATTTCTAGTGGTATTCTTGGAACAGGTGCATATTCCCTACTTAGAGGTGGAGTAGGAGAAGAAGATTATATAGAAACAACGGAAGGCACTAAAGTGCCTGCTAATACAATGTTTCATACTAAAAAGGCCTCCACAGGGGCCGCTGTAGGTATGGCAGCCCCCGCTGCTCTGGGTTTGGATTATCTATATAATAAAAAAATAAAATACCCTAATCATCCTTACCCGGAAATGGAGATGGGAAAAGCCAGCCGTGCGACCCACAGGGCTGGTGAATTTGTTAAAGATAACCCATTCACCAGCCTGGCCGCAGGCGGGATTGCCGGAGGAGCCTCAGCAGAAAGCCTTAGAAGGCTACTGCTGAGACGCTAATTACTTCTTTCTTTTGTTGATGGAGAATGGATGAATATTGGGTTTACCATCCACCCAATATGCTTTCATTCTCCTGTTATACTCTGGATGTTCATCTTTACTGAACACCGCTGAAAGAACATAAAGCCCTCCAATAATCCCAGCCAGAATAGCTTCCCCTGGAAATTCATCTCTCCACCAGTTTCTCTTCTTTTTTGCCATAAAAATCCTCCTTAGCAGAGCCTAAGTTTTGGTAGCTCCGCTGAAGGAAATATAAATTATATAGATAAGAGATGTCAAACCAGGGAAAGCTATACTTTAACTTTTAACAAAAAAAATTTTAATTTTTTTAGCAATTTTACTTAAAAAATTGCAAGTTATGACATATACTTTAATATAAGGTAGAATAAAAGGCGGGCAAAATTTCTGTAATGAATAAACTAAAACTTTATAGAAGGACATATTATTATGGCTAGTAAAGGTCTTAAGTTGAGTGATATTCTCAACGAGTTTAATGAAAATCTCAATAAAGAGGCAGAGGAACAGCAAGAAGAAGAAACTGTAACGGAAGAAGAGCCCATAGAAAAAGAAGCTTCCGAATCTGAAACCGCAGATCCTTCTGAGCTGGAAAAGATTGCTGATGAAGCAGTTGAAAATTACGAAGAGCAGATGAAGAAAGAGGCCCAGGAATTTGGTGCTCTCTTTGCAGATCAGGTTTACAGCCAGTTGCAGAAGAAAGCTGAAGAAGATGAATTTGTTAGTAAAACTGCAGAAGAAACTTATACAAATCTGATGCTCTCTGACATTGAAGAAGAAGCCTATGGAAATGCTCAACTCGGTCTTGTAGAGAAGACAGCGTACGATGCAGCTGCAGAAGAAGTTCAGGCTGCTCCTCCGGAACTGGAAATTGATCCTGCTGTTCTGGAACTGGCTGAGACTCTCCTGGAATATGCTGTTCTTGCTTTCGAGGAACAAGGCCAGGAACTCACTGAAGAAGATCTGGCTGCTCTTGAGGAACAGGCTATTGTTCAGGCTGAACGTATCATAGCCGCTGAGATGGGTGAGGAAGAACTGACAGAAGAAGAACTTGCTGCTCTGGCTGCGATTATCGAGGAAGAGGCCATGGCCCAGGCTGCTGCCCAGGATGCTGAAGAGCAGGCCTATGCCCAGGCAGCGGAAGAACAAGCTTACATGGATGCTGAAGAAGGTTTAGCTCATGCCTAAAGAACTGGTTGATCTAATTAAAAGTGCTTCAGAAATGGTAAGGGATAGAGCTAATAGCCCAAACTCTCCTTACATTGATGTAGCTGAACTTCGAAAATTAGCGAAGGGAAAAGAAAATGAAAGAAAGAAAAAGAAATCTGATAAAGCAAGCAAGTCAGGAAATTCGAAGTCTTGCTAGCATTATCGAGAAAACCAGTTCAGAAAAGCTTGATTCTGAGAAAGTAATGGACTTCCTTAGATTCTATAAGGGAAAGGGACAAAATCATGGAAAACAGTAAAGATATTTCTCAGCAATTAATAAAGGTTGCAGAGTCTTTGGATAAGATTGCTCAGTCTTTGGAAGAAGAGCAGTCTAAGGAAACGGAAAACAGTAAGAAGGACTTTGGGTTTGGAAAGGTGGGAAGTAACACCGCATCCAAAGAAGATCCTCTGCTGAACTTCATATTTTCGTAAAATAAAAATCAAACTTAGAGAGGATAAGAACTATGAGTTACGAAGTAATAAAAGGTTGGCCTCAAGATGGCGCACTGGATATGCACCTGGAAAAGGAATCCGGTGAAGAAATTAATCCCGGCATGCTTGTGAAGGTAAACTCCAGTGGTAAAATTGAGAAGTGGTCTGCCGAGGATAATGATGACTCGATTGATGGCTTCACGATTGATTTCGAGAACGCTCGCAAGGGTATCAACCAGGACTATGATCCTGAACAGAAGTCTTTTACTGTTCTGATGAACGAGTGTGTTCTGTGGATCGATGATGACCATTACGATAACTCCACTTCTATCTCCATTGGAGATAAGTTGACTGCTGATGATGGTAAGTTCGTAAAGCAGTCTGGCGACAAGCCGGCTATCGCTAAGGTTATCTACAAAGATACCAATAATGACTGGATGCGCGTTCTGTACTACGGAAACAAATAAATACAACTTTTTAAGGAGATATTAATATGAGTTATGAAACCACACAAGTAAGTGCCGAGCTTGTAAATAAAGCTTTTATAGATAAGCTTGACTCCGGCATGGAAAAGGAAGCTATGCAGGCTGGCTCTCAGTTTATTCGGATGAAACTCTATGAAGAGGGTCTTATCCGTCGCCTGTTTGATTGGCGTACTATTACTCCTGACGAGCTGGTTCCCAATACTGAAAATGATAAGCCTCAGACCATTGTTGACAAAGAAGCCGAAGCTACCAAGGCTACCTTTGTCGGCTTTAAGGGAACTGGGGATCGTGCTTACTTCGAAGGCCGCAGGTTCCCGATCTACTTTGGTAAGATCGAATCCGAGCGCCTGAGCAAGAGTAAGTTCGAGCTTATGAGCATCCGCCACGATATTATGCAGTGGCTTAAGGATAACCAGGTAAAGATGGTTCAGCAGGAAGAGGACGAAGCATTTATTGAAACCGTAAAGGATATCATCTCCTCTAACTCCTCTGACCAGGAAAAGACCGTAGCCTACTCTGATCCCGAGGATTACAAGGAAGGCTTCGTTGAAGGTCTGAAGGGCCTTACCAGCCTGCGTCTGCCGGTAGGTAAGATTGCTATGCATCAGAACACCTACTACGAATCCCTGAACCTCACTAAGGACCTCGTAGGCCACAAAGGTATGGATGATCGCTGGGAACGCGGCGTTGATGGTGAGAATTCCCTGTGGGGCTACCCCGTAGTGACCACCATTAAAGACGATATTATCCCGGAAGATGAAATGTACTTTTTCGCTCCCCAGGACTATTTCTGCAAGTGCTACCTGCTGCAGGATGCTACCCTGTTCCTGAAGAACGAAGCGGATATGGTTCAGTTCCATACTTATGAGGCTCCCGGAATGGGCATTGGTAATACCAAGGGTGTATTTAGGGTAAGGCTTACATAGTTGTAAATTTTAAGGTAGTGCAGCGTTAGTTGCACTACCTTAAAACTAAATTACAGAATAAGAAGAAAGGACTATGAAATACACAAACGAATCACAATCTACTCTGGTTGTAGGCAGAAAAAACTACAAGCCTGGTGAAGAGCTTCCGGCTCCTGAAAATCAGACCGAAAAGTACCAGAGAAACTTTCAGAAGTTTCTGGATCTTGGTTTGATTAAGCAGCCTAAGACTTCTACCAAGAAGGCCAAAACTACTACTTCTACTAAAAAGAAAGAAGAAGTAGAAACTCCTCCTACTAAAACGGAAGAAACCACAGATGGTGTAACGAATGCCCCTACTTTCGGCTGATGATATACGCATATACATGAAGGACGATCCAGATCTGAATATCCTCCTCGAAGGAACTCTTCAGTCGGAGGATGAACTGATCGACTTCGCTATGCGCTTAGCAGTTGAAGACTTCAATGCACAGGCCCCGGTAACGAATTATAATA
>Ga0207421_10008498_pt1 | contig 10633 bp, 6 predicted proteins | sample SodLakKL_010_SED_4_FD_187542 | JGI IMG/M metagenome (GOLD analysis project Ga0207421, IMG submission 187542) | Alkaline sediment microbial communities from Lake Tanatar, Kulunda Steppe, Russia - 8KL_010_SED (SPAdes) (version 2) | ecosystem: Environmental > Aquatic > Non-marine Saline and...
TGCCGGCGTGAATCACTTCGCTGTTGCGGCTGGACGTTTCGCGGCCGAAGCTTTCGTGCCGATCAATCAAAACGGCGGAGCTTCCCGACCGGCGTTCAGAAAGCTGTGCAGCAACAGCCAGGCCAATCACCCCGGCGCCTAAAATTATTGTGTCGACTTTATCATTTTTCATTTTATCTCTATCACGGCTTCACGCAAATGAGCCAATTTTTGCTCTGCTGCAAAGGCTTCCGGAGCTGTAGCAGACAGGTAAAACTTGACTTTCGGCTCGGTACCTGAGGGGCGCACGGCAAACCACGAACCGTCTTCTAAACGAAAGTGCAAAACCGGGGAGCGGGGCAAAGTAAGCTCGTATTCCCGGCCGGACTGTAAATCCCAGCCCTTGCCCTGCTCATAATCTCTCTTTTCCACGACTTTCAGGCCGCCAAGTTGGGCGGGCAGCGCATGGTAGGCGGCAACATGGCGGTCCGCTTCAGAGATATCTTGCAGTTCGATGGTAAAAAGGTCTTCGTAGTGGTAACCGAAGCTTTGTTGGAGGTCATCTAAGACCTGAAGCAGATTTTTACCGTGTTCCTTGTAATAGGCGGTCATTTCTGAAAGCAGGTAAGCTGCAATAGCTGCATCTTTGTCCCGCACAAAAGTACCGGACAGGTAACCGCAGCTTTCTTCGTAGCCAAAAATAAACCTGGGGGTGCCCCGGGTTTCAAATTCCTTGATTTTTTCACCGATAAACTTAAAACCGGTCAGGGTTTCGATAACCTGCAGGCCGTAAGATTCTGCAATCCTGCGGCCGAGGTCACCGGTCACAATTGTTGTAATCAGGGCCGGTCCGGCAGGCATGGCCTCCTGCTCCACCAGGCGGCTGCAGATGTACTCGATAAGCAGTGCTCCGACCTGGTTGCCGCTTAAGATCACGTAGCTGCCCCGGTGATCTCGAATAGCAGTGCCGACCCGGTCTCCGTCGGGGTCGGTTGCTAAAACCAGGTCTGCTTCAACGCGGCGAGCTTTTGCCAGGGCCATCTCGAGCGCTGCCGGGTCTTCGGGGTTGGGCACCTGCACGGTACTGAATTCTGAATCGGGGTTGCTCTGCTCCTCGACCGGGAATAGTGCGATGTAGTCAGATTCAGCAAGCAGGGTCGGAATGTGAACTCCCCCGGTCCCGTGCAGGGGCGTAAAAACTACTTTTATATTCTCCCGTGGTTTGCTTAAGGACAGGGCTTTTACTCTGTCCAGGTAGTTTTGATCCAAAGCCGGATCTATAGTTTCCATTAACCCTTTTGCAATGGCTTCTTCCCGGGGCATGGTCTGCACATCATGGAACATATCTACTGCTTCAATAGTTTCGACAAGGTCATCGACCAGCGGGCTGACCGCCTGCCCTCCATCGGGGCCGTATACTTTATAACCGTTATATTGCGGAGGGTTGTGGCTGGCAGTAATTACAATACCGGCCGCACAGCCGAGTTCGCGGGTGGCATAGGAGAGGACCGGGGTGGGTCGAATATCATTAAAAAGCAGGGCTTTAATCCCATTGGCCGCTAAAACCCCGGCGGCGGCTTCGGCAAATTCAGTTGAGTAACGGCGGGTGTCATAGGCGATAGCTACCTTTAAAGAAGCCTCTTTGAAAGAATTCCGATCGCCCGAGGACCCTTCTGACGATGGGGTTGCTGCCGCAAGGTTGTTTAAGTAATCAGCCAGGCCCTGAGTGGCGCGGCGAATGATATAGCGGTTAATACGGTTCAATCCGGGGCCGATTACCCCGCGCATCCCGCCGGTACCAAAGGCCAGCTCACTGCCGAAGTGGGTTTGGATCTGCTCGGCATCATCCTGCATGGCCAGTAATTCCTGGCGCATATCTGTTTCGAGATCGGGGTGGGCCAGCCATTGTTCAAAGCGCTGGCGGGCTATTTGAGCCGGGTTCAGGGCTGCTGCCAGCGAGGAGGGCGGTTTTGCCGGGTTATCTCCCCCACAAGAAGTTTCCCCGGCTGCATCCGTACGCCCGTAATCATCTTCAAAGCGTTCGATATCATCTTCGCCAAGGTAATCGCCGCTTTGCACCTCGATGAAAACAAGCGGCCCTTTCCCTTTATTTTCCATACGGTGGCGCGCTCCGGCCGGGACAAAAATGTGCTCACCCTGCTGAACTGTAAACTGCTGATCATTGATAGTCACATAAGCCTCCCCGTTGACTACCACCCAGTTTTCAGATCGGTAGCGGTGGCTCTGCAGGCTGAGGCGCGATCCGGGATTAACGTTAATCCTTTTAACCTGGTATTTGTCGCCAATTTCAAGAGAAGTGTAGCTGCCCCAGGGCCGGTAAACGGTTTGATGTTCTTTGGCTTCCTTAGCACCCTGCGCGGACAACTGGTCCACTATTTTTTTGACATCCTGGGTCTGGTTGCGATCGCAAACCAGCAGGGCATCAGGAGTATCAACGATCACTAAATCTTTGATGCCGGCTGTGCCGATTAGCCGTTTATCAGAGATAATCAGGCTGTTTTCAGTATTGACCGGGATGGCCCGCCCTTTAATATAGTTGCCCTCTTCATCTTTGGGGGCGACCTGGTAGAAAGCTTCCCAGCTGCCCAGGTCACTCCAGTCAATGTCGGTCGGGATAACTGTTACCCCGTCTGCGCGTTCTAAAATACCGTAATCAATAGAGATTTTCTCCAGGTTTTGATAGATTTCTTCGAGGTTTGAAAACTTATAGTAGTCTATTTTATAAAGTGCGTCACACATTTCCGGTAAGTGTTTGCTATATTGCTCGAGAAGCGCATCAACCCGAAAAACAAACATCCCACTGTTCCAGAGATAACGGGAATCCTCAAGGTAATACTTTGCTGTTTCAAGGTCGGGTTTTTCCGCAAATTTAGCGACGCTGTGGGTTGAATGGTCTAGCTTCTCACCGCAGCATATGTAGCCATACCCGGTTTCAGGGTAGGTGGGGCGAATGCCAAAAGTGACCAGGCCATACTGCTGTGCTGCAGCCCGGCCGGTGAGCAGAAGTTCATTAAAGCGGGCGTGATCCTTGATGAGGTGATCGGATGGCAGGACCGCCATTACTGCGTCTGGGCCTGCTTCACCCTGCAGGTAGCAGGCAGCAAGGCCGATCGCGGCAGCAGTATTGCGGGACTGCGGTTCTTTAAGCACAAGCACCTGGGAAAGTCCGGCCCCATCAAGCTGGCGCCTTACTTCAGCAGCCTGATCGCAATGGGTGACCACAACAATATTCAAAGGAGATACCGCAGCGGTAACCCGATCAAAAGTGGCCTCAAATAACGTCTTTTCAGCAGCTCCTGCCCCGGCAAGAGGCAAAGACAGATATTGTTTGGGAAACAATTCGCGACTAAGCGGCCATAAACGAGTTCCACTTCCGCCGGCCAAGATTACTACATACATAAGATCACCCCATCTTTATTCATAAAAGCGGTCAAATGGATTGTCTTGCAATATCCATTTTAAAAAGCTGTCCTCTCTAAATCCTGCCCCGTTATGTCTTCGATCATTCATTGTCTTCAAAACTCCAGCCTTTTGGCATGAGCAGTTCCTGGGAGAGGCCCTGGTGGGCTACCAGGTGAACTCTTTGCAAAGCCAGTATTACCGAGACAACTGATTCTGCGCCCTGGTTCTGGTTTACACCGGCCGGTTGGATACCATCGTAGCAGCCACCGCGGGAGAAGTGGTAGAGCGGTTGATGGATATCGTTGCTGCCGAAAAACCAGTTCAAGGCCCATTCCATTTTTTTGAGCCAGTGGGCTTCACCTGTCGTCACAAAGGCCTGGTAACAGGCATCGGTCAGGGCCGTGGCATCGACAGGCTGCTGGTCAAAACGGGCTTTTTCTCCATCTTTCCTGTACCAGCCGTCGTTACCAATAAGCGACAGGTGTCCACCTTCCGGGTTGGTCTGAATCTCTATTAACCAGTGTAGACTTTTTATCCCGCATTCATACATTTCTTCGTTTTCCAGGTAGCTTCCGGTCACAATCAAGGCTTGAGACAGGCGGGCATTATCGTAGGAGACTATATCTTCGCCCCAGTACCAGTCCTCCGAGGCATTCTGCCGGAAAAGGCGGAGCATATTTTCTCCGAGTTCACTCAGAATCTGGCGGACCCGCCGATCACCTCCAAACCGGCGGAGGTAATAGCTAGCCCCCAGGGCGGCAAAGGCCCAGGCTCGCGGGGAGCTAAAGCTGCAGACATTATTGATAATTTCCTTGAACAGGCGGTTGGCCAGGCCCAGCAAATCTTCACTGGGCGGATGGGCGATGAAATAGCCAAGCGCCCAGGCGGCGCGGCCCTGGCTGTCTTCAGAACCGGCATCTTCAAGCCAGCAGCGTTCATAATCCATAAAGTTTCGCATCATCTTTTTATCTTCATTAAAAGCATGGAACAGGAAGCTCAGGTATGTTTTGAGAAGCGGAAAAATAGCTTCATCTTTAAAAAGACGCCAATTCATGACTACCGCAATCAAGGCGCGGGCATTATCATCAGTGCAGTATCCATGATTGCGGTTAGGCACCGAAAAAACAGCATGCTGCAGCAGTCCGGTATCATCGGTCAGGGCACGCAGATGCCTTAAATTGACTTCGGGCAGGATAACCCGTTCCGTGCTTTCGGCGCTTTGAGCCGGTTGACAGAGCATTTCGCTATAACTAAATCGGGCCTGTTCGAAAGAAGCAGCGTAATTGCGGGCTACTTCCTTCCAAATCATCTGCCGGCCATACTGGTAAGAGTTTTTCCGCATCCGATTACGTAATGCTTCGTCGCTTAACAGGTTGGTCACGGCCTGCCCCATCGCCTTGCTGTCCTTAAAAGGAACCAGGTAGCCGCGATCTTCGGCCAGGAGTTCTTCGGCATAGATGTAGGGAGTGGAAACAATCGCTTTACCGCAGGCCAGGGCATAAGCGAGGGTCCCGGAGGTGATCTGTTCCCGGCTTAAATAAGGGGTGATGTAAACATCGGTGGCAACCAGGAACTGGACCAGGCGTTCGATGGAAACATACTGGTTATAGAAGGTTACATTTTGCTCTAAGCCCTTATCATAGACCATTTTTTCAAGTTTGTGACGGTATTCTTCGCCATAAAGACGCTTGACCTCCGGATGAGTCGCCCCGAGAACAATATAGAGGGCATCCGGATGGACCTTTACGACATCCTCCATTGCCTCGATCGCATATTCAAGCCCTTTGCTTGGGCCGAGCAGGCCAAAAGTCAAGAGCACTTTGCGCCCTTCCGCCTTAAAATGGTCTTTGTAGTAAGAAGAATCGAGGAAAGGCACATCGGGGGTGCCGTGCGGTATTAAGAGAATTTTATCCTCGGGCACCCGGTAGACCCTTATCAGGATATCAACCGCCGCCTGGGCCATCACTACCACGTGGGCTGACAATTCACATATGCGCATCAGGGTTTGCCTCTGCCCGGGGGTAGGTTCTTCAAGAACGGTGTGCAGGGTGGTGATAGCCGGTTTCTTCAAGCCGGCCAGCAAGTAGTTGATATAGTTGCCGTCCTCCCCGCCAAAAATACCGAATTCGTGCTGAACAGAGACGGCATCGACCGGAGAAAGGTTGATAAAATCAGCCGCCCGCCTGTAATCATTGGGCTGCTGATCACGGATGTGAAAAGCTACTTCACGGTCATAGTTGTAATTTTCATTGGCCCTGTTCAGGGCGATAACCTCAAAATTGCTCTGCTCTTCAATACTGTTTCCACCATCGCCGTAGAGCTGCTTCATGCTGCTCAGTAAGTCTGAACAAAAAGTGGCAATCCCACATTTCCGGGGGGGATAAGTTGAAACAAAAGAGACTTTTACCGGACGCAAAATTTTACCGGGATACATCCTGATCACCTCACATTTTAGTAAGCGAATTGAATTCGCATGACCATCCTTAGCTGATCGGTTGATTGCAAATGATTGGTTAGCTTTGAACGATCTTTTTATAGACTGCCAGGTAGCGGTCAACCATCAGATCGACGGTAAAGTTTTTCTCGACATGGCTCCGGCAGGCCTGACGATCTAGACTGTCCAGGCGGGATATGGCAAGCCGGGCCTGGTCTAGATCATCAACCAGGTAACCGGTAGTTCCGTCTTTAATAAGCTCCGGCATCGATCCGCGATTAAAGGCGATCACCGGCGTGCCGCAGGCCATTGATTCTGCCACGCTCAGGCCAAAAGGCTCGTCAAAATTGATCAGGTGCAGCAGAGCCCGGGCTTTACCGAGGATTTCTGCCTTCGCTTCTGCCATGACCGGACCGACATAGCGGACATTTTCCCCGTCTAAATAGGGGGCCACGTAACGGTCAAAGTAGTTTTGGTCCTGAATAATACCCGCTATCACCAGGGGCAGGCCGACCTGCTTGGCCAGGCGAATTGATTCATAAGCCCCTTTTTCGTGATGAATACGCCCGAAGAAAAGCAGGTAATCTTCAGGGATCTGCCGGAAAGGGTAATTTTTAACGGGGATACCGTGATGGATAGTAGCTGCATAGTCGAGTTCTGGACTGCGGTCCGATGAGCTGATCGCCACATAATGGGCCCGCCCGTTATATTTGCGGTAGACGGGCAAAATTCGCGGTGACGAGAAACCATGAATAGTAGTCACCATCGGGGTGTCGACCAGGCCGGAATAGCTAAGCGGCAAAAAGTCAAAGTTGTTGTGAATCAGATCAAACTCTGCTGCTTCTTCAAAAACAGAAGAGATGTGCAGACACTCCCAGACCTTCGGATCAAGCTCCTCATCTTCCGAGCAAGGGCGCGGAACTACGGAACGCAGACGGGCGCTGGTTAAAGAATCAGCTGTTGCGTAAAGCGTAACATCGATCCCACGCCGGGTTAACCCTTCAGTGAGCATACTTACTACCCACTCCCAGGGGCCGTAATGCCGGGGTGGGGTGCGCCACGAGATAGGAGCGAGCATTGCAATTTTCATGTTTTTGACTGAAACTCTCCTCCTTTTACCCTTTATAGTTCCTTGCGCTTTGCAAACCCTTATATTTTAGAATTCAGGAGATGATCAACTAAATTCTGCAGCCGGGCGGTAGCCAGGCAAACAGTTGAGTCGGCAGCGCCATAATACATGATCAGTTCATCTGTTTCAGGATCATAGACTGTTCCGGTAGGAAAGGTTACCCCCGGAACGTCGCCAATCCGTTCATAACTTTCGTACGGTCCGAAAACCCATTGATCGGATCGATTTCTGATTATACGGGGATTCTCGAGATCAAGCAGGGCCAAGCCGACCCGGTAAAGGCTGCCCGATGCAGTTTGCCGCACCCCGTGGTATATGATCAGCCATCCTTCAGCAGTTTCGATGGGCGGGGGACCGAGTCCGACCCGGGTGCTGTCCCACCAACCGGGGCGGACAGGCAGGAGAACCTGGTGTTCTCCCCAGTGAACCAGATCCGGGGAGCAGGCAATCCATATGTGGGCCTCCCCGCGGATAATCGGGCGGTGGATCATCGTATATTTGCCATTAACAAGGCGTGGAAAAAGCGAAACATCTTTATCCTCCGGGGGCAGCATCGCTCCTCGACGATCAAATTTATGCAGATCTTCAGAAAGGGCCAGGGAGACAACAGGACCGTCTTTGGAAAAGGAGACATAGGTAACAGCAAATTGCTGAAGGTCTTCGAGCCAGACAATCCGGGGGTCTTCAATGCCCCATTGTTCTTCGTTCAGATCTGCGTCAGGCAGAAGAGTCGGGTGATCATCAATCTGCCAGTTGGTCTTGCCATCCTTGCTGCGGGCAAAGGTGAAGTGTGAAAACCCGCGCATATCTTCAACCCGCACCAGCAGAAGTGTTTCGCCATTATGCCTGACTACACCGGGATTAAAGGTGGCATTGGCTGGATAGGGCCATCGATCCGGAGTCAGAATTGGATTTCCCTTGTAGCGTTCAAACATACTCTTCGACCGCTGATGATCATGATAATTCATTGATATGTTCTCCTTTTGAAAGCCTATTATCAGTGATCCTTCTCCAACATTACCTAGTTGTATAATAATTCGCTATAATAATAGTTAATCCTTCGTTAAAAGGAGTAGTTTCCGGGTTTAGACGATAATTTTCTAAAAGAAAAAGTCTTTAATTTTGTCGAGGTTGTCCTTAACCCTGGCTGCACCGGAAATATAGCCCATGTGGCCGGGTAAAAACAGCTCCACGTTTTCTAAACGGGACAGTTTCTCCACGCTCTGACCAAGGGATTCCATACTGCCACCGGGCAGGTCAGCCCGGCCGATACTGCCTTCAAAAACAGTGTCTCCGCTGATCAAGGCTTTTTGTTCAGGCAGGTAAAAGCAGACGCAGCCCGGCGAGTGGCCGGGAGTGTGTAAGACTTTAATCCGGTCACTTTGACTGTTTGCAGAGCCTGAATCGAGCTCACCCTCATCGAGGTAAAAATCCGGGACCAGGGAAGACCTTTCCTGGCCGGTCTGTTTGGTAAAATGCTCCATGATCATATCAGCAAAAAACTGATCTTCTTTGTGCAGCCCCAACCGGGCGCCACTCTCATCTCGGATAAGGCCAACCGATTCAATATGGTCGGGATGACCGTGGGTACAAAGGATCAGATCAACATCTTTAATACTAAGGCCATCATCAGCCATCTGGCCGGTCAGCATCTCCAGGCAGTTTTCACCTACTTCATTTTTGATGTGTCCGGGGTCAAATAGAATGGTCTTTTCGCCTTTCAACACAATGGTGTTACAATTGTTGGCCCTACCTTGCCACGGATACCAGGATAGTTGTTCAGTTAATTGCATAACGGGACCCTCCTTAAAATAGCTTCTTTGATCAAGGTTTTGATACTTTTTCTTATATCACATGCAATTTCTATGATAACACATCATCCGGTAATAATGTAGATGTGCGCTGATACCTGGAGATAGATAAATTATGAGAGCAAATAGTACCTCGAGAGAGCAGTTCATTAATGAATACCAAAAAGCTACACAGCTGACCAATAACGGAGATGGATCCAGGTAGGCAGCTCTTCTGCGACTTATATATCTGAAGGAATGGACATAGCCATGGTGACCATTACTTCCAGGCCCGCTATAACTTCGCGGGTATCAGGGTGAGTAAACTTGACTGTGCTGCCGGAAACTATTTCCGCACCGGGCATAAGCGAAGCTTCTTCGGCCATACCCCGGTTCAGGAAAGTTATTTCTAAGGTTGCCGGTGATTTTAGAATGAGGGGTTTTGCTGACTCCTTTGCTGAGACTGCCTGACGGGCCTGCTCCCGGATCAGCCGTCCTGCTTGCAGGGGTCCTAAAGATTCAGCAGCGCGGTGGGCGAGGTTTTTTTTAACAGCAGCCAGTTTTACTGAATCGCCTAGCAGCTCTTTGCCTTCACTGCAGACCGCATCGTCACCGGAGACCAGGCCGATCGGTACGCCAAAATAACCGGCTATTAAAGCGCTTAAACCCAGTTCCCCAACCACTTGACCATTGAATTTAAACTGCCCGATAGTGGTGCTGCTGTAAGTGTGGGATAAAGTGCCCCTTTCGCCCTGCCTGGCGTGATAGCCGATTAAAAAAGCCATGTCGTATGCACTGCAAATACCTGCCATCATGCTCAGGGCTTTAGGCTGTCCGGATATTAATCTTACCTCTTCGTGGAGGTCTTCAATCAATATATTGGTCATCGAAGCGTGGCTGTCGTTAACCACCACCTCATCGGCGCCGGCGTCTATTGCTCCCAGTGCAGCAGCATTTACTTCATCAGTCATCAACTTCCTGGCCCGCCTGTAATTTTCACTTGTTCCACCGAGTTGGTCCCGGGCGACCACTCCGGCTATACCTTCTAAGTCTGCAGAGATATAAATATTCATATAATGTCCTCCCCTGTCATTCAGATCTAAACACTTGCTGCTCATTATACCTGCCTTTTTTAAAAAACGCACTCTTGAATTGTAGATAGTACAAAACCAGGGAATCCTGCCCTTAAACTGCCTCCCTGTAAGGAACCAGTCGCTTGAGCGGTATATCCTGCTTGTTGAGCTCCCGGGCGATCATGGCAAAGGTGATAATAAAGGCCAGCAGGTCGCTCACCGGGCGAGCTGCCCAGACTCCGAGCAGCCCCCAGGAACCGGAAAGGATTAAAAGGAGGGGAATAAAAAGCATCACTTCCCGCAGCAGGGATAAGAACAGCGAGGGTACTCCTTTACCGATAGCCTGGAAAAATATGGTTGATACAATCTGAACTCCGAGCAGGGGCAGCATCAGCATCATGATCCGCATAGAGTAGCTGCCCATTGCAATCAGTTCAGGATCAGAGGTAAAGAAGTTTAAAAATGTGGACGGGCTAATGTAAACAATCAGCGCCAGGAGAGTAATAAAGGCGGTGCTGATCGAGAAACCCTTGACCACTGTTTCGCGGATGCGTTCTTTTTTTTGAGCCCCGTAGTTATAACCGATCACCGGCAGCATGCCCTGTGAAAAACCGATTACCGGCATGATGAGCAGCATTTGCATTCTAAAGAACAGGCCCATGGCAGCTATGGGAATATGGCCATAGCCGGCTAATATAATGTTTGTAATGGTTAGCGAGAGGTTCTTCGATAAAAGGCGGACCATGCTCGGAAAGCCTATCTTAGAAATATTTTTGATTATATTAAAATCAAGCCTCATGTTTTT
>Ga0207421_10008499_pt1 | contig 10632 bp, 9 predicted proteins | sample SodLakKL_010_SED_4_FD_187542 | JGI IMG/M metagenome (GOLD analysis project Ga0207421, IMG submission 187542) | Alkaline sediment microbial communities from Lake Tanatar, Kulunda Steppe, Russia - 8KL_010_SED (SPAdes) (version 2) | ecosystem: Environmental > Aquatic > Non-marine Saline and...
CGGTTCTCATCGAGGTTGGTACCGGTGAAGTAGTAGCGGTTGTATGTTTTCTGGGGTGTCAGAAAGGATGCCAGCGTTTGCTCGCGATCCGTCATGCGGTTGCGCGGATCATCATGACCGGAAAGATGCTCCAGGGTCATGTCGTGTTCATATATGATCTTCAGGATCTCCATGGATTTATGCTATATAAAATAAAAGCTCCGGGAATCATTCCCCGGAGCTTCAGATACACTGCAACGGTCGCGGATCAGCATCTACCTGCAATGCCATATCCGTGATCGAAGGTATTATGATGGATCAGATGGCTGTGGCGATGACCAGTGCTACGATCGAGATCAGCTTGATCAGGATGTTCAGCGAGGGACCGGAGGTATCCTTGAGCGGATCGCCTACGGTGTCGCCGGTAACGGCCGCTTTGTGGGCATCCGAGCCTTTGCCGTACTTAACACCATCAAACTCAATACCGGCCTCGATCATCTTCTTGGCATTGTCCCATGCGCCGCCGGCATTAGCCTGGAAGAGCGCCATAAGAACCCCGGCTACGGTCACACCGGCAAGGAGTCCGCCAAGCGCCTGGGGACCGAAAATGAATCCAACCAAAACCGGTACGGCAATGGCAAGCAGCCCAGGAAGGACCATCTCCTTGATAGCCGCTTTTGTGGAGATTTCAACGCACTTGCCATATTCTGCAGCAGTTTCGGCATCGGCAAAGGTTTTCTGGTCTTCTTTCGTCCAGTCTTTCTGCTCTTTGCCTTCGTTGCGCCGCATGACTTCCAGAGCCGCTTTCAGGGCAGGGATTTCTGCGAACTGACGGCGAACTTCCTGGATCATGGACATGGCGGCACGTCCGACCGCAGCCATGGAAAGAGCCGAGAAGACAAAGGCAAGCATGCCTCCTACAAACAGACCGGCAATCACCGGAGCCTGTGAAATATCAATGACCTGGATATTTGCAGCAGTCATGTAGGCACCGAAAAGGGCGAGTGCGGTAAGAGCAGCGGAACCGATGGCAAAACCTTTTCCGATAGCTGCGGTAGTGTTGCCAACAGCATCAAGCTGGTCGGTCCGCTCCCGTACTTCCGGTGGAAGTTCCGACATTTCCGCGATACCACCGGCGTTGTCGGCAATCGGCCCGTAAGCGTCAACGGCAAGCTGGATACCCAGTGTTGAAAGCATGCCGACAGCGGCAATGGCGATACCATACAGACCGGCAAAGTGGAAAGCGGTCATGATGGAGATGGCGATGACCAGGATCGGGATGGCTGTGGAAAGCATACCGACACCCAGACCGGCAATGATATTGGTCGCATCTCCGGTGATGGATTGTCTCGCAATATTGATGACAGGCTTTTTGCCGACACCGGTGTAGTACTCGGTGACGAAGCCGATCACCAGTCCGGCAACCAGGCCGATGGTAGAGGCAAAGAACACGCCGTTGGCGGTGATGGTTCTCTCAACACCGTAGAGTGTATCGGTGAAGGTCCATGATGTTGGGAGGATCCAGTTGATCAGGAAGTAGAACGCAACGATCAGGAGTCCGGCGGCAACGATTTCACCGGTATTCAGGGCTGTCTGCGGGTTTCCGCCCTCTTTCACACGCACAAAAAAGGTACCGATGATCGAAATAATGATGCCGGTACCGGCCATGACGAGAGGAAGCATAACGCCACTCATGTTGCCGAAGGCCGATCCGTCCACAAATTCCTGAGATGTCATGAAGATGACACCAAGTACCATGGTGGCGATGATCGATCCCACAAAGGATTCAAAAAGGTCAGCACCCATACCGGCAACGTCACCAACATTGTCACCTACGTTATCGGCGATGGTGGCGGGATTGAGGTGGTGATCTTCGGGGATGCCTGCTTCTACCTTGCCTACAAGGTCGGCACCAACATCAGCGGCTTTGGTATAGATACCCCCGCCAACACGAGCAAACAGTGCAATAGAGGAGGCTCCGAAGGAGAAACCGGTGATCACGGTAATGACCTGAGCGAGGGTGGTCTGCACATCCACACTTGTATCAGCTGCGGGGATAAATCCGAACACGCTGGTGTACAGCCAGAAAAGCAGGCTGAGTCCCAGCACTCCGAGTCCGACAACGCCCATCCCCATGACGGATCCGCCGGAGAAAGCTACGGTAAGAGCTTTGTTCAGGCTGGTGCGTGCGGCATGTGCCGTTCTGACATTGGCCTTGGTGGCCACTTTCATGCCGATGAATCCGGCAAGACCGGAGCAGAGCGCTCCGACAATGAAAGAGAGGGCTACGAGCGGATGCGATTCTTCGGTCAGTGCACCCTGCACACCGAGAAGGATGGCAACTATGACTACAAATACCGCAAGTACGCGATACTCGGCTTTGAGGAAAGCCATGGCACCCTCGGCCGTATGACTGGCAATCCGGGCCATTTTTTCGGTTCCGGTATCCTGCTTTTCAACCCATCTCGATTTGATATAGGTAAATAGCAGAGCCACAATACCTGCAATCGGGATTACATATATAATGGTGTTCATATCTGATTACTATTTTGAGTTTTATTAATTGTTATGTACGGATTGCCCCATGTGAGTATAAGAAAAATTGCAATATCCTCAAGGAAGAAATACTCGATTAATTATAATTATTCATGGCACTTGCTATACCCTCGCGGATAAAACACAATATGGCTTCCTCCGCCTTCTTCAAACCATCTTCAATGATGGGAAGCTCTTCGGGATCAAAGGGTGACAGGACGTAGTCCGACTGCTTTCCGCGGGGGTAGTTTCTGTCTATGCCGAAGCGCATCCGGGGGAACTGATCGGTGCCGAGATGGTCAATGATACTCTGGATTCCGTTGTGACCGCCGGCACTGCCATCTTTACGCAACCGGATCTTTCCGGTTGGAAGGTTGACATCATCGTAACACACCAGGATATCGGAAGGGAGATAGCGGAAGATGCGGCAGGCTCTCAGGACGGCCTTGCCACTGTTGTTCATGAACGTGGAGGGCTGGATGATAATGGTTTTGGTACCCTTGAAACGACCGACACCTACGGTGAAGGGCTCATCACTCTGCTCCATACTTGCAGAGACATGCCCGGCAAGCCGGTCAACGATCATGAAACCGACATTGTGCCGGGTATCCCGGTATTCCTCCCCTATGTTACCCAGCCCTACGATAAGCGGCATGACGGAGATCGTTAGTTGTCACTTTCCTCTTTGGAAGCAGCATCTTCTTCACCGCCTTCTGATCCTTCTTCACCCTCTTCACCTTCCGCTTCCTCTTCCTCTTCCTCAAGACCGAGGAGCTCGGCAAGACCACCTTTCGGCGGACGGATTACGGCAATGGTCCGGTAGGATGCCCGAAGTGGAGTAATGCCCTCCAGATCGATCGCTTCCACATCAATGGTGTCGCCGATATTGAGGTGGGAGATGTCAAGGACGATTTCCGAGGGGATATCTTTGGGAAGACACAGGACCTGAATCTTGCGCAGGGGCTGGTAGAGACGCCCACCCTCGGCCAGGCCATGCGGCGTGCCGCTAAGGCGGATCGGGATAGTTATTGTGACAGGCGTTTTTTCTTCCAGCGCGAACAAGTCCACGTGAAGCGGCCGGTCGGTTACGGGATGGTATTCCACCGACTGAAGCAGGGTGCTGTACTCCTTCCCCTCGTGCACCAGTTTGATAATGGTGGTTTTGTTGGATGCGAGCACTTTTTCAAGCTCAAGCTCCGGGATGGTGACATGAAGGTTGCTGTCCAGCTTCGGGCCATAGGCAACCGCAGGCACTTTAAACTCGTTTCGCAAATTTTTCAGCGCAGTTTTGCCCTTCGGGCGTTCCGTTGCTTCTACAGTTACGATAGTTGGTTTTTCCATGATTCAGAAAACACTTAAGGGTTAATCATCAAACAAGGTACTAATCGAATCGTCGGTGTATATCCGGCGAATGGATTCGGCAAACAGGCCTGCAACGCTCAGGACCGTAATTTTTTCCGATGGTTTTTTCAGCGGGACGGTGTCCGTGACCAGAAACCGGTCTATCGGGGAATCCTCAATCCGCTGATATGCAGGTCCCGATAGTATCGGGTGGGTACTGGATGCCATGATTTCTCTGGCACCGCGTTCCTTGAGGGCCACGGCTGCATTGGTTATGGTTCCCGCAGTATCAATAAGATCATCCACCAGCAAAATGTTTTTATTGTTCACTTCGCCAATGATGTTCATCACTTCTGCTACATTTTGCGAGGGACGTCGCTTGTCCACAAATGCCAGTCCGGCATGCAGGCGCTTGGAGTAGGAGCGGGCCATTTTCAGGCTTCCCACATCCGGCGCAACAACAACGAGATCCTCAATAGGATTGCTGTTGAAGTATTCCACAAATATGGAACTGGCATACAGGTGATCAAGAGGGATATCAAAGAAGCCCTGGATCTGAGGTGCGTGCAAATCCATGGTGAGCACACGGTCGGCACCCGCCTCCGACAGCAGATTGGCAAAAAGCTTGGAGGCGATGGAAACACGCGGCTGGTCCTTGCGGTCCTGACGTGCATATCCGAAATAGGGAATGACCGCAGTCACCCTGTGGGCCGAAGCTCGCTTGGCGGCATCGATCAACAGCAGAAGCTCAATGATATTGTCGCCCGGAGGCGGGGTAGACTGTACGATAAATACGTCCGCGCCACGGATACTCTGCTGGTATTTCACATACAGCTCCCCGTCAGAAAAGGACTTGATTGTGACCGCCCCCAATTTGGTCCCGTATTTTTCGGCAATGGCACGCGCGAGCGCCAGGTTACTCCTGCCGGCAAATATGGCTAGTGGCTTGTCCAAGATGGATACACAACGGCTTTAGACGGTGAATACTAAAAAAGGATGGAACCTGAAAGGTCATCCTTTTCATGCTGAAGTACGGAAACCGGGGGGGGGACAGTTGCCCGGGGAGGATTCGAACCCCCACATACAGGACCAAAACCTGCTGTCCTACCCTTAGACGACCGGGCAATTTCATCTGTTTTGTAACAGACTCCAAATTTATGGAATGTTGGGTTTTTAGTCAAGTGCGAACAAAGTACTTCATAACATTGCATTCATAGCACTTCTTTCTGCTGCAAAAATATTTAAAATGATATAATATCGCCAGCCGGTTGTAGTGATTTCCGGGATGGAATCCACCGTTTTCAAGTGTGTTTCTGACAAGTGGGGGCAGGGGTATGTGCTGCTTCCTCCACAGGATCAAAGCCTGCCGGTTCAGACGCCTGTGGTGGAGCATGCAACCCAGCAGGTACACGGAGGGGATTATTACATTGTGCAACAGGATATCTCTTCGCTGTTTTCCGGGAGCGGGATAGACTTCCGCCTCACAGGCCGTTTTCCAAAGTTCAGCGGCCGGTTTTTTCCACCATGCGGATATGGGGTAGCGCGACAGGCGGATGGCCAGTTCAACTGCCTGAGGAATCCGGATATCGGGCCGGTTTGCGGGCCGTGATGCACTGAAGTCCCAGTCCGTGCGTTTCATGGCACCGGTTCGACCGGAAACGAGATCAGCATCCACGAGGTCAGCATCCACAAGGCCCGCATCCATAAGAAGCAGACGGCTTATTTCCCGGATCTTCTTCCGGATACGCTCCGGAGAACGGGACTGCAATGTCAGCCATGTCCGCGGATCCTGCCTCTTTTGCAGAAATATTTCGGCAAGGCGGAGCATGGGTTCCTGATTTTTATGGTAGCCCAAACCCTGGAAAATGCCACGGATTACCATCATCTGCCAGCCGGCAGTGATCGGGGTTTCAGCCGGGAATAGATCGCGCATCCGGTTCAGCCGGTGCCGCAGGTATTTTTTGTCCCATTGCCGCATGATGTTGCCGAATGTTCGTGCGGGTAATCCCGGTACGAGGCCGGAACAGGGCAGTGATACGGGTCGATGCCAGTTGCGCCAGAGCCGGGAAAGGGATGGCGGCAAACAGGAGCGCAGCTCAATGGTCGGCACCCTGTGACCGTCGGAGGCGGCGACATTGCGCTTGTGCAGATCATCATGAACCACCACATGAAGGATGACCCGCTCGTATCGGGAATCCCGCTGATGCCCGTGCCGGTACCACTCTGATGCCGCTTTGTGAAGTTCCACATCGCCGCAAAACAGGATCCCGTCCACCCGGATCCGGGAATAGCGATAATCGGCTCCGTCTCCATCGTTCCGGTAACCGGGATGGATAACACGGACCGGTTTCCCACAGGTGGTCCGCAGGCCGTTCTGGGCAAAATGCAGGTTTTGCCAGAGAAAATGGAAAAAATCCTCACGAATAATATCCATCAGATATTCTTACTTGTTATATTGCATCAGTTGTGTGTACATTTGATTTGGTAAAGAATCTGTTAAGGTTCCGGTATATATTGGATTTGTGACAAATGAAATCATTACAAAATAGTTCACTCCTTTTTGTTGCAGTGCTGCTATCGGCATTGCCGGTAATGGCACAGACCCATCAGAACCTTGAGAACTTCAGTGCCAGGGAAGATGGCGTTCATACTGTTGTCATAGAATGGGAAGTGTACGATGTCAGTTTGTTGTCATCCTATATGCTTGAACGAAGTGTGACCGGCAGCTCCAGCGACTTTCAGAATTTCAACATGTCCGGCTGTCTCCAGAACGGAAACAGGTTCCAGTGTACTGACAAAGACCTTTTCAAGGGCTCAACCGATCAGACTGCTGCCACCGGCAGCGTGTCGTACAGGTTGCGTGTCACCCACCCGGATGGCACCCCGCACATCTATTTCCAGACCACTGTCGAGTACACGACCAATGCCGTCCGGCGTACCTGGGGCAGTATCAAATCCATGTTTCAATAAGTGACCGTGTCCGAAACCGATGCAAACAGGCACCTTTTGATGAGCCCGGCCCGCATCGAACGGACCATCACCCGAATTGCCTACCAGATATTTGAAGACACCCGTGGTTCCGACCAGCTGCTGATCCTTGGGATCCATGAAAGAGGGTATCATCTCGCAGTGATGCTGGCCGATAAACTGTCGGAAATATACCATACGAAAATCAAGGTGTATCAAGTGCGGGTAAAGGAATATGCACAGGGTTCCGCGCCAGCAGATCAAGAGGTTTCCGATGCGGCACGCGACAGCAAGGTGGTAATTGTCGATGATGTAATGTACAGCGGACGGACCATGTTTGAGGCGATCCGGAAGATTACCACGGACGGACGACCGGAGGAAATCCGGCTCGCTGCCCTGATCGACCGGGGCCATCGCCGTTATCCGGTCGAGCTGCGGTACCTGGGCCTCTACAGTCCGACCAAGCTTAAGGAGCACGTGCATTGCCGTTTTACGGATGAGGGAAAACCGGAGGGCGTTTGGCTTATGGCATCACTGCCGGAAACCACCTGACAATTTTCTACTGCTGACGGATCTTTTTATTGATTTTGGATGGCCTTCTTGCCGACGATACTACCTCTTTTGATTACAATATTTCCATATTCATTACCAGATACGTTTAATACCCGATACATATGAAAACGCCAGCCCTTTTCATAGCATTGACAGCTCTCTTCCTTGCCGCGTCTTCGGTCCATGCCCAGACGGAACCTGCCCCTCCCCCGGATACTGGAGGGCCTGAAACAGCAGAGGTGCCCGCATCCAACTGGGAGCGCAGCCTGCGCGCCTCGCTCACCGGCACCCAGGCCAGCTACCGTAACTGGAGCCAGGGCGGTACAGACAATCTCGCGGTCCTCGGTACTACGGCTTATTCCTCGGAGTATTCCAGGGATCGATACGGTTACAGCCTGGGCATAAATCTAAGGTATGGACAGACCCGTATCGGCGACGGTGATTTTATCAAGAGCGATGACCGCATCCGGATCCGGAACCAGGCCAGCCGCAAATTCCGCGAAGAGCGGCTCAGCGCAATATTCAACCTGAATTTCGACTCCCAATTCGACAAGGGGTACAAAAATCCGATTCCCGAAGAAGGTGAGCAACGGGAACTCATCTCCCGTTTCATGGCGCCCGCCTATATCACCCAGGTGCTCGGTCTCAGCTACAAACCCGTGGAAAATCTGAGAATTGAGGGTGGGCTTGCAATGAAACAGACTATTGTCGCGGTAACCGACGAAAATCTGTCCCGCCGCTACTTCGGTGAAGGAAATGAAGATCAAAACTTCAGAAATGAAGCCGGCCTGTCACTGCTCATCGGCTACGAGCGCAGGGTCATGGAGAATATCTTCTATTCCGGTTATGTGGAAACATTTACCAACGTGAACCGGAGCCTCAACTACACCGATGTCCTTTTTACCAATGAGATAACCGGGCAGATCAACCGGTACATCAGTGCCAATGTGGAATTTGTCCTGGCCTATGACCGGGAAATCGAACGGGAACTGCAGATCAAGCAGATTATCTCCCTGGGTCTGAGCTACTCGTTTTTCGGTGACTGACCGGACCATCCCGCGGCTGTCCGTAAACATGCCTGCCACCAGCAGGAATGGACAATAATTCTTCTCAGAAATCGATTATAGAATCGTTATATTGTCACATTCTTTTTGGATAGCGCCATTATTGGAAAAATCATCTGACCCGGGAATCGACAACTCTGCAGCATTATACTTCCAGTATTATCGATCCGCTGCCGGACCCACTGCTTCCACGTTAATGGATCAGAATATCCAGATGTGCTTTACGGAATCACCTGCAATTGGTAATCTTTCGGTTCATGCGTTGCTGGCATGCTTTTTTAATTGCTTTTTTATTGGCACTGACAGGATTGCGTCCTGCCACTGCCCAAAAACTGCCCATGCCCACCGATGATCTGCTCCGGACCACCCCTGAAGAAGGGGACTGGGATATCCGGTTCCGGTTCGGCCTGAACGGATCCCAGGCCTACTACCGGGCATGGGCGCAGGGCGGAGTCGACCGGATTGCCGTGAGTGCCAACACCATGTTTTCCGGCGTCTACACGGACGGACCGTATCAGTACGGGTTCCGACTCGACATGCGCTATGGACAAACCCGTATCGATCGCGGTAATTTCCGCAAAAGCGAGGACGTGATCCGTTTGCGCAACCAGTTCCGGCGCCGTTTCAGCGATGAACGCTTGAGCCTTACCGCAAACCTGAATTTCGAGACGCAGTTCGACAAGGGATACGACCGGAGCTTCGAAAATGTGCAATCCCGGTTCATGGCTCCGGGCACCCTGACCGAAACGATCGGCCTCGCTTACGACCCGGACAAGTACTTCCGTTCAACGTTTGGTGTTTCTCTGAGGCAGACGTTTATCAGCGATACGTCACTTTCGGAGCGGTATGGCCTGGACGAGGGGGAATGGTTCCGCAATGAGGCTGGTTTCACCCTGATCCTGAATTATGAGCGGGAAATCTGGACCAATGTCACCTACACCGGATATCTGGAAACGTTCAGCAATCTCCAGAAAAGCCTGCTCAGCACGGATATCGTTTTCACCAACGAACTGATCGGACGCATCAACGACTACCTGACCACCAATTTCGAATTTGCCCTGCAGTACAATGACGACATTACCAAAGCCCTCCAGATCAAACAGATCCTTTCGGTTGGACTGCGTTTCAATATCAGATGAGTACTGGCTTCCATCGATGACCACTGGCATCCATGATACCTGAAGAATATCTGCGGCAGCTGCCGCAACTGCTGAAACAACTGGAAAGTAAACTGCCGGGTACCGGTGAATTCCCGAAAACCGCAGAAAGCATCGCGGCCCTGCCGGAGGAAGCGCTCGGGGAGCTGGTCGACCGCCTTTCCCGCCACTACCCGTTCCATCAACCTTTCTATGCCGGACAGATGCTCAAGCCTCCGCACCCTGCGGCATGGCTTGCCTACGCTCTGGCAATGGCCATAAATCCCAATAACCACGCGCTGGATGGCGGACCTGAGGCGTCGTTCATGGAAAAGGAAGTGATCTGCCGGCTGATGCACATGGTTGGTTTTACGGAGCAGGGACTTGGCCACCTGACCAGCAGCGGCACTATTGCCAACCTGGAAGCCCTCTGGGTGGCGCGCGAATTGCACCCGGACCGGCCCCTTGCCGTCTCGGCACAGGCCCATTACACCCATCAGCGCATGGCACAGGTACTGCGCCATCCGATCATGGTGCTGCCAGAGGATGAGGATGGACTTCCCGACCCGTCACGCCTTCCTTCATCGGAACCGCTGCCGGGTACCATGGTGGTTACCATGGGAACTACGGGGACAGGGCGCGTGGAACCATTGCACCGGATGTTACCGTGGGCCAGGAAGAACGGCGTGCGCATTCATGTGGATGCGGCTTACGGCGGTTTTTTTCATATCCTGCGTGAATCCGGCCTGCTGGATCCCGGTCCATGGGAGGTACTCTCGGGTGTGGACAGTATCGTTATTGATCCGCATAAACACGGATTGCAGCCCTATGGATGCGGAGCCGTCCTTTTCCGTGATCCGGCCGTCGGAAAACTGTACCGACATGATTCTCCCTATACCTACTTTACTTCCGATGAACTTCACCTGGGCGAGATCAGCCTGGAGTGCTCGCGGGCAGGTGCAGCGGCCGTTGCTCTCTGGTTCACGCTGAAGCTGCTGCTTCCGGAGTCGGGAGACAGCGGACAGCCCTCCGTCAGCGGACAGCCCTCCGTCAGCGGA
>Ga0207421_10008500_pt1 | contig 10630 bp, 4 predicted proteins | sample SodLakKL_010_SED_4_FD_187542 | JGI IMG/M metagenome (GOLD analysis project Ga0207421, IMG submission 187542) | Alkaline sediment microbial communities from Lake Tanatar, Kulunda Steppe, Russia - 8KL_010_SED (SPAdes) (version 2) | ecosystem: Environmental > Aquatic > Non-marine Saline and...
TCGCATCTTTTATTATATCCTCGCTTAGAGGTTTTTCCTCGGCCTTATCTTTTCTATTTATTTCCAGTATTAATTTGTCTTCTAATTCTCCTAGATAAGAAGTATCCATACTTATAGGTATGTTTCCTTCTGTGTAATATGTTATTGGTTCTCCATTATCTAAATCCGTCACTGTATCTTCTGAAATTGCCTTTCCACTAATCGTTGTATACGTTACTGCATCAGTGATTGTTGTTAATTTTATTTCAGAGGTTTCTCCAGCTTCTAGTGGAGAGTCTTTATAATCAATTGTTATTATTCCACTTCTTGTGAGTGCTGATACATTTTCCAGGTACTCTGCAGTTTCATTGCTTTCTTCTTCGAATCGATCTATTCTTGTTATCTCTGGTTCTTCTGTGAAATTTCCAAAGTCGCTGGTTACGTTAAATTTAATTTCTTCGTTGAATTCTTCATCGTCTGTTCTCGTTATTACGTATTTGGTTTCTACTTCTTCTTCTTTTGCGTATTCCTGGTTTGTAGGTGCTTCCCAATCTCCATCTCCTCTAATTTTTCTTTCAACATAGAAACCATTTACTTCTTTTCCATCTCCATCGCTTATTTCAATTTTTTGTGTGCCTGAGCTTGTCATACTTATATTTTCATGGTTCCATTTTGCTTCATAGTCTATTCTTTGATCTGTTCCTCCCAAGTAAGGACGCATTTGTATAGGTAGTTTGAATTCTTGTCCTTTTGTCCCATTATGTTCGTATTTTCCACCTTCTTTGGTTATGTTGATTATAACTTTTTGTTCGTCTCCAGGAAGATCTTTTTTTGTTTCTAGGTAATCCCATCCGTCCCAATCTTTTATTTCGCTATTTTTGGTTTCCATTTCATAGTGACTTTTGTGCAGTACAAAAGATACGTCTTCCCATCCTCCTTTTGGTTCTTCTAAGTCTATTGTGAATACTAATGCATATGCCTTAGGTGAGATTCCTAGTTTTTCTTCATCTGGATCAATGGTTTCTGAATCTCCCAAGTTCCATTCTTCGATTCTGTCTAAGTTAACTTTGTTATCTAGTCCTCCTATTCCCGCTACTATTTTTTCTTCTTGATGTTCTTTGAGGACTTGAGTTATTGTATAAGGAGTTCTTGTTGCTCCTGTTTCAGGGTCTGTCCAGTTTGCTTGTACTTTTACCCAGTCTCCGTGAACTATTTCTTCTAGGTAGTCGGTCCATCCGCTTGGACGTGTTTCTCCTTCTCTGGTGTATTCTTCTTCTCCTTCTTGTAATTCTCCGTCATGAGGCCAGATTACTTTTACTGTTTCTCCTGATACTGCTGAGCCGTCTTCTTCACTTACTTTTGCTGCTAAGCTTACAAATGGAGGTTCGCTTAGAACTATAGCTTCTCTTGGTGGTCCAACTGTAAATTCTTCATTATATTGTTTTTCTTTCCAAGATATATCTAGGTTATAATTTTCACCTTCTATTAATCCTTCAAAACTTACTTCTCCTCCTTCATCTGTTTCTTTTGTTATTAGAGATTCACCTTCACTTGTTTCGAGAGTTACTTCTGTTTCTTTTACTAATATATTTCTATTTCCCCATCTACTATCTGCTTCGGTATATATTTCCAAAGATACATCCTGTCTTTCTTCTTCAGGTATCATCTCTAGTTCGAAGGTTTTTTCTTCTCCTCCTATTATCTCTCCAGTTGTTTCTTTGTAATTCGGTTTATAGATAGTTATGTCATATGTTTCTCCTGGTCTTAAACTTATAATTGATTTTCCTTCTTCATTTGTTTTAGTTGTTGAGATATCTCCATTATCTATTTTTATTGTTGCATTTTCTATTGGTGTTCCATCTGTTTCATTTACTACATTTACAGTTGTGTTTACTCCTTGTTCCACTAGGAAAGGAATTTCTTTATGTGTTCCAGGCACTTCGTATTTTTCTTCTGAAATGGTGAAGTAATTATTTTCTCCCGCTGTTGACTTTATTCTGAATTCTCTTTCTTCTTCTAATCTGTTGAAATTGACTAGTCCTTGATTATCTGTTTCTCCTCTAGCACTTTTATTTCCGTAGATGTTATTCAGTACTGTTTGATTATCAAGAGGATCTACTAATTCTATGTTTACGCCTTCCATTGATTCATTTTCTTCATTTATTGCATGCACTGTGACTTCTCCTGTATCTGGTTCATCCATATCTATTTCGAAGTCTAAAGTTTCATCACCTTCCATTCGTTCGGTTCTTGTTCTGCTTATGCTATATTCGTCCATAACTTCAGCAGTTACTGTTACGCTTATTCTATCATTGTAAACTATTCCATCTTCATCTTTGAATGTGGATATTCCGAGAGGATTAGTTTCATCTGTTTTTGTATAAGTGAAGTTAGTTTCTCTATTTCCTGATGGCCAGTTTACTTCAACATCAGCATTTTCTATTCCTGTACCTTCTCCATCAGTTACGTTTACTGTAAGATCGTATCTAGGTGGTTTTAGATAAAACCTCCACCATCCTTCTTCATCATCTTCCATTGGAACACTAAATTCGAAAGATGTTTCTTCTAAACAATTGTATATTTCATTTTCCCATTCCACTCTTAGGCAGTAGCTTCCTTCAGCGACATCTGCGATTCCTACTCCTCCTGATTGGTCTGTACTTCTTGAAGTACTAACAGGTGTTTCTGAATCCTTCATTAGTCTTATACTTGCTCCTCCTTCTCCAGGTATTTTGTATCTCCCTTCTCCTTTTGGGTCTGTTTCATCTGGGTCTGATCTGATAAATAAATTGATATCTGTAAGTTCTTCTTCAGGTATTTTTGTTAAAGTTAATACGTATGATTCTCCTCCAGTTATCTCTGTTGTGTCTTCTTCATATCCTGGTTTGAATGCTACTGCTCTGTAATCTCTACCTTTTTCTAGAGTTGAAACTACTTTTCCATCTTCTCCAGTAATTAAATCTTCAGAGATTATTTCTTCTCCATCTAGGATGTTTACGATTGCTCCTTCCAAAGGTCCTTCTCCTTCACCTATTACTTCTATTTCTGTTTTCTCTAAATCTGGGTCTCCATCAGTTGGAACACTAATTTCGACTTTTGTATTTGTCATTACTGCGTATGAATCAGAAATTGCTTGTCCTGAATTTTCTCCTGCAAGGGCTCTTGCTTTAAACTCTCTTCCTATTCTTAAGTTTTCAAATTTTACCTTTCCTCTCATTCCTTCCGTGTCTTGAGTGTATTTAGTTTCGGTTATTGTTGTTTCTCTATGAGAATCTATTAATTGTATTCCTATATCTGTTGCAGGTTCTCCTGTTTCTTTTTCCGTTGCTTTTACTACTACGGTTCCTCCTCCTTCTTGAGCTCCATCTCCTTTTTCCACCATACTTACACATTGGTCTCTTTCTGGATTTTTATCTAGTAATTCCTCTCCAGTGTATTCTCTTACAGAAACGTAGTCGTTTGTTTCAAAAGTATATTTATAGTCTTCTCTTATTACTGCTCCACATCCTCCTGCGCTGGAACCACAGTCATTTCCGCTTGAGTTAACCACTCCATCCTTTATTTCGCTGTAAGATACTCTTCCAGCATATTCAGGATTAAAGCATATTTTTGTTTCATCTGGTCCTAGAGCAGCTTCACATTCTAAAGTTAATGTTAATTCATCAGGTGATTCAGGTATTGTGTATTCTCTACTATCTTCACTACATCCTTCTTTTTGAGCTCTTATTTCGTAACTGTCACCTATATTTGCTTCGAAAGATGCTCTTCCATCTTCATCTGTATAAATTTCTCTTTCAAGTTCGCCATCTAGATATATTCCTACAATTGCATTTTCCAAATTTACTCCGTGGTTTTCATCAATTACTCTTAAGTTTAATTCCGCTGTTTCAGGAGTTATTGGGCCCGGTTCTATTATTGCTCCGAAGGAAAAAATTAGGTAAATAAGTATTATTATTAAGGCAATGTAAACAGGTAAACTTGGAATTCCTCTCTTCTCCAAAGGATCTATTAATCCATATGCTGGTATTCCTTTTCTATCTAAAGAATCTATTGCACCAAACCATTTATCTTCAATTTTATAGTATATGTCTTTTATGCTAATCCTTCTACACCTCTTTTTTTAATTTACATCAACTATACTTATGGTTTTCTTTAGTCTTTATATTTGTTATTATTAGTTTGCTTTACTTACTTTGATTAAATTAAATAATTAATACTTAAAAACCTTTTGGTTTTTGCTTTCTAATACTTTTTTTACTGTCGTTAACTACTGCATTCTGCCGTATTGGGAAATGTTGGAGTTCCATCTTCGTAGTGAATTCTTATGTTATCTATATACTCTATGTTTTCCCACGTTATCTTTAGCGAGCTTTTTTCATTTTCACCAACTTCTATTTCCAGATTAAATTCTCCTGTATCTTTTTCTCTTCTTATATTTGTTCTAACTTCTTTACATAACGCATCAACATCTATGTCGTTAATTTCACCGTTCTCTAATTCATCTGAAACATCACTAAGTTGTTTATCAAATCCACTTGCTGTAGCTCTTATCACATCATCTATTTTGGGAGAAGTGTAAGTTATTTCATCTGGGATTATAGGGTGACTTATAGTTATATCGCTTTCTATATGAGTCATATTTAAATGAAAAGGCTCTTTCCCAGGGTTTTCTCTTAGTTTATACAAATTTGATGTTACTATCAATCTACCGTCTATATATTCTACATTGAATATATCCTCACTTTCTGCTATTCCTTGACCCATACAACTTTGGGGATTACTTGTATCGTAGGGAGGATTATCTAGAACTTCTTCATCGCATTTTCTGTACATACTTATACTGTATCCTAGTCTTCTTAATCTGTCTCTTATTCCATCATAAGCATCGTGACGCATGTTTGTTCTTAGGCTGTACCATCCGTGTTTTCCAGAATAAAATCTGTCTTCAGTTTTACTTATACAGTCATTTTCACTGCTACAAGTTGCACTTATCCATCCTCCTATTCCTCTGCCTCCTAGTGTTCCAGAAACAGTTTCTCTTATATTTTCCATTATTTGTACTGAAGAAGCAGTTTCTATTAGTTGAATTCCAGTTGCTTGTTGGCTAGATATATAAGAATCGCTTATCCCTTCACTTATTCTTAAATTATTTTGAATCATGGTTATTGAAATCAAAATTGCAATTATTATTACTGCGGTTCCAACTAAAGGAGTAAATAAACTGAATCCCTTACTTTTTTTACTTCTAAATTTTTTCTCATCTTTCCCTCTATTATTATTTCTCATAGAGCATTCATCTTTTCCTTGATTTCATTAATTTTTTTCGAAATTGACATTGAAATGGATTTAATTTTTTCAGATATTTTCTCATATTTAAGGTACCAAATGTAGTAGAAACCCAGTATTATTAAGATTAACGTCAACCGAAAAGTAAAGGAATGCATGAATTCAGCTATTCTCCATCCGAAGTTTGCACCGGTCCACATCACTACAAAAATTCTCAATGGGTTGATGAATATAATTAACAATATTCCTGAGATAACTCCAACTACTCTCTTTCTAATTGATCTGTCAAAGGTACTGAGGATTATTGCTGGAAGAAGAGCTAGTTCTATATCTCCAACACATAAATCAGTGACTGCTCCACCTATTACTTCTTCAATTCCTCTAATGGACTCTATAGCAATCGTTATAACGGGAAAAGAATTGTAGGTGATAACAGTGTTGGTAACTCCTGAAAGTTCCAGTAACTCTGAAGCAGCCCAAGCGGTAAAACTTCTCAAATACCCTAATCCAACGAATTGAATTAAGTGCCAAAATAAAGTATATAAACCTAAAATGCTTATTATGAATAGTAAACCTTTCTTCAATTCCAATGAACTTATTCGGGAATCTGAAGAGGATAAAGAACTTAAATTCAAGAAACGTTTTAAACGATTATACCCTTTAGAAATATAACTGGAGATACGATCAACATGCCTCATGAATACACCACTAAAACAAAAGGTGAAGACACCTATTTAATAATTAACTGTAAAGGAGAAACAAACTGCTCTATAGCAGATTATCCTGAATTCATGCATAAGTGCGCTAAATGGAGTTTTAAACATAACGCTGATTTAATAGTTGTTAGTAAGGTATATGAGAGAACTTATAATAAAGAACAAACCCGAATGGTTAAAGAATTAGGTGCTTTAGCCGATGAATTTGAACGGAAAAAAGTATGGGCGCCAAGCAGGATCAAATCCAGCGATTGTGGCAAGAACCATAAACCGAGATATAATACAGTTGTCACTATTGCTAGAGAATTAATAACAAGAGATCCATTGCAAGCATACATAAAATTAAGACAGGTAGTGAAAAGAGAAAAAGAAAGATTAAATCAACTTAGCGATAAGGAGAAAAAATGCACATTAGAATATTTAAAAACTCTTAATTGGATTCTAAAGAAATTCAATGAGACGAAGATAGTCAAAGAACTTAAATTACTAATAAAGGAAATGGGAGAGATTCCAAGAACAAGGGAACCTTATCATTCCGTATTTGAAGTTGAAATAAAACCAGGCTTCGTGTCGAGCAGAGTATTCTACCAAACACCTGAAGAAGTTGAATTATTAGATTCCTATGAAGTTGGAGATGCAAAGGTGAAAATATACAGTAATCCTGAAAAAATAGAGAATCTTTATTATGTCCAACCGCCAGAATATGACTTGACACCTGATGAATACTTCTTATTGTCAAAAACGAGAGAACAGGTAGCTAGTTACAGACCCGAGGAAGTATCTTTCAGAGAACCGGGAGAAGCGAAAAGATATTTCAAAAGAACATATTCAAAAACTATAGAGGATTTAGCTGAACAAAATGATATAGATATATCGACTGAAAAGAGAGACAGTTTGGCTAGCATCGTTGCAAGGTACACAATAGGTTTTGGAATGATGGAATTGCTTTTAAATGATAGAAAATTAACTGACATTTATATAGATTCTCCTATGGGTCAATATCCTGTTTATTTAACTCACCAAGATCATGGAACATGTGAAACTAATGTAATATTTACCGAGGAAGAAGCTCAGGGTATAATAACTAGATTCAGATCTATATCAGGTAGGCCTTTCGATGAAGCACATCCAATACTTGACCTTTCTTTGGAGAGATTGGATACTAGAGTAGCTGCAATAAGAAAACCACTGGCTCCGGAAGGAAGAGCAATAGTTCTTAGACTACATAAAGTTACTCCTTGGACATTACCACAATACATAGATGTAAATATGATTAATGATACAGCAGCAGGTTTACTAAGTTTTCTAATAGATGCACAAGCCACTACTTTAGTAACAGGAAGCCGAGGAGCAGGTAAAACATCAATGACGCAAGCACTAATGCTGGAAATATTACCTTCACTAAGAATTATTCTTCAAGAAGACACCTTTGAAATGCCTGTTGAATACATGAAGAAAATAGGTTTCAAAGTACAGAGGCTGAAAACACGTTCACCGATATCAATGGCCGGTACTGAAGCAGAAGTACCACCTGAAGAAGCGTTAAGAACAGCCTTAAGATTAGGTTCATCCGTATTAATACTTGGAGAAGTAAGATCAAAGGAAGCGAAAGTACTATATGAAGCAATGAGAGTAGGAGCAGCAGGAAACGTAGTAATGGGAACAATACACGGAACAGGAGCATATTCAGTATGGGATAGAGTAGTTAATGACTTAGGTGTTCCTAGTACGTCTTTCAAAGCAACGGATGTTGTAGTAACTTGTAAACCTGTTAGATTCAAAGGATCATTAGGTAAAAAGAGAAGATTAGTGGGAATAACTGAAATAGGAAAACATTGGTACAAAGACCCATACAGAGAAGGAGAACTAATAGATATATTGGACTTCGATACAAAAGAAGATAAACACTTCATAGTAGAAGATAATCTAGATGAATCTCAATTATTTGAAAAAATATCTAAAGATAGAGGACTAACTCAAGAAGAAATATGGGAAGATATCAATGCAAGATCAGAAACTAAACAGTTCCTCGTAGATATGAAGAAAGAATACGATATACCAAAACTGCTGGAAGGAAGATACACAGTATCTGCAAATACAAAATGGAACATAATATTAGAAGAACAAAGAAAAGAACATGGTTCGATAAGTTATGAAGAAGCCAAAGAAGAGTGGAAGAATTGGGTAAAAAAAGAACAAGTAAAAGAACTTGTGGCAAGGAGGAAACAACGTGACGCCGCAGGAAAAATATAAGGAAGAATTAGATTCTTCTGAAGATGGAATTTATAATCCTGGTGGATTTGGAAAAGATAAAAAACCAAGTGATAAGAAAGAAAGAGAAAACTGGTATACTAAATTTGCAAGAAACCCAGATATAAAGGGTGGAGAATGGACTTCTGAAAAATATAAAAAAGCAATAGGGTTCCTAGGATGGAAAATAACGCCAAATGAGATAGCAGCAGCTACTAAGAAAGCGACAATGATGGCTCTAATTCCCACGATAGTTGCGTTTGGTGCTTTATTCTACTTTACTTTTATAGAAGAAATTATAAGTATGACTATATTGATTTACGTCGCAATGCCGTTAGCACTATTACCTATATTAGTTATGTACTTTTTCAATAATTATCCTATAAAAGCTGCTGAACAGCAAAGAGTTGAGGCACTCACCTACATACCTGAAATAACAAATTATTTAGTAATGTCCATGAAATTAACTCCTAATTTGGAGAAAGCGGTTAGCTTTGCAGCGGAACACGGAAGAGGAAAAATTGCAGAGGATTTAGAGGATATAGTTTGGAGTTTAGAAATAGGTAAATATAGAACGATGGGAGAGGCTTTGGATGAACTTGCTTATAGATGGGGGGAGTATAGTGAAGAATTTAAACATGGTTTAATGCTTATAAGATCAAGTACTGTGGAACCAAATGATGCTCAAAGAAGAAATTTACTGGATAAAGCGATGGAAAATGTATTGGAAGGAATCAAAGAAGATATGACTGGTTATGCGAAGTCGATGAAGCAACCCAGTATCTATTTGTACTATGTAGGTGTACTTCTACCTTTAATTTTAGTAATAATGCTACCCATAGGATCAATGATGGCTGATGTACCACTGGCTAAATGGTGGGTTCTTGTATTATTGTACAATTTAGCGGTTCCTATAGGAACATTTGCATTTGCTAAACACATATTGAGTAAAAGACCACCTGTTTACGTCCCACCGAATATACCCAAAGATCATCCGGGATTACCTAAAAAAGGACATATTAAGATTGGAGATATGACTCTTCCAGTATGGTTATTATCAATAGCAATCGCTTTAGTTATATTTTTATCTTTCTTTTATGTTTTGGAACCTGTTTTGAATCCTGAACCTGTTATGGAAGCATCAGTGGCTGCTGAAGAAGAATATATTCCTTTCTTTAGATTATCAGGATCAATATTGGCTATCGCAGCAGCTATATCTATATATCTATACGGTATGAGCAAGGATCGTAGAAAAATCCAAGAAGAAATGATGGATATGGAGACGGGATTCAAGGATTCTATATATATTCTATCGAGTAGATTAGGAGAAAATAGGCCGATGGAAGAAGCACTTTCATATACGGGTAAATTTTTAGGTGATTCTCCAATAGCTAAATTATTTGGAGAAACAATAAGCAATCTAAGAACAATGGGAATGACCATGGAAGAAGCTTTCTTTGATCCTAATTACGGTTCTTTAAAACATATTCCAAGTGACTTAATAAGGGGAGCAATGAAAGTAGTTGTAGATTCATCTAAATTAGGTGTTAAACAAGCAGCAAGGACATTAGTTTCACTATCAATACAGTTGAAAGATACAGGAGAAGTTAGAAAAAAAATAAGAACTCAGTTGGAAGATATAACGGCTATGATGAAATCAATAGCTTATTTCATAGGTCCTTTGGTATTAGGTATAACTACTGCTCTTCAGAGAATAATTATAAATGCTTTGGGGGCAATGGGTGATTCACAGGTTGGTGATCCGGAAGCAGTGGGAGAAATAGGTATAGGCGGAATATCAGGAATATTTGGATCGGCGGAAGTACTTGAAGCTGTACCTGGACCGACATTCTTCTTGATAATAATAGGTATCTATGTAATACAGGTTACTCTAATATTAATCTACTTTACCAGTAGAGTCGAAGAGGGATCCAACAACCTCGCTTTAAAAATAAATTTAGCCAGAGGTTTACCTATAGCGCTTGTATTCTATTTCATTTCAGCCTTTATTGCTACTCAAATGTCAGCAGTACTGGCTTAATTAAATAAGTGGTTCAATGAATCAAAAAGGACAAAGTGGAGAAGTATTTAAATTATTGATAGCTGCAGCTTTCTCAGCAGCTCTCTTAGCAATAATATATGGTTATGTTTATTCAATACAGCCGCCTATAACAGGGATAGAGGCAGCTGAATCGGTTTTAAGAAGTGCTTCAGAGACTCCAGAGGCTTGTTTCTCAAGAGATCCTGTACATTTTCAGGAGGGACAACCTTTCTATCCAGGAATGTTGGAAGGGTTTGTTGCAGGAGATAAAAGTGTTTCTATAGAGGGAGATGCGCCTTTCTTATCCGATGATTATGTTATTAAGTACAATGCTGAATCATCACTTTCAGCTGAATGT
>Ga0207421_10008501_pt1 | contig 10629 bp, 6 predicted proteins | sample SodLakKL_010_SED_4_FD_187542 | JGI IMG/M metagenome (GOLD analysis project Ga0207421, IMG submission 187542) | Alkaline sediment microbial communities from Lake Tanatar, Kulunda Steppe, Russia - 8KL_010_SED (SPAdes) (version 2) | ecosystem: Environmental > Aquatic > Non-marine Saline and...
AGAATCTAATTATCCTAAGATGGAGCCAGAGATATTCAATCCATTTAAAATAGTTGATTTAGAATGCTGTGACGAAAATTTAAAAGTTCTAAAAGTTGCAGAAGAAATAAATTGTTGCTTCTGTGGTTCTGATCATAAACTAGAGCATTAAAATTATTCATTATAATTCCTATATCAGCCAGACAGGCCTCAGCCATCCCTCAACCAGCATTGGCAGCCAGTCTGGCTTTTTAATTTGCCTGATTCCTTACTAGCAAAATTTCAATACATAACCACAATTAAACTAACCTCAAGACCGGCCAGAGTTCAGGCCCGTCTTTCGCCCTTCCTGCTTTAGAGTGCTGGCTAAATAATGATCAAAATCTTCATATTTCTTAAATTTCATTTTAATAGCATTAATTGCGACTAAAATATATATAAGAACAAATTAAAAAAATTAATAACGAAAATTGCTCTGGATTTATAATTAATTAGAATGTAATAGGAAGACATTTTTCGTACACAGGATTTTAATGTTTAAATGAAACATTTTGTTGAAACATAATAGTTTTAATTATTTAACAATTTTAATTTTTTAAAATTATCAACTTAAATATTATAATTCTATCTTTGTTGGTTTGTCAAAGATAATAAATTAATCTTAATTTTTTTATTAAAATATTTATTGTTGGCATCAAATATGCATTTATATATAGACAGAAGATAAATAACATAAAATTTTATTGAGAGGTGATTTTAAAGATTATATAATAATTAAAATTATTGCAGGTTAAATTTTGTTTGGGATAGAATTACAAAAATATTATTTAGGGGGAAATATTAATGAGTGAAACAAAACAATATCTTAAAGAAGCAGAAAAATATTTTATGCCATCATTGATGCATCAGTATTATGAAGATCCAATTTTGGTTGATAAAACTGAAATGGAATATATGTATGATGCTGAGGGGAATAAATATTTAGATTGTTTTAGTGGTATATTGGTTACTAATTCTGGTCATTGCAACCCAGAAATAACTGAAAAAGTTATAGAGCAGACTAAAGAAATACAACATGTTTCTACTGTATTTTTAACAAGACCAATGGTTGAATTAGGGAAAAAGCTTAGTGAAATAGCACCTGGAAATTTACAAAAGACATTTTTTGTTAATTCAGGTAGTGAGGCAATTGACGGTGCCGTTAATTTAGCACGTATTCATACAGGAAGAGATAATATAGTTTCTTTAAGACATGGATATCATGGTAGGACAACTACTGCTAATGCACTTACTGGTGTTGGCTCCTGGAGATTTATTAAGTCGGATCCAGCAGGAATACATTATGCTACTAATCCTTATTGCTATCGTTGTCCTTTAGATAAAGAATTTCCTGAATGTGATTTTTCTTGTGTTGATGCTTTAGAAGATACAATTAGAGAAGCATGTGCTGGTAGAGTAGCAGGTATATTAATTGAAACTATTCAGGGTGTTGGAGGTTATGTTGTTCCTCCTGAAGGATATTTTAAACGGATAAAAGAAGTTGCTGAGAAGTATGATGCATTATTAATTATTGATGAAGTTCAAACTGGCTTTGGACGTACTGGAAAAATGTTTGGTATAGAACATTATGATTTTGAACCTGATATAGTCTGTATGGCTAAAGGTATAGCTAATGGCTTCCCGATGGGAGCTTATATTGCTACACCAGAAGTTGCTGATTCATTTACTGCTCCATCTATTAGTACTTACGGAGGTAATCCGGTATCTTCAGTAGCTACTTTAGCAAATATTGAGTATATAGAAGAAAATGATTTAGCTAAAAATGCTCAAGAAGTAGGGGATTACGCCCAAGAAAAATTAAAAGAAATAGCAGATAAATATGAATATGTTGGAGAGGTTAGAGGAAAGGGTTTAATGCTGGCTATTGAAGTTCTTAAAAAAGGCGGAAAGGAGAAAGAGCCTGGTTCTGAAGAAGCAGTTCAATTAATGGAAAATTTAAAGGCTGAAGGAGTAATTGCTGGTAAAGCAGGAACATATGGCAGTGTAGTTCGCTTTGCTCCTCCGCTTACAATTAATAAAGAACAAATGGATGTAGCATTAGAAGCTATGGATAAAAGTTTAAGTAAGCTATAAAAAAATTAAAATAACCCCTCTCCCCCTGTTTGATTTAAATAGGGGGAGACCCATTAAATTAATATAAAATTCTAATGAGGAGGAAGTAGAATATGGCTAAACCACAGAAACTAGCTGTTCAAGCAGAAGGAGAAGAGAGAGAAAGTTTAGTTAGAGTATTTGGTAGATGGGAAGTATTGGCTCTAGCATTTGGTTCAATGATTGGTTGGAGTTGGGTAATGGTTGCTCACGAATGGGTTATATTAGGTGGAATATTAGGTGGTATACTTGCTTTCATTCTTGCAGGTGTCATGTGTTCTTTAGTAGGAGTTACATTTGCCGAGTTATCATCTGCTTTGCCAGTAGCAGGTGGGGGATTAATTTATCCTTATAGAGCTATCGGTTATAAAGCTTCTTGGTTTACTGGATGGGCGACAGTATTTGCTCATTTAGCTATTGTTGCTTTTGAAGGAGTTGCAATAGCAATAGCAATAGACTATTTATTTAATATACCTCAAGTAGGTTATCTTTGGACAATTGCTGGTTTTGATGTATATTTATCCTGGGCTATTATTGGTATAGTTGTAGGTTTGTTTCTCTGTGTAGTAAATCATTTTGGTGCAAAGCCAGCAGGGATATTACAGACATGGGTAACTGCATTTTTAGCTTTAGTAGGATTATCATTTGTGTTTGGTAGTTCTACAGGTATAGCACCAGGCGGAAGCACGCAAAATATTGAAATACTCTTTACTAACTGGGATGGCATTGCAGCTATATTAGTCATGGCCCCAGCACTTTATCTTGGTTTTGATGTTGTTCCTCTAGCTGCTGAAGAGGTGAATGTTCCATATAATCAAGTTGGTAAATTATTAGTATTTTCAATTTTCCTTGCTGCCTTTTGGTATATTATTATTATGGTAGGTGTGTCTTTGTCAGGGCCTTTATCTTTCTTAGAAGAGGCAGCAATTCCAGTAGCTGATGGAATGGGAGAAGTTTTTAATTCTGTAAATGCGGCACGGCTAATGATCTGTGCTGGTATAGCAGGAATTATTAGTAGTTGGAATGCTTTTATTCTTGGGACTACAAGAGTTCTTTTTGCTATGAGTAGAGCTAAAATGTTACCCCCGATATTTTCAAAGGTTGATGAAAAATATAAAACACCAACATATACATTAATATTAATTGGTGTGGTATCAATTATTGCCCCATTTTTAGGAGAAAATGCATTGATTTGGTTCTTAAATGCAAGTGCTCTGGGAACAGTATTATCCTATTTAATGGTGGCCATTTCTCATGTTGTGTTGAAAAATAAAGAACCTGATTTAGAAAGACCTTATAATGCTCCTAAAATACTTGGTATACTAGCTGTTATTACCTCTATTTTATTTGTCTTTTTATACTTACCATTTGGACCTGGAGGGTTAAGTGTTCAGGAGTACCTTATTATTGGAATATGGACTATATTAGGAATCATTCTGGCAATTTGGAATCAAAAATTACATGGTGATTTTCCAGAAGAAGAAAGACAACATCTATTATATGGGGATTTTGCATCTGATGAAGTAAAAGAATTTTTTGAAGAAGCATAATCTTAATTATAGGAGGCATAAAAAATGATTATTGGTGTTCCAAAAGAAATAAAAAATAATGAAAGCAGAGTTGCATTAACAGCAGCTGGCGTTAAAGCATTTAAAAAATCAAATCATAAAGTATTAATAGAAAAGTCTGCTGGTGTAGGTAGTGGTATTTCTGATGAAGACTATATTAAAGCTGGTGCAGAATTGAGAGACACTCCTAAAGAGATATTTGATGAAGCCGATATGGTTATGAAAGTAAAGGAACCTTTAGAAGAAGAGTTTAAGTATTTCCGTGAAGGTCAGATTCTTTTCACATATTTGCATTTGGCAGCAGAAAAGGCAGTCACAGAGGCATTAATTGAAAATAACGTTGTTTCTATTGCTTATGAGACTGTAGAGAAAGATGGTGAACTTCCACTTTTAACTCCTATGAGTGAAGTAGCAGGAAGGTTAGCTACTCAAGCAGGGGCTAGATTTTTAGAAAAACCTCAATCTGGCGCTGGAGTTCTTCTTGGTGGAGTTCCTGGAGTTTCTCCAGCAAAAGTAGTTGTTATTGGTGGTGGTGTTGTAGGTTTAAATGCGGCAAAAATGGCTGTTGGCCTTGGTGCTGATGTTACTATAATGGATGTTAGTGCTTCTCAGATGAGATATATTGATGATATTTTCAATGGAAGAGTAAAAACTGTAATGTCTAATGAGTTAAATATTCATAATGAAGTTGAAGATGCTGATCTTGTAGTTGGAGCAGTACTTATCCCTGGAGCAAAAGCCCCAAGTCTTATAACAGAAGAGATGTTAAAAGATATGAAAAATGGTTCTGTAGTAGTTGATGTGGCTGTTGATCAGGGAGGTTGTATTGAAACTTCGTATCCAACTACCCATGAAGAGCCTGTATTTAAAAAGCATGGTGTAGTAAATTATTGTGTATCTAATATGCCAGGAGCTGTGCCACAAACATCAACTTATGCTTTAACTAATGTAACGTTACCTTATGCATTAGATATAGCTAATAAAGGATATAAAAAAGCGTTATTAGATGATTCCGCTTTATTAAAAGGATTAAATGTAATTGATGGGAAAGTAACTTATAGAGCAGTTGCCAGGGCATTTGATATGGATTATTTTGAGCCTGAAACATTATTAAAATAGAGTGAAGAGGTATATAAATAAAAGAGGCTTAGTAGGCCTCTTTTATATAATCTTTTTATAAGGAGGAAATTAATTTTGAATAAATTTGTTAGAGTAGATATGAACAAAAAAGATATTAAAATATCAGAAGTTAAAAATAAATATAAGTATAAGGGCGGAAGACTACTAACTTCTTCAATAATTAATGATGAGGTACCTGCTACATGTGAACCATTAAAAGAAAAGAACAAATTAATTATTGCTCCAGGCCTGTTAGGTGGTACCTCTGCCTCATCATCAGGGAGACTTTCTATTGGGGCAAAAAGTCCTTTAACAAATGGAATAAAAGAATCAAATTCTGGCGGTACTTTTGCAAAAAAATTAGCATCCTTGGGTTATAAAGCAGTAATAGTTGAAGAGCAGAATAAAGACGATGATTGGTATATTTTAAAAATCACTGATTCTGAAATGGAAGTAATAAAATATAATAATATTATTGGTATGGATAATTATGAAGCTTGCAAGCATCTAAGGAAAGATTTTGGTGAAAACATAGGAATAATAATTATTGGAGAGGCTGGAGAAAGAGAATATCCTATTGCCACTTGTGCTATAACAGATAGAGAGGGTTCTCCAGCCCGACAAGCAGCCAGAGGTGGTTTAGGTGCAGTAATGGGTAGCAAAGGATTAAAAGCTATTGTTGTTGATGACGAAAATGCTGCCGGAATTAAATATAATGACAAAGATAAATTTAGAGCAACTGTAAATGAATGGTCTAAAGAATTAATAGAAGGAAAAGAAGCCCTTACTAAATTTGGAACTGCTGTTTTGGTTAATCCAATGAATGAAATTGGTTGCATGGTTACAGAAAAATCCAAGCAAGGGTCTTTTGAGGGGAAAGAAAATATTAGTGGAGAAAAACTAGCTGAATTACAGGAAGAAAGAGATGGTCAACCGTCACATGCTTGTATGCCTGGTTGTGTTATTAGATGTTCGAATGTATATAATGACTCCGAAGGCAATCATCTAACTTCTTCTCTTGAATTTGAGACTATTGTTTTAAATGGTAGTAATTTAGGTATAGATAATTTGGATGTTATAGCTAAAATAGATCGTTTTTGTGATGGTTTTGGTCTTGATACTATGGATTTAGGTAACGCTATTGCAATGGCGATGGAAACTGGTTATCTTTCTTATGGAGATTCAGATGCAGTTTTAGAATTACTTGAAAAAATTAAAGAAGATAGTTTGTTAGGCCGTATCATTGCTCAGGGAGTAGCAATTGCTGGGAAAGTATTAGGAGCAGATAGAATTCCTGAAGTAAAAGGTCAAGGTATTTCAGCGTATGATCCTCGAGCATTAAAGGGTACTGGTGTAACTTATGCTACTTCTCCTATGGGAGCTGATCATACAGCAGGTAATTGCTTGCCAGGTAGAGAAGGTTTTACTAAAGCAGGAAAGGCCAATTTAGATCCACATGATAATAAGGGTAAAATAGATTTATCAAAAGAAATGCAAATTATGTCCGCCATGTGTGATGCTTTAGGTTTATGCATTTTTGTTGGAACAAATGAAAATACAGCTGAAAAGTCAGCTAGTTTATTGACTGCGTTATATGAAAATGATTTTGAAGTAAAGGATATATATGATTTGGGTAGAGAAACAATTAAAGCAGAACTAGAATTTAATAAAAAAGCAGGAATTAGTAATATAAAAAATAAACATAATGAGTTTTATAGTAATGAAGAGTTACCACCAAAAAATTTAAAATGGGATGTAGATGAAAATGCACTAAGAAATATTTTTGATAGCTTAAATTAAATTATAAAAGAGAAAGGCTTATTATAAGCCTTTCTCTAAAGACTACATTATCATAATTCTTATAATAACTAATAATAAAGGATGGTAAAACATGGATTATTCCCCGGACCGAAAAAACTTTTTAATCATAATAATAACTTTAATTATAGCTTATATAATAACTCTTTTACCTTTTCCTGAAGTTTTTTCTGATGAAGCGATTATAATGATAGCGATTGCAGTAATTGGAGCTGCATTTTGGATTACAGAGTGTATCCCTATAGCCATGACAGCTCTAGTTATTATGGTTTTACAAGGACTATTTGGTATCCAACCTATTGGAGAAGCTCTTTCACATATAGCTACTCCTGTTAATAGTTTGATTTTTGCAGGTTTTATAATTGCTTCAGCTTTTTCTAAATATAATTTAGATAAAAGAGTAAGTCTTCAAGTTATAGCTTTTATGGGGGAAAAAACTGATAAGTTAATTTTAGGGATAATGGCAACAACAGCTTTTTTATCAATGTGGATTTCAAATACAGCTGCTACTGCAATTATGATTCCAATTGCTTTAGGTATAATAAATATGGAAGATATAACAAAGGGTAAAAGTAATTTAGGGAAAGCGATGTTAATTGGTATAGCTTATGCTGCTAATGTTGGAGGTATGGGTACTCCGGCAGGAACACCGGCGAGTTCAATTACAGTAGCTTTTTTAGATGATCTGGCAGGTATACAAATAACCTTTTTAGATTGGATGATTAAAGCTGTACCAATAGTAATATTTATAATTCCAATAACATGGTTATTATTGTGTTATGTTATATATCCACTAAAAATCAAAAGAATTAAAGGTGGAAAGAAAAAAGTAAAAGAAGAATTAAAAAAATTAGGTGAGTTAAATTATAAACAAAAACATGTATTTGTGTTATTCTTTTTTGCAGTATTTTTATGGATTGCTGATTCTTTTTTACCTTTAATGTCAGGTTGGCTATACATAGCTTCTGTTTTAATAATATTACTATTTTTAGCACCGACAGTTGGAGTAGTGAAATGGCATGAAGTAAAAAATGAGATAGGATGGGGGGTATTTATCCTAGTAGGCGGAGGATTGTCTCTAGGATCAGGTTTAGAGCAGGTAGGAGTAATTGGAATAATTGCAGATTTTTTATCTGTATATCTAGTTGATTTAAATGTTGTTTTAGTCGTAAGCTTTCTAGGTTTTGTTACTGCCTTTAGTATTACTTTGTTTTCCAGTCTTACAGCTACTTCAAGTACATTTGTTCCAATTGCTATTACTTTAGCAGCACAATTTGGAATGAATCAGACATTATTAGCAATGGTTGCAGGTTTAGGTGCCTGTTTAGCTTTTTTACTGCCGGCTAATACACCACCAAATGCAATTTCTTATAGTTATGGTTATTTTAAAACCTATGAGATGACTAAAGCAGGTTTACCTGTTACTCTAGCTTCTGTCATCGTATTGTCTTTATTAATTAATATATTGTGGTTTCTATAAGGAAAATGTTGTTTAAATATTTTAGTTTGAAAAATTAATTATCAATATATAATACCAGCCTTTCTATTAAGGTTGGTATTTTAATTTGAGAATAATAAATATTGTAAATTACAATGTAATGAAATTATATCATTTATATGTTATATTATTATTAACTATAGAAAAGTGGGGTGAAGACTTTTGAAGATAGTATTTATGAGTAATGAGCGCTTAAGTGAAGTAATCAAGAATAATATTAATGAAAATAAATTTAAAGAGATAACTATAGTTGATGTTAAGTTTGAAGATGTAGTATTTAAAGCGAAAGAATTAATTAAAAATGAAGATTCTAGAATTTTTATTGCTAGGGGTAGCCATGCAAAATTATTAAATTCATATTTTGAAAATGAAATTTCAATAGTTGAAGTTGATTTAAGTGTTTCTGATGTTATCAAGCACATTAACTTTGCCCACAATAACAATAATAAAGTAGCTTTAATTACATATAAAAGCAAGTATGAAAAATTTAAAGAACTAAATGAATTAACAGGTGAATATTTTGATTATTATACTTTTACTTCTTTAAATGAGTTAGAAGGTTTATTAAATAAGCTATCGAATAAAGGTTTTGATGGTGTAATTGGAACTAGTACAATCTGTGATTTAGCTGAAAATAATAATTTAGACTCTTATTTTATTTATTCAAATGATTCTATAATAACTGCAATTAATGACGCTAATGAAATAGCTTTGGCAAGAGAAGTTGAGCAAAGAAAAACTCAAGAAATAAAAACAATTGTTAAGTTTATTCACAATGGCGTAATTTCAGTTGATAAAGACGGCGTTATTAAGTTTGTTAATAAATCAGCTAAAAAATTATTAGAATTAAATTTAAATGATAATTTATTAACTAAAAATATAAATGAAATTTTGCCAGAGTTGAAGATTGATAAAATTATAAAGACTGGAAGAAAAGAGATTAATCAAATTGAAACTATAAATGATCAGAAAGTGAATGTATCAAAAGTTCCAATTATAATTAAAAGCAAAAGAAAAGGGGCCATTGTGACTTTACAGAAAATTTCAGATGTTAAAGAAACTGAATTAAAAATAAGAAAAGATAATTATGGTAAAGGTTTAGTTGCAAAATATAACTTTGAAAATATATTAGGTAAAAACGAAAAATTATTAAAATGCAAAGAAAAAGCTAGAGTATATTCTCAAAGCAATTTTAATATTCTTATTACAGGAGAAACAGGTACAGGTAAAGAACTTTTAGCACAAAGTATTCATAATGAAAGTACTAGAAGAAATAAACCATTTGTTCCGATTAATTGTACTTCTCTTCCAGAAAAATTATTAGAAAGCGAACTGTTTGGTTATGAAGAAGGTTCTTTCACAGGTGCTCAAAAAGGTGGGAAGAAAGGTATTTTTGAAATTGCTCATGAGGGAACAGTTTTTTTAGATGAGATAGGGAAAATCTCAAAAAAAATACAATATAGACTATTACGAGTTTTAGAAGAAAAAAATATAAGAAAGATTGGTAGCGAATCTATAATTCCAGTTGATGTTAGAGTTATTGCTGCAACAAACAACAATTTATTTGAAGAAATTAAGAAAAATAATTTTCAAAAAGATTTATACTATAGATTAAAAACTTTAACATTAGAACTTCCACCTTTAAGAGAAAGAAAAGAGGATATTGAGATTATTTCTAAATCATATTTAAAATCAAAAAATGTTTACTTAAAGTATGAAGATTTTTGGTATAATATGTTTGAATATTTCAAACAATTAAATTGGCCTGGTAATGTTAGACAACTGGAAAATATTTTACAAAGAATTATTATCGGTTTAGAAAATAACTTATTTAATAAAGATGATCTTCAAGAAGTTATAGATGAAACTATAGAAATAAGCTTTGAGTTAATTAATGAAAATAAAGATGACTTTTTTAAAAACATTGAGGTTGATAATATCAAAAGCAAAGCTGAAGAAAAAGAAATCATTAATAATGCTTTAGAAGAAGAAAAATGGCATAAAAGTAAAACAGCTAAGAAACTTGGAATAAGTAGAACTACATTATGGAGGAAAATGAAAGAGCATAATCTTAGTGATTAATATATTCTTTTTATTGTTAAGATATTTCAGATTTTAAATAGTTCATTTTTGGAGTTTACACAAAAAAATTAATAGAACCAATTAAAATAAAATAGATCAGCCAGACAGGCTTCAGCCATCCCTCAACCAGCATTGGCAGCCAGTCTGGCTTTTTAATTTGCCCGTTCCATCATTCGCAAAAACTCAATACATAACCACAAGCAAAACTACACTCAAGACCGGCCAGAGTTCAGGCCCGTCTTTCGCCCTTCCTGCTTAGAGTGCTGGCTCAATAGTAATTAAAGCTCCCCACTTATATTAAACCTCATCTTAATCGCATCGACTGCAACTAAAATACTTTCCTCTTCCAGGTTATTAAAGAGATCTAGTATGCTTATACTAAAAATATCCCTACCAGTATATAAATAGAATGCC
>Ga0207421_10008502_pt1 | contig 10628 bp, 6 predicted proteins | sample SodLakKL_010_SED_4_FD_187542 | JGI IMG/M metagenome (GOLD analysis project Ga0207421, IMG submission 187542) | Alkaline sediment microbial communities from Lake Tanatar, Kulunda Steppe, Russia - 8KL_010_SED (SPAdes) (version 2) | ecosystem: Environmental > Aquatic > Non-marine Saline and...
GTCTGCAAAGGCATAGGGATGGTTTACATAAATGGGGATGTCAAAGCCCTGAACTTCCCAGTTCCCGGGAACCTGTATCTCTTCCCAGTTTTCGGTGTCGTAACCGGGATCCTGAAAACCCGCGGGTCTTTGATCCGGATTGGAGGCAATATGGAACTTCCAGGTGCCGTCCATGCTCAGATGGCGGTGGGATTGCAAAGGGTCGTTTGCAATGGCCTTTTCCCTGCTCCCGAAGCTGAAAAATGCAGCCCGCCCGGGTTCTTTGTTGATTTCAAATACGGCAGGGTTTTCCCAGTCTGGTTTAACCTCTTCCGCATATTCAGACTCCATGCCAGAAGGGCTCTGGCTGTTAAAACGCGAAAAATCTGAGGATCGGATTTCAGAGCCTGGAATTTTGGACCCTGTGCTTTCGGAACCGGGGGTTGCAGCTTCTGTGCTTTCAGAGTCCGGGCTTTCAGGGCTCTGGGTTTCCGGGTTCTGGTTTTCGGGACAGGTTTTTTGGGAATCCCGGTGTACAATTCCGGACTCTGTTTCCCACGGTTGTTTTTGTGATGGACTGCCTGCAACCGTTACTCCATGGCATGGAGTTCCTCCCAATGCCATCAACAACGAAATAATAATGGTATAACCTGCAATTCTTTTCATCTTGCAATTTTTTTTGATCTCGTTATGGCCGGTGGGGGCTCAGGCATCACTTGGAAATCCCAGTAATTGCTCCCATGCCCATGCCGGTCTCAGGATTCACTTCGGATGCCAGATTGCTCCGGATCCTTGCGGGGCTCAGGCATCACTTCGGGATGCCAGTGATTGCTCCCAGGCCCGCCGGGCTCAGGAATCATTTCGGGATGCCAGTGATTGCTCCCAGGCCCATGCTGAGCGCAGCATATCATCGAGCCCGAATCGGGCCTTCCACCCCAGCTCCCGGTTGGCCTTTGCCGGGTCGGCCCACACTTTTTCAATGTCGCCGGCACGGCGATCGGTGATTTCATGCGTGACCCGTACCCCTGAAACTTTTTCAAAGGTTTTGATGATATCCAGGACACTGTACCCGGTGCCTGTACCAAGGTTAAATACCTCGAAAGCCTCCTTGTTCTTTTGCTCAAGCAGCCGGCTGATCGCTTTCAGATGGGCTTCCGCAAGATCCACCACATGAATGTAATCCCTGATCCCTGTACCGTCATGCGTGTCATAATCCTGTCCGAAGACTTTCAGGCTATCTCTTTTGCCTGCTGCGGTTTGTGTCAGATATGGTACCAGGTTGTTGGGGATTCCCACCGGAAGCTCCCCGATGCGGGCTGAGTGATGTGCACCGATGGGATTGAAATATCGCAGTGCAACGGCCTGCAGACTGTCTGCCTCTGCCTGGTCATGAATGATCTCTTCACACATCCTTTTGGTATTACCGTAGGGTGAGAATGCCTTCTTCAGCGGGGCATCCTCCGAAACCGGCAGCTGATCGGGCTGACCGTACACCGTGCAGGAAGAGGAAAAAACCAGATTATGACAGTTGGCCCGTTGCATGGCCTGCAGTAGGTTGATGGTTCCCGTGAGGTTGTTGTGGTAATATTTCAATGGATACGTTGAAGATTCATTGACCGACTTGTGTGCGGCAAAGTGAATCACCCCTGCAATATCAGGATGCTTGTCAAAAAAGGCATGAAGATCCTCGCTGTTGCACAGGTCAAGCTGGGTGAAACCGGGGATTTTCCCCGTGATTTCCGCAATGCGATCCATGACAGCTGCATCCGAATTGGAAAGGTTGTCAATGATATGCACCTCAAAGCCTGCTTCCTGCAGAACGATGCTCGTGTGTGATCCAATGTATCCGGCACCGCCGGTAACCAAAATTTTATTTGCCATATCCCATTATTATGTGATCCCTCCGGGATCAATGCAACAATGAATAACCAACAACCTCCTCGCCCGTTTCCCAAACCATCGACAGCTTTCCCTTTACACTGCCCATGCGAACCATTAACCAACAACTTCTTCGCCCCTTCCCCGACCCATCGGCAGCTTTCCCACCCCTCCGCCCATGCGAACCAACAACTGGAGTGGCGAAGCCACGACCAACCAACCACTCCGTGGCTCCGGCCACGGTTTACAGGCAACCCCCTCCATCCTCATCCCATGAGAACCATCAACCAAGGCGCGAAGCGCCGTTAACCAACAACCAACAACTGGAGTGGCGAAGCCACGACCAACCAACAACCAAGGCGCGAAGCGCCGTTAACCGGAGGCGCGACAGCGCCGACCAACCGGAGGGGGCGTCAGCCCCCGACTAACCGTCAGCGCTGCGCGCTGACTAACCGGAGAGGGCGATAGCCCTCGACTTAATCCTTTATCATCCCTTCCATCGACTTCTTCAATGCCCTGGCGTTCGACAGGAACTCATCCACGGTCATTTCTTTCAAAAAGAGCATACCATGGCTTGCCCGTACGTTCGGGTGTTGGTTCTGGTAAAAGTAATTTTTTCCAAGCAGAATCTGAAGGTCATTGAGCTGTTCTACCCAGATCTTCTGTGCAAGTTCGCTGAATTTGCCGTTGTGCTCATAGCTTGGGAAGGATGCATCAACCTGGCTCACATAACAGGAGCTGAACGCATCGTTCATGGCAGCCATGGCATCCAGTGAGATGGGGTATATGACGTTGGCTTCGGCCGGATTGAACCTGTACCACACATTTCTGTAGCCCCATATCCGCAGCCCCGAAAGATCCTTTTCTTTGCTCCACAGACGCACGGCCTCAGCGATTGCCTGCAGCACCTTGTAGTGGGTGTCAGGTCCGCTGCCTTCAGGATCGAAGGCGAGGCTCAGCACTGTCGGGTTGAGTTTTCTCAGCATTTCAAGAATGGGCTGCACATCCCTTTCCTGCTCCGGTTGTTCAGTAAAAATGTCACCCTTATAAAAGCCCAGGCGGGCATGGCTCACATTTTTGACCTGTACTCCGTAATGGGCCCACACCAGCTCCTCCTCAAATTCGCGGATCATTCCTTTCAGACGCTGAATGTCCGGCGGGTTTTTCTCCCCGTCGTAGCTGTTCCTCAGCACCAGCAAGATCTCATTGATCACCTCTGCCAGATGGTCTTTGCTCTGTATTTCATAGATTTCCACCAGGGCGCGGACGATCCTGTGGCATACGCCTCTCCGCCGTTCTTTGTGATCTCCGGCAGCCACCCTGGTCAGGTAGTGATACACGTCCTTGTCGCTCTTGTATTTATAGCCATGCAGGAAAAAGTCCGGGTAATCCAGCATCTGGATCTGACCTTTCCAAAGGAACTCCTTGGTTTCCTCCAGGATTTCGATGACAAATTTATTTGTAACAGCGGTGAAACCCGAGGTGAAAACTGTGAAATGGAACTGATTGGAAGGCACCCTGATGTGGTTGGAAATATAAGGCAGGATGCCCAGCATGATGTCATCATGGTGGGGGCCGGTGTGCAGAAACACCTCGTTCTCTTCCTGCTGCATGCCCCGGTAGATTTTTTTCTCGATGCTTTCACACACAGAGTCTACTGTTTTCGCTCCAAGATCGGGTATCAGTTTGCAGTATTTATCCTCTTTCAGGTCTTCAATGGTCAGATGGTGTCCGTATTTGTCAAGCTTTTTGCACAGTTTGATCACGGCCAGCTCAGTCTTTTCATGGGGCCATGGTTCACTCTGGAAAAACCTGTTGACACTGTCGGAGAGCTTGGAAGCAGCTCCTTCGGTCAGGTAAAAACGGCTGTTTTTGAGTTTGTTCAGCACGGTGGCCGGATACAGGTTGTTGATGGGATTTTCAATGGAATTCCTTACCATTTTGGCCTTGGCCTCCCCGGCAGCAATAATGATGGCTACCCCTTCCGGATTGTACGTGATGGTTTCCAGACCGATGGTGATCACCAGCCGGTTTTTTGAAATCTCAATACCTCCGAGGTCTCCTGCCGCCACGGCCTGGGTCTCAAAGTTGGTTTCAGTCAGCCTGGTGGTGCTGAATATGTCTGACCCACGGACATTGAATGCAATATGACCGTCAGGACCAAGACCGCCGAGGAAGAAACCGATCCCTCCCTTTTCGCGGATCTTCTGCTCAAACTGGCTGCACCAGTTGTCAATCATAAATAGTGATTGTTGTTGCAACTCTTCCATGCGTGAGTGGCATTCCCGGTAGCGCAGTGACGGATCCACCCTGTAATCAGGAAACACTTCCCGGAAGTGTTTGCCCTGGGCCAGCGGAATCTCATCGCAGTTGATCAGCAAAGCATTGTCCGGGTTCAGGCCGAAGCCGTCAATGTAATAATTCATCACATAATGATAAAAGCTGTTTTTCTGGCTTGACGGGATGGGATAGAACTCATCAATCTGTACAAAATTGAGATCTTTCAGTGAGGGCCGCTCTTTGATTGTCAACCCGTATTTTTCCCTGATTTCCCTGCCGTTTTGGTTGTCCCAGTTTTCGAGCAGGTATTGTGTCCATTTGATGAAAAATTCCGGCGTTTTTCCTGTGGGGAGGCTGATTACCCCGTTCGGATTCTCCGACACCCATTCAAGAAAACGCAGTGAAGTCAACAGCCCCAGTTTCGGGAAGTTGTCGACACATACGTAGGGGATGTTGGCAGACATTTTATCAATGCCTGACTCTTTTACAAAGGCTTTTTCAACCGTAGATTCAAAAAAGCGGTCTGCAATATGTGTAGAATGATCTTGGGTCATGGCTGATAATGACTTTAAAATGGTGAATTAAATATATAAGGTTGCCTATTTCGATTTCCTGAAATAGGTGACTTTGTCGATTTCCTGATAGGCCCCCCGGGTGAAGTCGGGGATCTTAACAGGCATGCTGAAATTGTCTGTGGATTTTTCCGAAAGTTCTATGATGGAAGACCACTCGGCTGCATCGTACACATCCTGATCCAGCGGGAGTCCGTGGCGCAGGCAATAGATCAGCCGGTAGTCCATGATGAAGTCCTGGCCGTCATTTTTGGCAATCTCATTGATTTTGAATCCCAGTTGCTCAATCTTCGGATTGAGCTCTTTTCTGATGGGATGGACATAATCACTTCGCAGCTTTTCCAGGGCCTTATCTTCCAGTGGTTCCATTCCGTCGGGCGCAAGGCTGATGATCGTTTTGGGCCACTTTTGCGCAAATCCTTTTGTGCCGCTCAGAAGATGAATTCTGCTGTAAGGCCTCGGACTTGTAATATCGTGCTGCAGAACAATGCTTTTCCCTTTTTCGGTGCGTATCAGGGATGTGTTCATGTCGCCGTTTTTATATTCCTTGCGGGCGTACTCCGATTCCGGGCCGTATTTTTCTGTGGCGTACTGTTTCAGGGCAAAGGGAGCGGTCGACATGGACACCATATAATCAAAGCGGTCGCCGCGGTGTATATTCATGGAGTGGCACAACGGCCCGAGGCCGTGTGTGGGATAGAGATTGCCGTTTTTCCTCTCGTGGTACTTCAGGCGCCACATGTTCCAGTAACCATTTTCGGTGTCAAGGATCAGGTTCTTGAGGTCATGGATATAGGCACCCTCTGCATGGTTGATCTCGCCCAGCAGCCCATGCTGCACCATATTCAGTGTGGTCATCTCAAAATCACCGTAGTTGCAGTTTTCAAGCTGCATGCAGTGCTTTCTGGTTCGTTCGGCTGTATCTATGAGTTTCCAGCAGTCTTCAATGGTGGTGGCGGCAGGAACCTCGATGGCAGCGTGTTTGTCGCACTCCATGGCATACACGGCAATCGGAACATGGAGGTCGTAATGGGTGGAGATATAAATCAGGTCAATGTCGTCCCTTTCACATATCTGCTTCCAGTCTTCCTCTCCGGTATAGGTGTCCACCGGTTTCATCCCGAAACTTTGCATGATATGCTGTGCCCGCCTTACTTTTTCCTCATCGATATCACAAAAAACCTTGATTTCGGCTCCTTCAATGTGTAAAAAACGTTTGATGGTGCTGTTCATGCGCATCCCCAATCCTACAAAAGCGATACGCACATTGTCAATAGGTTCGCACCTCAGTTCAATGGCGTGTTTCTGGCCTGGTTTGCGTGGTGGTTCCGGGAAAAGTTTTGCCGGGAGATGCTGGGTCATATTGCAATAGAATCTGGTATGGTTTTTTAAAGTTTTGTGCTTTTAATGGTTGCTTACCGGTATGCTGGTTTACCCGTTGTCAGTGTGGGCTTGAAGTGCACCACCGTGATGCTGCCGTGCGGCTTATGCTGGTTTTAACCTGCAAGGAATTTAACCGGTGATGTGATCCGGAACGGACTCCGGAAAAAACAACTTTGGGCAAAAAGCTGCCCAAAGTTGTTACAATCACCAATCAACAAACAACATGATTAATTGTCATCCGAACTGTAATAAGTTACGGTTTCGAGTTCATTCCATGCACCCCTGGTAAAGTCAGGGAACTTCACAGGCATGCCTTGATTTTCGGTAGAAACCCTGGATAATTCAATGACAGCGGACCATTCTGCTGCATCGTACACATCCTGGTCAAGCGGAAGCCCGTGGTGCAGGCAATAGATCAGGCGGTAGTCCATGATGAAGTCCATGCCACCGTGTCCGCCTACTTCGCGCGCCACTTCACCCACTTCGGTTACAATTGGGTGCTCGTATTTTTCCAGCAGTTCCTGCATTTCGTCATCCGGGATGAAGCCATGACCCTGTCCGTCAATGGTTATTCCCGGGCTGGGGTATTTCCTGGCAAATGCATCGGTACCGCTGATCAGGTGAATGCGGTCGTAAGGCCGCGGGCTGACCACGTCGTGCTGCAACTTGATGGTTTTTCCCCTGGCGGTTTTGATGATGGATGTGTTGATGTCGCCTTTGGCATATTCAGCCTGGGCATATTCGGAATCTTCCCCGAACTGCTCTTTCGCGTATTGTGTCAATCCAAACTGGTCACTGGAAAGTGAAACCATGTATTCCATCCTGTCACCGCGGTGAATATTCAGAATATGGGCCAGTGCGCCCAGTCCGTGCATGGGGTAGAGGTTGCCGTCAAATTCTTTGTTATGACGGAGCCGCCACATATCCCAGTAGCCATCTTCCTCTGCAAACAGCAGCGACCGCAGGTCATGAATGTAAGCACCTTCCACATGGACGATCTCACCGAAGAAGCCTTGCTGGGCCATGTTCAGGGTGGCCAGTTCGAAGAAATCATAATTAACGTTTTCGAGCATCATCATATGCCGGCGGGTCTTCTCGGCGGTGTTGACCAGCTCCCAGGCTTCCTCTATGGTCAGAGCCGCAGGGATTTCGGTGGCGACATGTTTTCCCTGTTCCATTGAATAAACGGCAATGGGGGCATGCAGATCCCAGTGGGTGCAAATGTAGATCAGGTCCACGTCATCGCGCTCAGCGATGGTTTTCCAGTCATCTGCGCCCGTATATGCGTCTGCTTCAGGTCTGCCCATGTCTCTCAGGGTTTGCTGTGCCCGCTCCACACTTTCCGGAACCACATCAGCCAGGGCCACGATCTCTGCCTCTTCGATAAAGCTCAGACGGCGGACGGCTCCCTGACCACGCATCCCAAGTCCGATAATGGCCACACTTACTGTATCAATGGGATCTGCCCTAAGTTCCAGCACATGATCCTGTCCATCAGGACGGGGTGGGGTGGGGAATACTTCCACAGCCTCAAAGGGCTGATCGACTCCCGGCTGTCCGGGTGAGTTGCAGGCCGTCATACTGAAAGCAACCAGGGCCACCATCAGAATACGAAGGCTTAAGATTGATTTTTTCATTGGGTTGTTTGTTTTATTGTTTATAAACATTGTCCTAAAATACGCTAAAAATTAAAAAGTCTATACCTCTAGTCCGGACTCCAAAGGTTCCGGGGGTATATTCCCTCACTGACCCGCTCATTGATGCATTCCATTGCCATGAACTTGTCTTTGTAATAGGTGACCCCAAACCACTGTGCATTGCAGTGAAGCACTTCCACGTCCGCCTCTTTTTTCTGGATCAGTTCATCCACCAGAAAAGGGATGTATGCCTCTGTTTTCAGTTCCTGTGCATGGGCTTTCAGGAAAGCGATGAGCCTGTTTTCAAGATGGGTGAATATATCCGGGGTAAATCCCCAGAAATTCATCGACACCGTGGCCTCCGGGTTCAGGAACTTTATTTTCCCTTCCTGGTTGTTGATTACTTTTCCACCCGCATCCCTGGAAATATTGGTGTGTTCTTCCACCTTTTCCAGGACTACTGCCGGTACTGCTGCCGGTACTGCTGCCGGTTTTTTTGCACGGTCCGGATCAGAGATCCTTGAGCTTTCCTCCCCTTTGTCCGGGCTGTTTTCACTGACTGTGCAAATGCCCCGGGATACGCTTCCGTGTTCACTCAGGGTGTTTTTCAACTTATAGCCCACCATGGCATAACGCCCCTTGTCTTGATTGCTTCGTTGCTTCAGAAAATCCGCCATGACAGAAAATGACTCACGGCCATAGAAATCATCGGCATTGATTACGGCAAAGGGCTCGCTGATCAGGTCTCTGGCTACCCAGATGGCATGCGTGGTGCCCCAGGGCTTGGTTCTTTCTCTGTTGTATTCAATTCCGGGAGGGATGTTGTCCATTTCCTGGAATGCGATCTGGATCTCCGCTTTGTTTTCCAGCTTGTCAACAAACATTTCCCTGAACTCTTGCTCAAAGCTGCGACGGATCACAAAGACGATCTTGGTGAACCCGGCCCTGAGTGCATCGTAAATGGAGTAATCCATGATGGTCTCGCCGGAGGGGCCCAGATGATCCAGTTGTTTCATCCCTCCGTAACGGCTTCCCATGCCTGCGGCCAGTACCAGAAGTGTCGTTTTCATAGTTAATAACATTTGACCCCTGCGGGGTCAGAGGGTATGGTGGCCCTCCTGTGTTAGTAGCATGTGATCCCTTCGGGATCAGGGGGTGTGTTGGTCCCCCTGTGTTAGTAACATGTGATCCCTTCGGGATCAGAGGGTGTGTTAGTCCCCCTGTGTTAGTGACATGTGACCCCGAAGGGGTCAGGAGGGTGCTGTGGTCCTCCTGTGTTAGTGACATGTGACCCCGAAGGGGTCAAATATTACTAACCCGCCTCGCCCGTTCACCCGGCTATTGGCAGCTTTCCCATCACTCATCCCATGAGAACCAACAACCGGAGGCGCGAAGCGCCGACTAACCGGAGGGGGCGATAGCCCCCGACAAACCGGAGTGGCGAAGCCACGACTAACCGGAGGGGCGTCAGCCCCGACTAACCGGCGGCGCGTCAGCGCCGATCAGCCAACAACTCTCTCATTCAATGCTTCTTCAATCACCTCCTGCATCTCCTGTTTTTTCTCCTCCATGCTTTCGATCAGCTTTTTCTGGGTTTTTGTGCGTACCAGGTTGTGATCGTCGTATGCGGTTTTGTAATACACGTCACCGTTGAGGTAGTCGGCCAGGAAGCGGATGCCCATGATATAGGTCATCAGCAGGGGTGCCAGGTAGAAATACTGTTTCTCATGTTCGCTGATAATGTCTTTCACCTGGCACATATACCCTTTGGTAAACTCTGTGAAGGAGGAGAAGTTAAAGCCCATTTTGCTCAGGTCTTTTTCATCCTCTTCGGCCGTGCTGGCAGATGTTCTCAATGCATCCCCATAATCATAATACAGGATGCCGGGGCCTACGGTATCAAGGTCGATCACGGCTGCAGCTTTGTTCCCTTTGAAGAGCAGGTTGTTGATTTTTGTGTCGTTGTGTACCACCCGCAACGGGATCTTCCCTTCATCAACCATTTCTTCAATCTGGCTGACGGTGGCACGCCGTTGTATGAAAAAGTCTACAACATCTTTGACACCTGCCAGCCTGCCTGCACTGTCTTCTTCGATGGCTTCATCCAGTTGGCGGAGGCGGAATGACAGGCGGTGGAAGTCCTTGATGGCTTCCCTGAATGTGTTGGCGTCAAGTACATCGCAGGCTCTGGCAAACCATCCGTAGGCATTGCCTGCTTCGTAGGCCTGCCAGTTTTCTTCCACGACCTCCAAAGTGTAGGAATCGTCAATAAACGTGGTCATGCGCCACGCACCGCCCTGCTCATCCTCATAAATTTTCTTCCCGTCTTTGGTGGGGATCAGTTTGGCAATTTCTATGGGATGATCGCCCTGGAAAATGGTTTTCTGCAGACGGGTGTGGGTGTCGGCAATTCCATGCGGGTCTTTAAAGACGTTGGTGTTGATGTTTTGCAGAATATAACTCTGGTCACTGTCTTTAAGATCCAGTTTGTAGGTCGTATTGATGTGCCCGTTGCCAAAAGGCCTGATGTCGGCAATTTGGTTGCCGGGAAAGTATTGGTTTACGATATGTTCTAACATAAGTGTGGGTGTTACTTCTTGAATAATTGGTTATCCGCATTTTGTCAGCGGCGGATTTTGTGCCCTTTCAATGCGTAATACAACAGGTATGCATAACAAGGCATCATGATCCAGTAGGCATTCTGATAATTTTTTACCGACTCGGTTCCTGTGATGTTCTGACTCAGATCTACCAGGTTGCCAAACAGCAGCGGGATGATGGCTCCGCCTACAATACCCATTACCAGGATTGAGGAGCCTGCTTTGGTAAACCGGCCCAGATCTGCAAGTGCAAGGGGCCAGATAGCCGGCCACATGAGTGCGTTCGAAAAACTGACAAG
>Ga0207421_10008503_pt1 | contig 10628 bp, 9 predicted proteins | sample SodLakKL_010_SED_4_FD_187542 | JGI IMG/M metagenome (GOLD analysis project Ga0207421, IMG submission 187542) | Alkaline sediment microbial communities from Lake Tanatar, Kulunda Steppe, Russia - 8KL_010_SED (SPAdes) (version 2) | ecosystem: Environmental > Aquatic > Non-marine Saline and...
CAGTTCTTTCGTCTTTTCCTTCAGCCATTTCTGTTCTTCCTCTGTAAGATAGGGAGAAAGCTCTTCATAAACCCGCTGATGATACGTGTTGATGACAGCCACTTCCTGCTCGGTCAGCAGAGACAGATCAATTAACATACGTTCATAGGGGCAAAGGGTAAGCTGCTCCCACTGTAAAAATTTGCCGAAACTGTTTTCAGTTCCTCTCCGCAGGCACATCAGGTTTTCAATTCGTATCCCGTATTTTCCTGTACGATAAATCCCTGGCTCATTAGACAGGATCATTCCCTCTTCCAGAGGGATCGTCGTATTCCTCCGGCTGATACGTACCGGACCTTCATGTACACACAGCATATATCCTACGCCGTGTCCAGTCCCGTGACCGTACTCCCTTCCCTGCTCCCATAAAAACTGTCGCGCAAGTCCGTCAAGCTGATTCCCTTTTGTTCCCTCAGGAAAGGGGGTTGCAGCAAGCTTAAGATGTCCTTTCAGAACCAGTGTGTAATCAGTTATCTCTTCCTGGGAGGGAGTGCCGATAGGAATTGTTCTAGTTATATCCGTAGTCCCACCCAAGTAATGTGCCCCGGAATCTATCAGCAGCAGCCCTCTGCCGGCTACTTTGCTTGCCGTTGTCTTTTCTGCCCGGTAATGCACAATAGCACCATTCGGTCCAAATGCAACAATAGGGCTGAAACTCTCCTGGAAAAAATTCTTTTGTTTTCTTCTTCGAAAGAGCAGTTCTTCTGCCAGCATATATTCATCCCAATTCTCTGCTGAAAACTCCCGTTTCTCCAGCCAGGAAAGGAAAGAAACAACCGCTGCTCCATCCTGGAGATGTGCGTGCTTGATGCTTTCAATTTCCGCCTGCTCTTTCCGCATTTTCATTTCAGTTGTAATATTTTCCCGTTCCTTGCCTGCTCCTGCAGTGTATATTGCTTCTGCAAAAAGCATGGGGGTCTTCTCAGGATCAAACATTATTGTTCCCGAACCTGCTTTGATCAGGTCATTGAACCTTTGAAATGCATTTTCATAAGGAAGTATTTCAGCATTCAGCTGCTTACTCACAGTCTCTGGAATTTTTTGTTTATCTACACAGAGAATAAGGTGCTCAAGTCCGATACATGCATAGGCAAGAAATAATGGATGATAGGGAATATCGTTTCCTCTGAGATTCAGTATCCATGCGATATCATCAAGACTGGAAAGAAGGTACCAGCTGGCACCAGCTTTCTTCATCTCTTCTCGGACTGCCTGGATTTTTTTCTCCCGGCTTTTACCGGCAATGTTTTTCGGGAGTTCCAGGATCTTTGCATCAGGAAGTGCAGGCCTGTCTTTCCATATCTCATCGAGTAAATCCGGGATTAGTTTCATGGTGATGGTTGTATCCTGGAGGCAAGAAGAGTACTGTTTCCACTGCGCCGCACTTATCTCTTCCTGATTGAATCCAACAGCTGCATCCTTCCCCAGGTTATCAAGAAGCCACGGGACTATTTCATCAGCAGACAGTAATTCACTCTTCTGAAGCGTGATTTCAGTACCTTGCAGCTCCAATTCTCCCTGCAGATGATACCGAGAATCTACCCAAAGGGCTGCATTTCTTTGCGTTACTGCAGCAATTCCTGCAGAACCTGTAAAACCCGTAATCCACTTTCTGCTTTCCCATCTTTGCGCCGGCTGTTCACTCTGATGAGGGTCTTTCCCTTCTATGATGTATGCATCAACTGAATATTCCTTCATGACTTGGCGGAGCAGCCCAAGTCTTTCACTCTGATTCATCTATCTGCCTCCATCCGCTGCACCTGCATTAGGAGGGACCCCGGCCGGAGCGTTTCCAGATATCAATGGGATCAACCCGCAGCCGAACCACAAAGTAAAGGTAAGCAAGGGCAAAACCGGCAAGATGGGTTAAGTGGGCTACTCCAGTTTGGACTTGCGATATTTGGCTGAATACCTCTATTGCAGTATAAGCCACTACAAGCACTGGAGCACGGACCGGCAGTATGCCGAATACAAAAATACGGGCATGGGGAAAGAACACGGCAAAGGCGAACAGCACAGCAAATACTGCCCCTGATGCACCAAGGAGAATAACTGTATACCCGCCGGTAAACAGATATACAAAGAAAGAGAATATTCCTGCAATTGTTCCTGTCAGCAGATAAAAAAACAAAAACTCACGGCTTCCCATACGCCGCTCAATCTGGGTGCCGAAGAAAAACAGCCCGATCATATTGAACAGGATGTGGGAAAAGTTTGCATGGGCAAACATATACGTGAAAAACTGCCAGACAAAACCCTCTTCAATAACCAGTCCTGGAACCATGGCTAAGTAAATAACAATATTGCGGTTAACCGTGGTGAGGAAAAATACAAACACATTCACCATGATCAGCATGAGCGTGTAATTCTTATAGGTATATTGAAAGGGCCTTCGTAATATATTGCTCATATTCAGAAAGTAGTTGATATCACGTTTTGAGTCAACAAGAAACCTCTACTTCATGATTTCCAAAAGTTCAAATAGTTCATCTGTCGTACTGCAGGCAGGAAGCATTTGTTCAAACCTCTGGGTAACTTGTTCATAGATAGCTGCTGCTGTTTTTTTTGCCTCTTTTAGTGCACCCGATGACTCAACCATTTCGATCACTTCCTCTATAAGCCCCTGAGATGACTCCTGTTCACTATCCGACAACCGGGCTTGTTCAAGCAGGGAGGCAAGCTTCCCAAGATGCTGGGGGTTATGCGTAACGAGTAATATCATGGGAAGAGACTTTTTTCCTTCAAGTATGTCATCTCCCCGCATCTTCCCGGGATTCCCTGTTTCCAGATTTACTACATCATCCATTATCTGAAAAGCAACTCCCAGTTCTTCTGCATTTTCCCCTAAAAGGGTGACCTGCCTCTCCCCTGCTCCGCCTGCTGCAGCACCAATCTCTGATGCCATGCCTGCCAGGCAGCCGGTTTTCAGCCGGCACATAAGCCTGTAGGATTGTTCATCAGGAAAATATGAACTTCTCCTGTGCCAGGAGATATCAAACCCTTGTCCGAAATGTACCCGCCGCATATATTTGCTGTATATCCGGTATATGTGAAGTTTTAACTCGTTGGATACGGCTAATTGATCAATGCAGGTCGTAGGCAGAAAATACAGCAGATTCCCTGCATTGATGGAAATATCTGTTCCATACCGTCTATGCACTGCCGGCTCACCCCTGCGCATATTTGAGCCGTCTTCAATGTCATCAATGATAAGACTGCCGTTATGGGGAAGCTCCACAAGCGGAGCTGCTTTGTATGCTACTGCTGCACTGGGTTCACCCCCAAGTATTTCTGCCAGCAGCACCATAAGCAGAGGCCTCCATCTCTTGCCGCCGCGGTGCAGTAAATCCCGGGCAGGATCGCAAAACTGATCAATGGTTGAAAGCTCATGGTCAGATCCGGTAGCTCCGCACAAAGGCTCAAACCACTCCGTGTCCGCCTTTTCCGGTAAAACAGCTGCTATTTCTTTTTCAATGAGGGATAACCGATTTTTTAACATACTGTGTAGCATATCTGCTTGTATGGGAAAGTCAAGAAAAGTTTTTTCTGCTGGTTGTTACGTTATTGCACAAAAACTGCCTGCTGTGATTTTTTTTCACAGTCTGTACTCTTCTATTTCCTTTATCCAAAATCACAAGCCCGCAAATAAAACTAATTATTACTTACATTACATGGAGATATTTATGCTATAAATTCTACTCGTTTTTTTAAAAAGTTGGCACAAAACATGCTTGTATATTAGTGCAACTAGTTTTTCATACCTCCTTTTACATACCATAATACATTACCTAGTTTGGCGGTCTGTTTCACCCCTCCCCCTCAGACCGCCACCTTTTTTATCTGCACATAATATGCTATGATCAAGTATGGGCAGTAACCGCACAAAACCCGATGCAATGACTCTGCGTGCACAAAAAGCAGGCTATCCTGCCCGCTCCGTATACAAACTTGAAGAACTACAGAACAGACTCTCTCTTATAAAAAAAGGCGACCATGTCCTTGATATCGGAGCCGCCCCTGGAAGCTGGAGCTTGTTTGTTTCACGTAATATTATTGGGAAAACCGGAACCCTCACAGCTGTAGACTTAAAGCCCCTGGGGATTTCTTCTCTGCCGGCATCAATACAGTTCATTCAAGGGGATGCCTTCTGTGAACCAACAGCTTCCCTGATTTCAGCCCAGGGACCATATGATGTGATTTTAAGTGACGCAGCACCTGCTACCACAGGGAACCGAACAGTAGATACCGCCCGTTCTGAAGATATTGCTGAAGCTGTTTTAGCCCTTTCAGATACTTTATTAAAACCCCAGGGTAATATTCTTATCAAAGTATTCCAAGGCGGCGGGGAAGCCGTGTTGATGAAAAAAATGAGGGAACGCTTTGGTAAAGTTAAGCCATGCAAGCCGAAAGCAAGCAGGGACGACTCGTTTGAGGTTTTCCTTGCCGGTATTGAAAAAAAGCAGACCACCTGACTTATGGAGGGATTGCTATGGAAAAAGCACCTGCTGCATTACTGGTTGTTGATATGCAGAATGATTTTTGCCCAGGAGGGAAACTTGCTGTACCGGGAGGTGATGAAATCATTCCCGGAATAAACCGTCAAATGGAAACCTATCCTCTGGTAATAGCAACAAAAGACTGGCACACAAAAGATCACATCTCCTTTGCTTCCCAGCATCCCGGCCGTTCACCCTTTGAAGTTATCGAAACAGAATACGGACAGCAGCTGCTCTGGCCGGACCATTGTATTGCATGCACCCCGGGAGCTGAACTGCATCCGGAGATAGATTTTTCCAATTTGACCATGATCCTGCACAAGGGTATGCGCAAAGACCTTGATTCCTATTCCGCATTCTTTGAGAATGACCATAGGACTCCTACAGGTCTTCACGGATTCCTTCAGGAACATGGGGTAACAGCCGTAGATATCTGCGGACTGGCTGCTGATGTATGTGTATATCAATGTGCTATGGATGCTGTAAATCTGAGCTACCGTGTAACCCTTTTGACAGAATTAACCCGCGGAGTGGATACGCCCCCGGGAACTTTGGATGAGCGGCTGAAGGAGATGGAACAGCGCAGGGTAAGGCTTATGCAGCCATAAGCCGCCCCCTTTCATACAAGCTGTCCTTGCTATACAAGTCCGTTCTGCTTTACAAACAGTTCAGCATTTTGTATGGAACCACCGGCTGCCCCTTTAACGAGATTATTCACCATCAGGGTAAAGCCGATTTTTCCGTCTTTTTTCTTCAGTCGTCCTGTATAGACCACCATTCCTTTTGGAGTTCCCCAAAAAGCATACTTCGGCTGGGGAAATGTCTGATCTTTACTGTAAATCACAGGTTTTACCGGTGTGGAAGGAAGCCCTGTCTCTTCAAGTACAAATTTATCCCAGTCTTTTAAAATATCATCGGTTTCCACATCTTCCTCAAATGTGAGCCACACTGTTATCAAGTGACCAAACATGACAGGCACCCGGACACAATATGCATGAACGATCGGATCAATGGAAAGTATCTTCTTTATCTCACGCTCAATTTTTTCCTCTTCTTTTGAGATATAGGGAATCACATTATCAGTGATGTCAAAGGAGGAAAGACCTGGATAACCAGCACCGCTGACAGACTGATACGTGGAAATATTCATTTCCTTAATACCGTGAACCCTCAGAGGAGCAAGAGCCATGGCCAGCCCTGCTGTTACGCAGTTTGCATTTGTCACCACAAATCCAGAATCCGGATATCCCTGCTTGCGTATTAGCTCCAATGACTCACCATTTGCTTCTGGAATAAGAATCGGCACGTGGTCTTCATACCTGAGAGCACCGGCATTTGTGAATACATAGAATCCGTTCGCTCTAAGTTCCGGTTCAGTACCTTTGGCAATTTCTGCAGGCATTGCAGAAAAAACTATCTGCACTCCTGCTTGCCGCATAGCATCCAAGTTGAATTCTTTAATCTCTATATTCCTTACGGACTCCGGTATTTCAAAGGGAATAACCCAATGAACTGAATCTCCGTATCGCTGTCCAATTCTCGCAGATGAAGCCGTCACATACGCAACTTCAAACCAAGGATGATCGGAAAGCATCCATAAAAACACTTGTCCGACTGCTCCAGTAGAGCCGATGACAGCTACTTTCATTTTTTCCATGTTCACCTCCATGAAGTACTATCTGTACAATCCGTATATGCAGTCATGCAGGATAGATGCACAGACTATTTTTCATTATGCTTTACTCAATGAATTGATGTTCTTATAATAACAATCTGTTATATAAATTACAATATGTTAGAATAAAAATGATGAAGTTTTTTCCAGGCATTGCATCCTTTTTTGTTTTTGTGCATCATACCTTCTATGATAAAAGAGAAAAAGACACCCCCAATTACCGTTATCTACGGAAGTGACCCAGTTACTATGACAGAATTGATCCTGTCAGCAGTTCAGTTAGGAAACTCCATACCAAAGGGTTCTTCTATTGGTCTGAAACCAAACCTTGTAGTCCCGCGCCCGGCAACCGAAGGAGGAACAACTACCCCTGAGATCATAGAAGGGATTATCCGTCATCTGCACTCCCACGGGCATCACGATATCAGGATCATGGAAAGCTCCTGGACGGCAAGTCCAACAAAAAAAGCGTTCAAAGTCTGCGGATATCAAAGAATCTCAGAAACATATGATGTCCCGTTAATCAACTTGGAAGATGATGAGGAAGTCATTTATGAGCATGACGGGGAATCATACAGTGTATGTGCTTCGGCAATTTATACTGATATCCTGATAAACGTTCCTGTACTGAAAGGACATTGCCAGACTCATATGACAGGTGCACTAAAAAACCTGAAAGGGTGTATACCCGATTCTGAAAAACGCCGGTACCACAGGGCAGGGCTGCATAAGCCTATTGCTGATTTGCAAAAGATCATCCGCCCTGACTGGATAGTTATGGATGCTCTGCGCGGTGACTTGGGATTTGAAAACGGCGGAAACCCCTCTACTATGCATCGGATGATGGTATGCAGGGATCCTGTCCTTCTTGACAGCTATTGCTGTACGCTCCTGGACATCCCCGTTTCAGACGTTCCATATATTACCCGGTCAGCAGAAGCAGGGGTTGGTGAGCTTTTTGATGAAAAAACTGCTGATACTGTTCTGCTTGAACTGAACAGCCCAGAGGATACCTACCGGGTTCCTTCCGGGACCCGTCCGATTCCATCGATGACCGACCAGCGGGATGCATGTTCATCCTGTTACGGTGCGCTTGTGAAAACTCTTTTGGATCTGGATGACCGGACTTTCGGCAGACTGCTTGAGCAGTTTGAAAAAAACAGGTCCCCGCTGTTTGCTGTCGGCCAGGCTTTTTCCCGGAATCAGCATCCTGAAGCAGATCAAGTCCTCGGCATCGGCTCATGCACATCAAGCTTTCCCTGTCATGCAAGGGGTTGCCCGCCGACCCCGGAGCAGGTAAAAAATGCTTTAGAAAGATTTTTCCCTGAATAGCCGGAACTCAATCAGCTGGGGAAAAGTCAGGTATCATTAAAAAAGTGAGAGTTGGGATATTGGCATTTGCCTAACTTTTCGATATGGTATGACTACAGAATAATTCTGGGGGTATAGCTCAGCTGGCTAGAGCGCTTGAATGGCATTCAAGAGGTCAGGGGTTCGACTCCCCTTACCTCCACAGACTGTATGATCAGTCCCGCAGCAAATTAGCGGGGCTGATTTCGTATTTCCTGCAGAATATCATTTTCCTTCATTTTCCCCTCCAGCATCGGTGAGCACTCATCATGATCTATGTGTTTCTTCTTTGCCTGCGATGAGGCATAGCAATATCTGCATCCGTGACGGCAGGTCCCGTAGGAACCAATATCAACACTTTTCATGCATCTGCAAGCCGGCCGCTGTCCCCGGTCCTTTCCACTGAGAAGATTTTTACCGGTAATCTGCCTGATAATCACCGGATCTATGCATCGTGAAGGAGGTATTCCGCAGGAAGAAAAATCCTCTTCTTCTGCGCATGCAGATATGGGCATATCATAGGTATAAGCAATATGTGAAAAATCCTGTGCAATCCTCCACTGCTCTTCCCTGCTGACAGGCGAAAACAAACCCTTTATCTTGTGATACACATCAATAAAACTAAACACGCAGCTTCGTATATGCCCGTGCAGATGGTCAGCAGTTCTGCCAAAGGCCTCAACATGATATTCCCTTGTATATCTTTGGCTGACAATCACCGGATCATAACGCCAGATGATGCATTCAGGACCAACTGCATCACACAACCGCTTTACATCATCAATTCGTGAAGCAGACCGAGGCATTCCAGGTTCCAGGTCTTTTCCATAGGAATTCAGGGTATACTGGATATAACATGCATATCCCAGTTCCCGGATGAATTTTACTTTATCCAGCATGGGAGCAAAATTTTTTGTCCAAAACACTATGCAGTCAACTTTTTCAGGATGGAGAGGAACTTGCATGATCCGGTTCGGCACAACAGGATTACGGACAAACACAAATCCTTCCTTAAGTCTGCGTACCATCCATTGGTGGTACCATGCCGGGATATCGGTCCTTCTGCTGGCGCTAATTACCATGGCTTACTATACCATGATGCCGTACAGCAGGCCAATACGGACTTTTCAACCTCATGTTCCTGGGATACAATACCGGTATGAAACTGGACAAACAGCGTTTGATAGAATCAATCAAAAATCATGGCATCCGCCATGAAGAAGTACTGCGGGCTGTCAGTGCTGTACCCCGCGAAATGTTTGTTCCCCCTAAAGAGCGGAGTCTTTCTTATTATGACCATCCTCTTCCCATTGGATGCGGGCAGACAATAAGCCAGCCGTTTACGGTAGCTTATATGGCGCAGCTGCTGGATGTTCAGCCGGGAGATACTGTTCTTGAAATCGGATGCGGTTCAGGATATAATGCAGCAGTGCTCCAGGAAATAGCCGGGGATTCCGGCAAAGTATATTCGGTTGACCGTATCCCGGAACTTGTTGAGCAGGCTCGCAGGAATTTGGAAGAAGCAGGGTACTCCCAGGTAGAAGTGCTTCTCCATGACGGGAAACAGGGACTTCCAGACTATGCACCGTTCCAGAGAATCATGGTTACTGCGCAAGGACCGGTAATCCCTGAAGCACTCGTACGTGATCTTGATGATTTTGGATATCTCGTTATGCCGATCTCCTCAGGAAACGGGGCCAGTATGACTCTTCTGATAAAACAGCCGGACGGAAACCATACCATAACTACTCATGGTTCCTTTGTTTTTGTTCCCTTACAGTAAGACAGTATCCGGAACGAGCTTTCCCGGTTAACGCTTGCCTGCATCATAGGGTTCACCAGCTGCTTTTGGTGCCCGTGAGCGCTTAGATGCAAAGGAAAGCACTACCAGAGTTGCAACATACGGCAGCATACGATACACCTCACTGGGAAGCTGCAAGTCCTGGAGCACCGGAATTCCTGAATACGTACTAGAGATAACTCTCATTGCCGCAAAGAAAAATGCTGCATAGAGAATCTTCAAAGGGTGCCACTGTCCAAAAATGAGTACTGCCAAAGCTAAAAAGCCGAACCCAACCACTGTTCCGTCAAAGCGGGTAGCAAAACTTAAGACAAATATCACCCCGCCCATTCCAGCTAGGGCGCCTGAGACCAGGACACCGACATAGCGTATCTTATAGATATTTACCCCAAGAGAATCTGCTGCCTGGGGATTCTCACCGCAGCTGCGCAGCCGCAGCCCCAGCCGTGTCTTATAGAGAATAATCGAAAGAACAATAAAGATTGCCGTCCCAACATATGTTGATAAGTAAGCCCTGGTAAACAGCAGCGGCCCTAAGACGGGAATATCGCTTAACACGGGTACTTCCCGGATGAGGTAGTTTCCGCTTATTACTACTCTCCTTGATAAAAAAAGCGTCCTGGAAACAAAAATTGCAAGTGCCGGTGCAAACAGGTTCAACGCTGTAGCGCTGATAATCTGATTTGATTTCATGTTAATAGAGGCATACGCATGAAAGAATGAAAAAACAAAGCCTGCCGCAGCTCCTACAAGGAGACCAATTAGCGCAATAAGCTGCAAATGCATTGTTGTAGCATTCTCTAAATAGCGGATGGTCATGATACCGATAAAGCCGCCCATTACCATGATTCCTTCCAGGGCGATATTTATCACTCCGCTGCGTTCGCTGTATAATGCCCCCATAGCAACTAACGCCAGGGGTACCATCGAAGCCAAGACTAAAGGAAAAAGAAAATGTATAACAGAAAGCGCTCCGTTCATTTTACTTCACTTCCCTCCTGCAATTCTACGTCTGTTCCTACCTTGCGTCTTATATACCCCGCAACATATTTCTGCAGAAACAGGCTTAAAGCACTGAAATAGATAATCACTGCAATAATGATATCAATGATTTCCGGCACGAAATCAAAGAGCTGCAAATAGTGACCGCCCTGCTCCAGTCCGCCGTAGAAAATTCCTGCAAGGAATACTCCTACGGGAGCACTCAGCCCAAGCAATGCAATAGCAATGCCGGTAAATCCTTCCTGCATAAGCTGGTTCACCGGCT
>Ga0207421_10008504_pt1 | contig 10628 bp, 7 predicted proteins | sample SodLakKL_010_SED_4_FD_187542 | JGI IMG/M metagenome (GOLD analysis project Ga0207421, IMG submission 187542) | Alkaline sediment microbial communities from Lake Tanatar, Kulunda Steppe, Russia - 8KL_010_SED (SPAdes) (version 2) | ecosystem: Environmental > Aquatic > Non-marine Saline and...
ATGATATTTTGCGACTCTTCTCCTAGCAGTCTGTCCTGTTTGTTTCACTTCATTTTATGGTAAAATATCTCTAATAATCCTTGAGAGGTGATGATATGACAGCATTATATGTTCTGCTGGGTGTTGTTGTTTTGCTCGTCTTGAGCACCATTCTGATGTATAACAGCCTGATTACTTTGAAGAAGAGGGTGAAGAACGCCTGGGCACAAATTGATGTTCAGCTCAAGCGACGCTATGATTTAATCCCCAACCTGGTCAATGCCGTGAAAGGATATATGGACTTTGAAAAAGAGACACTTCAGAAAGTCATTGAAGCACGTTCTAAAGCGATGAATGCTTCTGGCATGTCTGATAAGATGCAGGCAGAAGGAGAGTTGTCCGGTATGCTGAGTCGTTTGATGGCGGTTGTGGAACAGTATCCTGACCTGAAAGCCTCTCAGAATGTACGTCAGCTCATGGAAGAACTATCCAATACTGAAAATCGTATTGGATTCGCCCGTCAATTCTATAATGATCTTACCACTCGTTTTAATACCAGAATTCGAGTATTTCCCTCAAATATTATCGCTTCTCTGTTTCATTTTGAAGCTTTTCCCTGGTTTGAATTAGAAGAACCGGAAGCAAGAAAAGCACCCGAGGTTAAGCTCTGATAAAAATGATAAAATTTCATATCATTACTTTTGGATGCCAGATGAATGACCTTGACAGTGAGCTCTTAGAAGGACTTTTTATGAAGCAGGGTTTTAATGCCGGCTCGCTGGAAGAGGCGGATGTAGCGGTTCTGGTGACCTGTTGTGTTCGAGAAACAGCAGAAAATCGTGCACTGGGCAGAGTATCACGCCTGAAAAAATGGAAAGAAGAGCGCCCGGGACGATATATTATTCTTGCCGGCTGCCTGGCTCAAAAAGAATCAGAGAAACTAAGAAAAAATTATCCATATATTGACTATATTGTTGGACCTGGCAACATTTTTGACCTGCCTGTTCTTCTGAAAGAGCAGGAACAGAAAACAATCCTGGTTGATAAACTCAATGAACGGCATAAAGGTCCGATTATTACATATAGACGTAGTTCTTTTCGCGCTTCAGTGAACATTACCTATGGCTGTGAAAATTATTGTGCCTATTGTATTGTTCCTTACGTACGTGGAAAGCTGGTCAATCGTCCGGTGGATGATATCCTTCAGGAAGTCCAGGCGCTTATTCGGAAAGGTGTTAAGGAAATTACCCTGCTGGGTCAGAATGTGAATGCATATTGGTATAAGGGCTGGAAGTTTCCTGACTTGCTAAAGACGGTGGCTCGGATAGAAGGGCTCGAGCGGGTCCGATTTGTTACTTCCCATCCTAAGGATTTCACAGATGATATCATCAAGGTCATGGCAGAAGAGCCTTCAGTTTGTGAGAGTCTCCATTTGCCGTTGCAGTCAGGTTCTAATAAAATCCTTCAGCGTATGGGACGTCGGTATACCTTTGAAAAATATCAAAGCATTGTCACCCGTATTCGCCAGTATATACCGGATATAGCCCTTTCCAGTGATTTTATAACCGGTTTTCCCGGTGAAGATGAAGAGGATTTTGAAAAAACACGCTGGGCATTGGAATCAATTCGCTATGATACAGCTTTTTTATTCCTGTATAATCCTCGTCCTATGACCCGGGCCGCTTCCCTTTCGGGACAACTTCCTTATGAAGTAAAACAACAAAGACTGGCTCGTCTTATTGAAATACAGCAACAAATTTCTCTTCAGATTAACCGGCAAACAATAGGGGAAACAGTATCTGTTCTCGTTACTCATCCTTCGCCTCGTTATGAGGAACAGGTCGTGGGAAGGACCCGGTCGGATAAAAATGTGGTCTTCGAAGGGACCCCGAACTTAATAGGGAAACTTGTGCGGGTGAAGATACGGGAAGCATACCCCTCTACCCTGATTGGAGTAAAGTGTGCCAATGAAAAAGTTTTTCCTTAGTTTTTTTCTGGTAACCTTTCTTTCACTGATTTCCTACGGGGAACAATCTGTGTTTGAGCTTTTTAATGATGCGTATCTCCACTATGAGCGCCGTCAATTTGAAGAGGCGGTAGATAAATTTGAATTGGTTCAGGATAAATTCCCTGATACGGAATGGGCGGTGGCTGCTCAATATTATCAGGGCCTTTCCATGCAGGATAAGCGCGAAGCAATTGGGTTATTATCTTCTCTGGTTGAAAATAAGCCGGATTCACCGTATGCTGCCGGGGCTCGTTTGACTGCAGGCGAGTATTCCTTTTTTCTGGGAGATTATCAGGAAGCCAGGGAATATCTGGAGAAGTATATAGAGGTTTCTGAAAACGTAGAGAAAGTAGAAGAGGCTCATCGGTTTATTTTGCGTTCTTTTCTTGCAGAAGAACAGTATGATGATTTTTATGCTTTCCTGGAAGAAGCAAAGGATAAATACACAGACTGGGAGGATGATAAGGATATTCTGTGGTATGAATTCATGGTAGCCTTTTCTCTGGATGACTTTGCCACTGCTACCGCCCTGGGGGAGGATTTAATAGAAGAGCACCCTGAAAATCCTTATCAGGACAGGGTGTATTACTACACAGCACAGGCCTATGAGGCAAAAGGAGAAGACAATAGAGCCCGGTATTATCTGAATCTCCTTGAAGATGAATTTCCACGGTCATCCTTTTCTGCCCGTGAATGACTTAGTAACTTCAGAAGGTCTCGCTGACTGGAAAAGAGGTAAGAACATGAAGAAAGTCTCCATCCTTGTGATCCTGTTTTCAGGTATTTGTTTTCCGCTGATGGGTTTTGATAATTCTCTGGGTATAATCCCCCGGCCCCGGGAAGTAACCCGGAGAGATGGTTATCTTGTTTTAGAAACATTGCCTCATATGGTTGAGATGTTCGATGAGCAGGAAAAACCGCTTGTCAAAGCAACACATGAACTGGAAAGTTCTCTGGAAAGAAGGGCAGGAAATAAGACAGAAAAGAGGGTTGAAGTATTTCTTGTCGATATATCTTATATTCCATGGGATGAAACAGGAATAGAAAGGGAAATAAATCTTGCTTCTCATGAAGAGGCATATAATCTCCTTATTGAAGACAATAAAATTGTGATAGCCGGAAGAACGGGACAGGGACTCTTTTATGGCTTACAGACCCTTTTTCAATTGCTTCACTTTCAGGATGATCATATAAAGATACCCCTGATCATGATAGAAGACCATCCTGTTCTTGATTTTCGGGGCATCCATTTTCGCAGGAGAATTGCAGATGAAAAAGCTTTAGAAGAGCAAAAACGGCTTATAGATTTCATGGCACGGCATAAGATGAATTATGCGGTTTTGCAAACTGATTTTTTGCAGTTTGAAGGCCTGCCAGAAATGTATTATGAACCGCAGGCTCAATGTCCTGAGAAAATCAAGAAACTGGTGGACTATGCCAGGGAGCGCTATATTGAAATTATTCCTCTTGTGCCGTCATATGGCCATGCTGAATGGGCTTTTAGAAGTGGTTATTATGAAGATTTAGCCGAGGATCCAGATAATCCCTATGCTTTTCGGGTAAATTATGACCCGACTTATGAGGTTCTTTTTACAATATATGATGAGGTGATGGAAATCTTTGATTCGTCCTGGTTCCATATAGGTTTTGATGAAGTGGATCTGCCTGCTTTTGGCAGATATCCGTATCGGGAAGAAACTAAAGAATATACCATGGAAGAGTTGATAGATATTCACCTGTCAAAAATAGCTCAATATCTGGGGAAGCAGGGAGTGGAAAAAATACTTCTCTGGGGAGACATGTTCCTTTCCCGCGAAGAATCACCTTTTTCAAGTACTGCTGCCGCTTCAGCTCCTTCTGTGGAAATTGCCGAACAGAGACGTGCCATTTTAACCGACCAGCATATACATGAGGATACTCCGAACCTTACTATCTGTGACTGGCACTATCAGCCCGCTTTTCCGGAAAATTTCACCAGTCTTGAGGTCTGGGAAAGAGAAGGATTGCCTGTCATAGCTTCTACCTGGCATAACCCTGTAAATATTGCCAATTTTAGCAGAAAGGCAGTTGAAAAGGGGGTATTGGGACACATGCAAACGACCTGGGCTGGTTTTGATTTTCATGTAGAAGCTGATATTGACAGACATCACCAGTTTGAAGCCTATCTTTTAGCCGTAGATTATGCCTGGTCCGGTCGAACAGAAAGTGCCGAGGAGCTTCCTTATAACTTTTCTCGTGTCTTCTGGGAGAGGTGGGATGATTATTACCGTGAATTAAATGGGAAAATACCAGTTGATGCGCTGGTTGATGAAGAAAAAATAAAACTGTTTCAGAGAAATCTTGAAACCGACGTAGAACTGATTATTCCTGATGATGGGTCCTCTTCAAAAACAGATTTAATATATCGCTGCCGTTTTTCGCTGTTTAATCCCTTTGAGAAGCAATTGAAAGTGATTGTACAGGGAGACCTGTTGCCTGAAGAGAAAATACAATACACTCTTGCTCCGGGAGAACGCCTTCCTTCCCGAAAGATGTTCTTTGAACTGCCTGTTGAACAGGTGACGCCTGCCCGTTCCCTGGAACTGGATTTTCAGTTTATTCTGAATAATGAAGACATAGGAAATATAACACGGAATAAAGATCTGCCTCTCCGATGGAAAGCAGTAGCCCTGGAAAAAGCTCCTGAAATCGATGGAGACCTTTCGCAGTGGAAGGATCTTTATCCTTCTTATTGCCTGGAGGATGAAGGTTTTATTGACCAGAAAGAAACATGGTGTCCCGAAGACTTGAGTGCCAGAAAGTATGTGGGTTATTATGAAGGAGCTTTATATTTTGCGTTCCAGGTGAGGGATGATGTGCATTATAATTCTTATGAACCTTCACAGCTCTGGCAGGGAGATGCCGTTCAATTAGCGTTTGACCTGGGTTATGACAGGACTCCTTATTATGATGTGAGAGACCTGGAAATTGGCATTGCACTTGATAATGAAGGTGAAACCATGAAGCACAGCTGGTTTCCGGAAATGGAAGAGGATGAGGGTTTTATGCGAAATATTGAAGCCGAAGTGAGGCGTGAAGAACCCTACACGTATTACGAAGTGAAATTGCCCCTGGATGTATTGCCTGAGACCGGTGCTGATGAGCGGGGCAGGATAGGCTATACCTTTACCATAAATGACAATGATGGAGATGGATTTGAAGGAGGTATTATCGGTTCTCACGGGATCTGGAGTACAAAAGATCCGTCCCGGTTTGGTATTCTCTTATGGGAAGGACAATAAAAAGGCCCATTCCGTTAAGAAGGATGGTATCTTGAAATAACGATTTGAAACCTTTTTCCATTGTGATACTATACACTGAAGAAAATGTAAAAAAAGGAGCAAAAAATTGAAAAAGTATTCAATACCTCTCTTACTATTCATGGTGTTTTTATTAACTCCCCTGTATGGTGAAGAGAAACCGTTAATTATTCCCCAACCGCAGGAAATAAATTACTTCAATGAAGATATGATTATAGGTACAGTGCCGCTTATCGAGAGCTATTTCTGCGAGGAAGAAAGACCTTTAGAGAAAATGACAGAGGAATTAGAGACGATTTTTTCACGCCTGGATGAACCTTCTGATGAAGAAGGAATAACAATAATTCTGGGGGATATTTCATCGTCTGAGTGGGAGAAGGCGGATCTTAATAAAGATGTATCTTTACCGGAAGAAGAGGAAGGTTACACGCTGGTGACCCGTGATGATTCTATTATTATTCTGGGGGCGGATAGTAGGGGAGTGTTTTATGGTTTTCAAACCTTAAAACAACTTCTCAACCATGAAACGGACAGAATAAGAGTGCCCTTGCTGGAAATTAAAGATTATCCGAAATTACAATGGCGGGGGATTCACTTTTTTACAGGAAGAGAAGCTTTACAGGAGCAGAAACAACTCATTGACTTCATGGCCATGAATAAAATGAATCATGCTGTTATGCAGTTAGATTATATGAAATTCAAAAATTTTCCTGAAATGCACTATGAACCACGTGCTCAAAGTCGTGAGGATGTAAAAAAACTGGTAGAATATGCACGTGATCGTTATATCACAATTGTACCCATGGTTCCTTCGTTTGGCCATGCTGAATGGGCATTTCGTACCGGCCATTATATGGATATAGCCGAACAAAAAGAAGATCCGAGAGCCTTTCGCGTCAATTATCCCCGGACGTATGAGGTGCTTTTCCAGATATATGATGAAGTGATTGATATCTTTGAGCCGGAATGGTTTCATATTGGCTTTGATGAAGTCGACCATCCGGATCTTGGGAAATATCCCTATCGGGAAGAAACTAAAGAGTATACGATGGAAGAATTAATTGAAATGCACCTGGGTGAGCTGGCGGAATACCTTGGGAAGAAAGGTATAGAAACCATTGTCTTGTGGGGAGATATGTATCTTTCACGTGAAGATGCTCCCACTACCAGTCCGGCAGCGGCTTCTGCTCCCTCACCTGAAATTGCGCGTGAAAGAAGGGATATACTTATAAATCAGCATGAAAAGGAAGAGACTCCCCGCTTACTCATTACAGACTGGCACTATCAACCAAATGCGAAAGAAAAATTTACCAGTCTGAATGTCTGGCATAAAGATGGATTTGAAACTATTGCTTCTACCTGGTACAATCCTACCAATGTTCGAAACTTTACCCACAAAGCTATCGAAGAAGGTTCACTGGGGATGTTACAAACTACCTGGGCAGGCTTTAATTTCAGTATTGTCGATAATGAGGCACATCATAACCAGTTTGAGGCGTATCTTCTTGCTGCAGATTATAGCTGGTCTGGTCGCCAGGAAAAAGCAGCCGACCTGCCGTATGATTATTCCCGCGAATTCTGGAGGCGCTGGGATGCTCAGCTTCAGCAAGCTGATGGTACTATTTCCCTGAAATCCCTTCCCCTCAAGGAACAGGTCAGGCTTTTCGAAAGGGACTTAGACAGCAATGTGAGGCTTGCTATTCCTCAACGTCCTGTAGACAGGGAACAGGATCTGACGTATTACTGGGAGTTCTCTATAACAAATCCTTTCGACAGGGAGCTTGAAATTCATGCAGACAATGATCTGATTGACGAAAAGAAAAAGTTTACACTCGCCCCTCTCCAGTCTATTGAGACTCAGCGAGTATCCATGACAATACCTTGGGACGAGGTAAGGCCTACTGAACCTCTTGCTGTGAATTTTACAGCATCCCTGGCAGATATGGAGGATATTGTACTGGAGAGGAAAGAAAACCTGCCTTTACTATGGGTATCTCAGGAGTTAAAGGAACCACCGGTGATAGATGGAGACCTTTCTGATTGGGAAAATATTCCTTCATATGAGATGGCAGATGAAGGATTCGTTGATCAAAAAACTGATTGGTGTCCCGAAGATTTAAGTGCCGAGGTGTATCTCGGGCATTATGATGAAAAACTTTATTTTGCCTTTGAGGTTCGTGACGATGAGCATTATAATGCCTACGATCCTCCTTCCCTCTGGCAGGGTGATGCCATTCAGATGGCTATTGATTTTATGCATGAGCGTTCAACATATTATCGGGAAAATGATATCGAAATTGGGTTTGCCCTGCATAATGACGGGGACATCATGCGTTATAGCTGGTATCCCAGGGAAGGACCTGACAAAGGCTTTATGCATAAGACTGATGTGGCCATTGTGCGGGAAGAGCCATATACTATCTATGAAATCATGATTCCCCTCGATATTCTCTCAGAAGAAAAGATTACTGATCGCACTGATTTTGGATTTGCTTTTTGTATCAATGATAATGATGGACAGGGTTTCGACGGAGGCATGATAGGGTCTCAGGGAATATGGGGGTCAAAAGATCCTTCACTTTTTGGAGTGCTGGTATTGGATGAAATGAAGGAGGAATGTGGTAATGAATAACCGAGGATGGAAATACTTTTCAGCTATTTTTCTTCTGTCTTTTCTTATAAGTTTTCATGCCGGGGCAGTCGAAAATGGAGAGGAAAGTGAAAAAAACGATGACCCTTTTCCTGGCATGCAGGCAGTTTATATTCGACCAGAACCCCTGGAAAAGGAAGCAATAGAAGAGTACATGCAAAATATTGCACAGTGGGGTGCAGAAGAGGTTTTTATTGAAGTAAACTATAATAATAGAACGTTACACCATTCAGATATCTTTCCGGTAAGAGATTCAGAAAAGGATTGGTTCGAAAAACTGGTGGAAGCTGCCAGAGAAAATGACCTTGCGGTGCATGCGTGGATTAAAGTCTGTTATTGGGTACATACCGAAGAAGCCCTGGACGATTTTGATATACTTCAGGAAAATCCTCATTGGAAAGACATAAATCGTGAGGGTGAGTACCTTTCTGAAGGAGGTACTTACGAAGAAGAACATTTTATCTACGTAAATCCGGCTGTTCCGGGTGTACGGCAGGCTACTCATTCTTATATAGAAGAGTTGATGCAGTATGATATTGATGGTATAAGTATTGATTATATACGTTTTAAAGCTACTCGTGAAGATCCTCAATACTGGTATGGCTATAACCCTTATTCTGTTGAAAAATTTAAGGGGAAAACAGGTATCGATCCTCTGGAAATTGAACCCGATATTTCCAATGAAGAGTTCATACAATGGATTGAATATAATGAAGAAATGCTGGCAGAGTTAGTGGGGAGTATTTCTGCTGTTATTCATCGTTTGAACGAGCAGATGGAAAAAGACGTCATTCTTTCGGCATCTCCCTTTACGGGTTATGAGACAGGAAAAGATTCTAAAATGCAAAATTGGTTCATATGGGATGAAGAACAGTATATAGACCTGTGGCTTCCTATGTGCATGAGTGTGGATATGGAAGATTTAAGAAAAGAAGTTGAAGAGGTGCAGGCGATGGGTTTGAATGCTCCTGAATATCCTGTTATTTATCCTGGCCAGCATGGTGTTCTCCATCCTCCAATGCAACCCCATTACGAGGTTATGAAGGAAACCGGCGTGGATAAATTTGCTGTTTTTTCTTATAAACAGCTGAAAGAAGAATATAAAGATACAGGCTTTGAGGTGGATTAACTTAGAAAATTCAGGTACGGGAGCAGATTTCGGTTGTAGATTCTTTCCTGCTTTTACCGGATAAACTTGATTTTCAGATGAAATACGAATATAATGGCGTCGTACTTTTGTTTTGTCAGAATATGTATTGGGAAGATGCGTTGAGAAAACTATTTACCTGTCTACTGGTTCTTGCCAGCTTTTTTTTCATCACAGGGTGTTACCCGCGTTTACAGCAGGTTCAGCGAGAGATTAAGAGTCCGGAAGGACGCTATGGCTTATCTGAACCGCATTATACGGTGGTGGAAGAAAAGTACACCTTTTCCCGGCAAGAAGGAGAAGACGGCATATTCATACCTGTTTTTCTGAATAATGAGCATCAGCTCGCATGGAAAACAACCTTTACACCTTCTCCTGATCAAAAAGTAAAAGATAATGATAAAACAATGGGATATTGGGAGTATCCTGAAGATTCCCGGTCAAAAACCATACAGGTTACCGGCAAGGGATATCTATTGAATAAAAACACGTTTTATCCGCAGGAGGCTCAAAACACCGGACAGGCTTTCCATTCCTTTATTCAAGAGAGGGCTATTGATTGGGAACAATTGAGGAGGGAAGTGGTCCTGACCGGGGATGATTTTGATGCCTTAAAGTTTGGCTTTGTCACCCTTATGAGTGAAAAAAGAAACGTGCCCGTTGAGGAAGGGTATGCTTATCTTACCCGTATTGCCCGTGAACATGAAATAAACTATAAATTTCCGTCAGGTTTCGTTATTCGTGATGGAGAATTGATACCACGGGTCTGGTTTGCTTTCCAGGGGCCACGTCAGGAATGGTGGTATATTGATCTGGAAAGTGCCCGTCGTCAGGATTCTTATTATTACTTCGGGAATATTACTGCCCGCCATTTGGTTCGTGAATATTTTTCGGAATATCAGGAGAATTATAGAGGAGTCGCTTCTGCTGCGGGACTGTATGACTATGATATCAATCTCCGCCGATATCGGCTGGTTCCGGAAACACCCTGACATTCTTCAACATATACTACTGCGAGGGGGAAAAGTATGATTGAGATGAAGTTTATTCGGGAAAATAAGGAGTATGTGAAGCAGAAAGCAGCTTTGAAAAATGAGAAGGTGGATATTGATGGGTTAGTGGATTTGATGGAAGAAAAAAATGAACTGCAACAAAAAGCAGATTGTTTGAAGCAGGAACGAAATGAAAACAGTAAAAAGATTGGAGAATTAAAGAGAAAGAAAGAAGATGCCAGCCATTTAATGGAAAGTATGCGCAGCCTCAGTAAAAAAATCAAAGAAACTGATCAGGAGTTGACAGAGCTTCAGGAAGCAATTCAGAAAAGACTGGATTGGGTTCCCAATCTTCCTCATAAGTCAGTGCCGGTGGGTAAAAGTGAAGAGGATAATGTTGTGGTTTCTTCATGCGGGAAACTTCCTGACCTGGACTTTAAACCTCAACCTCATTGGACACTTGGAGAAGAACTGGGTATTCTGGATCTGACCGCGGGAGCCAGGATTGCGGGAAGTAATTTCCCTCTTTTCAAAGGGAAAGGATGTCGCCTTA
>Ga0207421_10008506_pt1 | contig 10627 bp, 7 predicted proteins | sample SodLakKL_010_SED_4_FD_187542 | JGI IMG/M metagenome (GOLD analysis project Ga0207421, IMG submission 187542) | Alkaline sediment microbial communities from Lake Tanatar, Kulunda Steppe, Russia - 8KL_010_SED (SPAdes) (version 2) | ecosystem: Environmental > Aquatic > Non-marine Saline and...
AGCCCTGTCGGGGGGTGTCGACAGCAGGGATGCTGTCGTCAAGCCTACAGGGAGGTATTTACGGCGTCCCCCCGACAGGGCTGCGCCCTCCGCTGGGGTCCACCGCAACCTGGGAATCGGTGCTGCGGTCCTTGGCGAGGTAGAGGTAGACGGCGGGGACGACGAAGAGGGTGAACAGGGTGCCGATGGTCATGCCGCTGGCGATGACCAGGCCCATGGCGAAGCGGGAGCCGGCGCCGGCGCCGGTGGCCATCAACAACGGGACCATCGCGATCACGGTGGCGGCGGTGGTCATCAGGATCGGGCGCAGGCGCAGCGCGGCGGCCTCTTCGATCGCCTCGCGCACGGTGCGGCCCTGCAGCTGCAACTGGTTGGCGAACTCGACGATCAGGATGCCGTGTTTGGCGATCAGGCCGATCAGGGTCACCAGCCCGACCTGGGTGTAGATGTTCAGCGACGCGAAACCGAGGCTGATGAAGATCAGCGCGCCGGCAATCGACATCGGCACGGTCATCAGCATGATCAGCGGATCGCGGAAGGATTCGAATTGCGCCGCGAGGACCAGGTAGATCACCACCAACGCGAAGAAGAAGGTCACCACCAACTGCGCGCCCTCGGTCTTCAGTTGCCGCGACTGGCCGGCATAATCGACGCTGATGCCGGCCGGCAGCACCTCGGCGGCGATCGCGTCGATGAGGTCGAGGGCCTCGCCGAGGGTGACGCCGGGGCGCGGCACGCCGGAGAGCGTGACCGCATTGAGCTGCTGGAAGCGGCGCAGGCTGCGCGGCACGACGCTCTCCTCCAGGGTCACGAGGTTGGACAGGGGGACCGGCTCGCCGTCGGGGGTGCGGGTGTAGAGCGCGCCAAGCTGGTCGGGGTTCAGGCGCTCTTCCCGCTGCACCTGCGGGATCACCCGGTAGCTGCGGTTGTCGAGCGCGAAGCGCCCGGTGAGGCCACCGGAAAGCAGCGGCGAGAGGTCGGCGGTCAGCGTGGCCATGTCGATGCCCATCTGCGCCGCCTTGTCGCGGTCGATTCGCAGATCGACTCGCGGCTGGTCGAAGTCCAGGTCCGAGTCCATGAAGATGAAGCGGCCGCTGGCCATCGCCCGCGCGATGATCTCGTCGGCGAGCTCGCCCAGGTTCTCGATCGGGCCGGTCGAGCCGATGACGACGCTGACCGGCGTCCCGCCGCCGCCGGGGCTCGGCAGCGAGGGCGGCTCGACGGCAAAGATGCTCAACCCCGGGATTCGGTCCAGCCGCGGCTGCAGATCGTGTTCCAGGATCGTCTGGGAGGCGCGCTCGCGCTGGTCCCAGGGCAGCATCACGAAGCCGCCGATCGCCTGGTTGGTGCTCGGGGTCGCGCCGCCGCCGAAGCCGTTCACGATGAAGGTGTTCTGCAACTCGGGGATGGCGTCCAGGAAGGCGTCGGTCAGCTGGGTGTTGCGTTCCAGCTGGTCCAGGCCGAGGTAGGCATCGCCTTCCATGATCGAGAAGACGAAGCCCTGGTCCTCGGGCGGCTCGAGTTCGGTGGCACTGGTGATGAACAGGAAATAGCAGGAGACCAGTACGATCAGGCCGAAGACCAGCAGCGTGAAGCGCTCGTTCAGGGCGCCGTGCAGGCGTCGCTGGTACATCTGCTGCAGCCCCAGAAAGCGCGCGTCGAGCCAGGCCTCGAGGCGCCCGCCGGGCCGGCCGTCCGCGTGGCCGCGCAGGATCTTTGAGGCCATCATCGGCGACAGCGTCAGCGCCACGATGCCCGAGATCAGCACCGCACCGGCCAGGGTGAAGGCGAATTCGACGAACAGCGTGCCGGTCAGCCCGCCGATGAAGCCGATCGGCAGGAACACCGCGATCAGCGTGGTCGACATCGCGACGATCGGCCAGGCGAGTTCACGCGCGCCCTTCAGCGCGGCGTCGCGCGGACTCAGCCCCGCCTCGATGTGGCGGTGGATGTTCTCGAGCATGATGATCGCATCATCGACCACGATGCCGATCGCGAGCACCATCGCCAGCAGCGTCAGCAGGTTGATCGAAAAGCCCATCAGCAACATCAGCAGGAAGGTCCCGATCAGCGCGAGCGGAATCGCGACCGCCGGAATCACCACGCTGCGCAGCGAGCCCAGGAACAGGTAGATCACCAGCAACACGATGCCGAGCGCGAGTACGATGGTGAAGGTCACCTCGTTGATCGCACTCTCGATGTAGTCGGTGGAGTCGTAGACGATTTCGGCATGCAGGCCCTCGGGCAACTGCGGCTGGATGCGGCTTGCGAAGGTCTCCCGCACCAGCGCGATCACGTCGACCGCGTTGGCGTCGGGGGCGAGCTCGATGCCGACGAAGGTCGCGGTCTGGCCGTTGAAGCGCACCGAGGTGTCGTAGTTCTCCGAGCCCAGCTCGACCGTCGCGATGTCCTCGATGCGCACCAGGGCTCCCTCGTCCTGGCGCACGATCAGGCGCTCGAATTCCTCGGGCCGCGACAGGTTGGTCTGGGCGGTGAGATCGATATTGACCAGGTCGCCGCGGGTGCGGCCGACGGCCGAGAGCACGTTGTTCCCGAGCAGGGCGGCGCGCACGTCGCGGCCGGTGACGCCATAGGCGGCCATGCGCTCGGAATCCAGCCACAGGCGCATCGCGAAGGTCTCGCCGCCGAGGATCTCGGCACGCTGCACGCCGGCGATGGTCGACAGCTCGGGTTCCACCACCCGCGTCAGGTAATCGGTGATCTGGTTGTTGGCGAGCCGATCGGAATAGAAGGACAGGTACATCGCCGCGATGCTCTCGCCGACCGACAGCGCGACCACCGGATCCTCGGCTGCTTCCGGCAGATCGCCGCGCACCTTGTTCACCTGGGCGGCGATCTGGGTCAGGGCTTCGTTGGGGTCGTGGTCGAGATTCAGGTAGGCCTGAATCACGCTGATGCCGGGCACGCTGGTCGAAACCAGATAATCGATGCCCTCGGCCGCCGCGACCTCGCGCTCCAGCGGCGTGGTCACGAAACCCTGGATCAGGTCGGCGTCGGCCCCGATGTAGGCGGTGCTGACGGTCACCACCGCGCTGCGCACCTCCGGGAACTGGCGCACATTGAGTTCGACCAGGGCCCGCATCCCGAGCAGCAGGATGAACAGGCTGACGACGGTCGCCAGCACCGGCTTCTCGATGAAGATATCGGTGAAGCGCATCATGGCTGCGGCCTCATCGGTAGGGCCTCATCGGTAGGGCCTCATCGGTCGGGCGGCGGGAACTCATGCGTTGCCCGGACGCGGATCCGGGTCCTCGCTGGGCGCGGCCTCGTCGGTGATCGCCACCGGCGTGTCGTTCTGGAGCTTCAGCAGGCCGCTGCTGGCCACCCGTTCGCCGACCTCCAGGCCGTCCAGGATGTGGATCAGATTGCCCCGGCGCGCACCGGTCTGGACGAAGCGCTCGCGCACCCGCAGGGTGCCGGCGTCATCTTCCTGGATCACGAAGACCGAGTTGCCGAAGGGATTGAAGCGCACCGCGGTCTGCGGTACGACGAGCACGGTCTCCGGGGCCCCGGTGTCCAGCGCGATCCGGGCGAACTGGCCGGCCCGTAGACGGCCCTCGGAATTGGCCAGCCGGCCCTGGAGTTCGAAACTGCGCGACGCCGCCCGCACCCGCGGTTCGATGGTGGTGATCGCGCCGGTGAAGGTTTCGGCGAAGGCGTCGACGCCGATGCGCAGCGGCTGTCCGGCCTGCACCTGGCCCAGTCGGCCCTCGGGCAGTGTGAAGTTGACGAAGATCGGATCCAGCGATTCCAGCGTCACGATGGCATCGCCCGGCGACAGGTATTGCCCCAGATTCACCCGCCGGATGCCGAGCACGCCGTCAAAGGGCGCACGCAGGTGTTTCTGATCGATGCGTGCCTGTTGGGCGTTGACCGCCGCCCGCGCCTGATCGGCCTCGCTCTGGCGGCGCTGCACCTCGGCTTCGGAGATGTTCCGGTCCTCGGCCAGGCGCCGGGCCCGCTGCAGTTCGCGCCGGGCCAGATCGGCCGCTGCATCCAGGCTTTCGAGTTCGGCCTGATCGGTCGCGGTATCCAGGCGTAGCAGCAAGGTGCCGGCGGCGACCGCGGTCCCCGGTTCGAACAGAATCTCCCGGACGATGCCCCCGACCTCGCTGCTGAGGACGGTGCCCTGGACCGCCTCCAGGGTCCCGACCGCATGCACCTGCGGCGTCCAGGCCATCGCACGTGCAGTGGTCGCGGTGATGGTCGCGGTGGGCACCGGCATATCGTCGAAGAAGGCCTCGATCTGCGTGTTCACGAAGGCCTTGAAGCCGAAGATGCCGCCGAAGACCACGGTCACCGCCAGGAGCATCAAGACGAAGCGCTTGGACATGGGGGCTCCTGGGCCGGACGCAGGGTCAGGCGAAACGGGGTGTGGTGGGCAGCGGGGGCAGGACGGCTCGAATCCGTGCCACTTGATCTTCGGTGCTGGTCCGGTCGGCGATGTCCACAAAAGGTCGCCAGCCCAGCCCGTTGAGCAGGGCCTGGCTGTGCTGCAGCAAAAGCGCGCAGGGGTCGCGCACCGCATAGGCTTCGAGCAGGCCATGGGCGTGCATCAGCGTGTGCATCCCCGTGCTCAGGCACCAGGGTCCGACGGCGACCTCGATGGCGCGCAAGGGAGCCGACGCGTCCAGATCGCCGGCCTCGATGCCCGCGGCCACCACCTGCGTCACCGCCTCGCTGATCGGAGTGCCGGCCGCCAGCAGGGCCTCGCGCCGTTGCGACGAGGCGCTGGCCCAGATCACTTCGGTGCTCACATACTGGGCCAGCGCAAAGTACCCCGGATGGTGGGCCTGGAAATCGATATCGGTGATCACCACGGCCAGCATGCGCTCGCGACTCGGCAGCGGCAGCGCCGGGATGCGGGCAAACGCGGCGGCCCGGTGCTTCAGGTCCTCGGTGGCGATGGCCAGCAACAGGTCCTCCTTGGAGGCGAAGTGCTGATACAGGGTGCCGGTGGCGTAGTTCGAGGCCTCCGCCAGCCGCGACATCTGCAGGTTGAGCAGGCCCTCCTGGCGGATCAGATCCTGGGCGGTCCGTACGAACAGTGCTTCGCGGGCCGCCCGTTCACGGCGTTTTCGTTCTTGGGTGCTCACGAATTGAGGGTGATCCGTTTATTGAACAGGATTCATAGGATGCCATTGTGCGGCGGAGGTTGTCAGCAATCCGCGGGTGTTTTCCGGTTATGCTGGCGGCCTCGGTGGGGTCGAGGCCGACGATGGCGAAGATGACGGCGTGGCCACACGGGGTTGGGTGCGGGTCTGGCCGGGCGTCTGGGTCGCGGGTGCCGGGCACTTTGGTTTTCGCGTCGGGTCCGAACACCTCAGGGATGAACAACGGGCCGGTGCGCCGCGGTCGGCGTGGAGAACACATACCGTGCAGCGTATTCGAACGCACTACGACAACCTGCAGGTGCAGGAAGACGCCAGTCCCGAGGTGATCCACGGGGCTTGGATCGTGCTGACTCAAAAATGGCATCCCGATCGCCATCCGCGCGAGCGCGCGCGCGCCGAACGCGTGACCCGCATCATTGCCGATGCCCACCGGGTGTTGTCGGATCCCGAATTACGACGCCAGCACGATACCTGGATCCGTGTTCAGCGAGAGATCTGGGGCGAGATCCGACCCGCACCGCCCGTCCGCGCCGACCCGTCACCGGCCGGGGATGCCTGGGGGGAGCGCAAGGCCCGCCGTCGTGGCCCGCTGGGCGTGGCCCTGCTCACCGTCGCCTGGATCGCGGCCTTCACGTTGATGTGGTTCCTGTTCGAGGGTTACCTGGAACGCCGGGACTATCCCAATCGCAGCCTGACGATCGAGCCGGGGGCGGCCAGTGAATGGGTGTTGCGGCGCAACCCGGCCGGGCACTACCTGGCACCGGGCACGATCAATGGACAACCCGTGGTGTTCTTGTTCGACACCGGTGCGACCCAGGTATCGGTTCCGGCGCACCTGGGCGAGTCGTTGGGTTTGCCGCAAGGCATGCGTGGGCGGGCCCTGACCGCCAACGGACCGGTGGACGTCTGGCAGACCCGCATCCGCGAACTCGGCCTGGGCCCCTTCGTGCTGCGCAATGTCCCCGGTCACCTGAATCCGGGCATGAGCGCCAATCCCGGCAGCAACAATGACCAGGTGCTACTCGGCATGAGCGTGTTGCGGCACCTGGACTTTGCGCAACGTGGCGACGAGTTGATCCTGAATCTGCGTTGAGGTGAGGCAGCGCCGGGGATCGTATTCGATCGAGGTGCGCGGCGCGCCACGGGTTTCAAGTGCCGGTGTCCCGACTGCGGGGGCTCTGATATTAAATTAGTAATTAATTATTCGCTAATGTAAGATTCGGCCTTGACCGCGGCCCGAGTGCCTGTTCGAAGGCTCGGGCTTGTCGATCCAGGGGAACGACAATGGGAGAAAGCGAACATGCCGAAGGTGACGCTGGAACAATGGCGCATGCTGAAGGCGGTGGTCGAGGCCGGCGGTTTCGCCAAGGCCGCGGAACGGGTGCACAAAAGCCCTTCGAGCATCAATCACGCGGTTCAGAAGCTGCAGACGCAGCTCGGCGTGGCGTTGCTGGAGGTGCGTGGGCGCCGCGCCGAACTCACCGACGCGGGCGCGGCCTTGTTGCGACGTGCCGGGCATTTGCTCGACGAGGCTCGGGACATGGAAAGCCTGGCCCTGGCGCTGGCCGCCGGTGTCGAATCGGAACTGGCGCTGGCCGTCGATCAGGTGATTCCGCTGGCGCTGATCATTGACGGCCTGGAGGCTTTTGCCAAGGACTTTCCGAATACCCGCGTCCAACTGCACGAGAGTGTGCTGGACGGGGGGCCGGCCCTGCTCCGGGGCGGTGAGGTGGACCTGTTCATCGGGCCGACCATCCCGCCGGGTTTCCTGGCCGAACCGCTGGGGCAGATCCGCATGATTTGTGTGGCGCACCCGCAGCACGCGCTGGCGCGGCTCCATCGCCGGCTCACGCTGCGCGACCTGCGCGTTAGCCGGCAGGTCGTGATCCGGGATTCCGCCGAGCGGCACGACGCCCAGGACGGCGGGCTGGAGGGGGAACAGCGCTGGACCGTCGGTCACGTGAATACCGCGCTGAATATCGTCCAGGCCGGGTTTGCCTTCGCCTGGTTACCCGAATGCCTGGTGCGTGCGCCCCTGGATCGCGGCGAACTGGTGGCCCTGGCACTGGAGGCCGGCCAGATCCAGGTGGTGCCCTTTGCACTGGCCTTCAGTGATCGCGACCGTGCCGGCACCGCAGTCCACAAGCTGGCCGCGATCCTCACCGCCGTTTTCGCCGAACGGGTGCCGGAATCCACCGACCTGCCCGACTGGTGGTCGATCGCGCGCTGCGGATCGCGTGCCAGAACCGAGCCCAACGACTGATCGAGTCGCCCTGCGCCGGCTTCAGTACTGCGTCGGCTCCAGTACACTGGCGCAAACAGGCGGGGAGCGAAGGTATGTGCGGCATTGGCGGAGAGTTCGCTTGGGGCGATCGGCGGGCCGACGTGGCTGCGGTCACGCGCATGCGGCCGGCATTGGCGCAGCGCGGGCCCGATGCCGACGGCGTGTGGGCCTCGGGGCGGGTGGCCCTGGTCCATCAGCGGCTGTCGATCCTCGATTTGTCGCAGCGGGCGCATCAGCCGATGTTCGATCCCGAGACCGGGCTGGCGCTGGTTTTCAATGGTGCAATCTACAATTTCCGGGTACTGCGGGCCGAACTCGAGCAACGCGGCCATCGATTCTTCTCCAGCGGCGATACCGAGGTCATCCTGCGCGGCTACGCCGAATGGGGCGAGGGGGTGGTCGCGCGTCTGCAGGGCATGTTCGCCTTCGCGCTGTTCGATTCCCGCGCCCAGCGGCTCCTGCTGGCGCGGGATCGCATGGGTATCAAGCCGCTGTACCTGACACGATTGGCGCACGGGATGCGCTTTGCCTCGAACCCGCAGGCCCTGCTGGCGAGCGGCGGCGTCGATACGCGTTTGGATCCCGAATCGCTGCATCTGCTGTTCTCGCTGCATGCGGTCGTGCCGGCGCCGCGCACGGTGCTCAACGGCGTGCGCAAGCTGCAGCCGGCGCATTATCTGGTGATCGAGGCCGACGGCCACGAGCACCTGGAATGCTACTGGCGGCTGTCGGCCCGACGTCCGGCGCTCGCGATCGAGGATGCCGAGTGGGTGGAGCGGATCGAGGCCGGCCTGCGGCGCGCGGTGCGCCGGCGCCTGGAGGTCGCGGATGTCCCCGTCGGGGTCTTGCTGTCGGGCGGCCTGGATTCGAGCCTGCTGGTGGCGCTGGCGGTCGAGGAGGGCGCGCAGGACCTGCGTACCTTCACCGTCGGATTCGAGGATCAGCCCGAGGAGAAGGGCTCGGAGTTCGAGTACTCCCAGCCGGTGGCCGATCGCTACGCGACCGATCATCACGCGAGCCTGATCGCCAACAGCGAGGTGCTCCGACGCCTGCCCGAGGCGGTGGGCGCGATGGCCGAGCCGATGTTCGGCCAGGACGCCGTGGCCTTCTACCTGCTGGCCGAACAGGTCTCGCAGCATGTGAAGGTGGTGCAGTCGGGGCAGGGGGCGGACGAGGTCTTCGGCGGCTACTTCTGGTACCCGCAGATGGCGGAGGATCGCAACGGCGACTGGGCCGATCGCTTTCGCCGCCACTACTTCGATCGCGACGATCCCGAAATGCGCGAACTGCTGCTGCAGCCCCCGGCCGACGACATCAGCGGGGATTGGCTGCGCGAGTCCATGGCGGCGCTGGAGACCGATCGGGCCGACAGCTTCCTCGACGCGGTGCTGGCCCTGGACGTGACCACGCTGGTGGTCGACGACCCGGTGAAGCGGGTCGACAACATGACCATGGCCTTCGGGCTGGAGGCGCGGGTGCCTTTTCTCGACCACGAACTGGTCGAGATCGCCGCGGCGATGCCCCCGCACCTGAAGCTCGGCGACGGCGGCAAGGGGGTGCTGAAACGGATCGCTCGCGGCCGCCTGCCGGATTCGGTGCTGGACCGGCCGAAGGGCTATTTCCCGGTACCGGCCCTGAAGTACGTGCGCGGTGAGTTCCTCGATTTCATGCGCGACATCCTCGGTTCCCAAGCGGCGCGCGAGCGCGGTCTGTACCGCCCGGACTACGTGCAGCGTCTGCTTGCAGCGCCGGACGCGCACTTCACCCGCATCCAGGGCTCCAAACTCTGGCATCTCGCCCTGCTGGAATACTGGCTCCAGACCCACGTCGACCCCCACTGAACCCCGTACCCACATCGTACGGTGAGCCAAACGTAGGGTGGGCCAAGCGCAGCGGGCCCACCAAGCCCCCGCTCGCCCACCACCGCAACCCGTCGCCCCCGCGCCAGTGGCTCCGAACGCCGGGAAGGTCCGCGACGCTCCGGCGGGACGCCGTGAATACGTCCCTGTAGGCTTGACGGCAGCCTCCCTGCTGCCGACACCCGCCGGAGCGTCACGAACCTCCCCGGCTGCGCCGTACCCATGCCCCGCCCGCCCCGGACCCCCGGTAGGGTGGGCCAAGCGCAGCGGGCCCACCAACCGGCGCCCGAGCGATCCCTCGCGCCGCTGGTGGGTGCGCTGCGCTTCACCCACCCTACGGGGCTCCGTCCGCGCGGGAGCCCGCGTCGGATTGACGCTTTGTGCGGCTAACGTTTAACCCCGTTTGTTGACGTCGCTTGGAGAAGCGCCCGACACTGCGGCAGGGCGCCGGGAGATCATTCCGCGTCTTCCGAGGAGCCTTCGGGTTCCCATAAGGCCGTATCGGCCATCAAAGCAGATGGAGGAGAAATAATGAAGTATAAAATCGGGGGTTTTTTGGGTGCGGTGGTGCTGATCGGCGGCGTCGGTGGCGCAATGGCGGCACCGCTGATGCTGGCGCAGGGAGCGCATGACCACCACGGGGGCATGGATCATTCCGCGCACAGTGCTGCGAGCGATCAGGGCACCGGCCAGACCATCGCCGCGGATCCACACGCCGGTCACGGTGATCATGAGGGTCATGACGGGCACGCCGGTCATGGTGGTGGTGGCAAGGGCTGCATGAAGGGCAAGGGTGGAATGGGTGGGGATCACGCCGATCATGCCGATCATGGCGACGGAGCCGATCACGTCGGTCATGGCGGTGCCCAAAAGGGCAAGGGCCGCATGCAGGGCAAGGCCGGCATGGATAGCGCCGCGGCGGAATCCTGTACCGGATGCCATGGGCAGAATCCGCATGCGTCCGCAAACTCCGACAGCACAAGCGCCAGTGCAGAGCACGGCGGCATGGGTGGCAAAGGCGGCAAAGGCGGCATGGGCGGCAAAGGCGGTATGGGTGACGGCATGGCCGATAAGCACGGCCATCATGCCCAGATGCAGTCCCGTCTTGATCGCATGGAGATGCGTCAGGTCCTGATCGAGACCATGCTGCGGGAGATGCTGCTCAACCGCTGAGATGCAAGGCGAGAACGCAGCGTCAGCCACGGGTGCTTCGGACTTGTTGGGTTTTCCTTAGGCGCTGAAGAGCCGTGTGGGGTGCGCCCGGTCCGGACCGTAGATGGCCATGGATGGCCATCTCCGAGCGCTCATGGACGACTTGAGCGTGTCCGGACCGGGCGCACCCCGCAGGG
>Ga0207421_10008507_pt1 | contig 10627 bp, 5 predicted proteins | sample SodLakKL_010_SED_4_FD_187542 | JGI IMG/M metagenome (GOLD analysis project Ga0207421, IMG submission 187542) | Alkaline sediment microbial communities from Lake Tanatar, Kulunda Steppe, Russia - 8KL_010_SED (SPAdes) (version 2) | ecosystem: Environmental > Aquatic > Non-marine Saline and...
TTTTTTCTGACAGGCAAAAAAGCAGTCTGAAAAAAATTCTCCTATCTGAAAAGCAGCAAAACGATAAGATCTTATGGGGGACAGGGCATGATTGTCATAATGCAGAGATGATTACAAGTCACGGAAAGTTTTTCGGTAATATTTTTCATATATATGATCCCAGGTGTATTGCTGGAGAACTTTTTTTCTTCCCTGTTCTCCCATTTCCCTGCATTTTTGATGATCATCAAGCAGGTGTTCCAGGTAAAAGACCATTTGATCAACATTATTGGGCTCTATGATGTAACCCTCCTTACCGTGGTCAAATATTTGTCCAAGGCCGCCTACGTTTGTTACGATGAGAGGTCTGCCCGTTGCCATGGCTTCCAGGGCGACAATGCCGAAAGGTTCTGGCCAGATAGAGGGAACCACACAGATGGTTGATTCATGATATAAAGAAGGGAGTTGATTCATGGGGCGCCATGGAACATGTTCAAGAAAAGGGAGGTTTTCTTTTACAGGGAACCGGGCTGTATATTTAACTTTAAAATCCTTTCTTTTGTTGTAAAGTTTTCTGCAGGCCTTAAGAAGAAAAGGAAACCCTTTTAAGGGATCATTGACCCGACCCGGAATAAGAATGACACCGGGAGACTGTCTGGGAACAGGTTGAAAGGAAAAAAGTTCGGGATCAATACCTGACGGTGTCAGGCGGGTATTTGGATTATACCTATCAATGAGTTTTTTGATGAAGGTATTGTAACAGATGATTGTATCAGCTTCCCGAAGCATCTGGCGGACCTTCTCAGGAAAAAAAGGGCTGAACGCTCTGCCTGCCACATAGTCGTCGATAAAGAACCAGCTGCGGTGACGAAAAAAATTTGAGAGGCAACAGAACTGACAGAATAAATGATCCTTTATTCCTGACAGGTGGAAACGACGACAGAGTTTTTGACGGAAGGTAAATAACCCGAAATTTTTCAGACAAAGGGATTCATATGCGTAAAAACGCAGTACCCGACGGTATCCTTTCAAGGCATGAAAAATTCTTGGTTTGGTATATAAAGCATCGGCAATGAAGACAACATCGGGATTGAATTGATCTACAGCTTTTTTAAAGGCTCGAGTTAATCCCTTCCCATGAAATTCTGCCCGGGAAATTGGAAGAATCTTGACCGGAAAATCTAATGATTCCAGTATCTGGCCTCGTGGAAAATGATAGTCATAAGCCGGGGCAAAGAGACAGACTTCAAAATCTCCGGCAAGACGCTGAGTAATTTCCTTAATATCTGTTCTGGCTCCTCCGTCCGGAGGCCAGCGAAAAAGTAAATCTATGACTGCTATCTTCTTTTTCATAGGACTTTTTATTATCAACGTGCGAAAACAGACAAGATCTCAAGATATTGTTTTTTCAGTCATCAGAAAAAAGTGTTCAAAAATTATCTTTCAAATCTACAGTCCTTATTGACTGTTGAAGTATATCTCCTACCGGCTTAATTTTACTGGTGATGTGTCATGACTTTGAGGTTCGGGTTCTTTAAAAAAAACATTATAACACAGGCAACAAAGAATGCTTGATTTTGCCCGTATTAAGCATTCCATCATTTTGGAAACGATGGTTGAAAGGACGGACGGGGTTGCGATTTGGATAGAAATACAATGAGTCCGATCAGATAGATGTTTTGGCAGGGGCGTGTTACTATCGGCCTGAATCACACGCACTTAAAGGCCTGTTATTTTCCGGAAAGATGTTCTCGTAATTTTTTATAACCCCAGGCTGGGTGTCTCAATGAATACAGGATTTTTTGGGCTCTTTGTCTTCTTTTTCTTCGGGAACAGTGTTTTTCCCAGGCTTGACAGGCTTCTCGATGGATTTGTTCTAATTCCTTTGCTTCAAGGTGGTTGGTTTTGATGACAGAGGTGCTAAAACCATCATAATCGTTCCAGTTTGCTGATACAAGATGTCCTTTTTGTTGCATCTCTTCAAAAAAGCGGGACCCGGGAAAAGGAGTAACAATAGAAAACTGAACCGAGTCAGGATCCATTTCGAGGGCAAAATTCAAGGTCTCGGCAGCTGTTTCCCGGGTCTCTCCGGGCAGTCCAAAGGTGAAGGTTAAATGCATTTTTATTCCCAGTTTTTTTGTAAACAGACAAACGTCCCTCACTTTTTTAAGATCAAGAGCCTTTCCGCACTGGTCTACAATCTGTTGATTGTAGGATTCAATACCGTATTTAACCGCGTATAAACCACTCTTTTTTAAGAAAGCAAGGAGCTGTTCATTCAGCAAATCAGCCCGAGCCATAAACCCCCAGGGAACATTGAAATTCCTTTCAATAAAACCCCTGGCAATTTCCTTGATCCGCTCATGCCCGATATTGAAAGTATCATCATCGAAATATACAGAGCGATAAATACCGGTATCAAGACACTGTTCTATTTCATCCAGGACCAATTGAGGGTCACGTGGACGGTACCTGTGAGAACCATACATGAGCTGAGGCCAGGAACAAAAACTACACTGATAGGGGCATCCCCTGCTCGCCCACATTTGCAGGCTTGGATAAGGTATTTCACAAAACCCGTCATAGTATTTTTCCATGGGTAAAAGATGCCTTGCCGGAAAAGGCAGTGAATCAATATCCTGGTCAAGGGGTCGCGGTTTTGTTTTGATAACTTCTTCCTTACCTCGAAAAAGTATGCCGGGTATATGTTCGTAGTTTCTATCTTTCTCAAAAGCCTGGACGATCTGAAGCACAGTTTTTTCATATTCACCATCAATAGTCATATTTACTATATCCTGATTCTGAAGGAAATCTTTGTTTTTTAAGTGATGATGAGCTCCGCAAAAGATAAGCAGCTCAGGTTTTGCCTTGCTTTTTATTTCCCTGGCGATGGAATAATCGACATCAAAAGAAGGGATGGAGGTTTCCAGGATCACAATATGAGGAGAAAAATCGATTACTTTTTCCAGGAACTTTTCATTACTGAGCCGTAGAGCAACAGCATCTAACAGAGAAATTTCGAATCCATGCTTTTCTAATAAGGCAGCAGTATAAGCAAGGAAAAAGGGGAAGGGTACGTACTTTTCCTCCTCTTTCCTCAAATGCGGCCACCTGGAACCTGCACGGACTCCATAATACCCTTTTCTATACCAGGGAGCATTACCTAAAAATATACGGGGTTTTTTCATACGCATTATCTTATTTCGTGTATTCTAATACAAATATTTAAGTTGTAAAAAATAACAACCACGAAAAGGATTTGTTGAAGGAAAAAGCGAAATATATCAGGATGGTTATCATATCCAGCTGTTGTATGAAATTGATGAGGTGGAAAATGTTAATCTATCGTGGTTATATGCCATTCATTATGTCGGGTAATCCCCACCTTTTCAGTTTTTAATGAGTCTTTTTATCTGAATCTGACGGGAAGGTACAGCGATAACCTTCTTGTATAATATGTGTATAGAACAGGTCGACCAGTTCTTCCTCGAGGCGTGAGAAGGGCCCTCTTATGCCACTTTCTGAAGTGTTGGCTCCATTGATCAGAACAATTATTCCAAAGTTGGTATCCTGGTGACGGGTATAGTAGGTGTTTGTGATAACTCCATAGGCGGCTCCGCTGTGACCGTACAGGGTATAACCGTCTAATAACTCATCGGTAATGTGAATACCCAGCCCTTTTTTTTTGTATAAACCATTGAAGGTGGCTGGACCGCCTTTATCAGTTTTGACACTTATTTCATGCATTTTCTTGATTGACTCGGGCGAAAAAATCTTTCTGTGGTCACAGGTTCCATTATTTATCATGAGTCGGACAAAGTTTGTAAGTTCCCTGGCATTGGAGATCATTCCCCCCTGGGGACTGTAAAGCCCTCCATGTGTACCCGGCAGATAATGTTCCCATTCAGGAAGAGAGGGCAACAGGGTGGGAGTAAAAGAGGTCGATGCACCATTTTGAAATCTGTATAAAACAGCGCTATTCTCTCTGGCTTTATCTCTGAAATTAAAAGTGCTTTGATTCATGTTTAAAGGGGAAAGGATGGTTTCTTCTACGTATTCAGCAAAGGTCTTTCCGGATATGCTTTCTATAACAGCACCTAATACAATGGTTGCCATATTTGAATACTCGAACTCCCTACCGGGTTCAAAATCCGCCCAGATGTCACTCTCATAAAATCTTCCTTCTTTTGAAAAATAGTCATCTAAGGTGGGGGGAGGATCTTCACTGCGGGCTGCTACTACAAAAGGAATGTAATTCCCGTCGGCAATAGCAGAAGTGTGGTTCATCAGTTGCCTGGCGGTGACAGGGGTATCTGGATGTTGAGGATGGTGAATAGGGGTGGTGATATGTTCGAGGTACTTATTAATGTCTTCATCTATATCCAATAGGTTTTCTTCAACTAATTTCATGGCTGCCAGACAGGCAAAAGATTTCGAGATGGAAGCAATGCGAATGGTATGTTCTTCTTTCATTGGTATGTTATTTTGCATATCAAACCAGCCGTAACTTCCGGACCAGATGGTTTTATTTTCCTTTACTACAGCCGCGGAAAGACCTGCAACCCTGTACTTTTCAAGCAGCAACATGATGTGCTCATCCAGAAAGTCAGATGCCTGATGAGAGGGATAATGCTGAAACCCTGTCTTTTTGGGTTGAGGATTTTGAAGGTTCCCTGGAGCATTGCCGGAAACTTGAAACATGAATGCCACTCCTATAAATAATAAAAATATTTTCATCAAATTCTCCCATTATGGACAATTTTTAAGACATATATTTTACCTTGAAGTTGCTGGAAAGAAACCCTCTATAAAGAGCTATAAAAAGAAAAAACCTTGTGAAAAGGGGCTTATCGCCTTTAAGAATTCTTCAGTGAGAAAAGTGTCAATATGAAGATGGTTTCTTTAAACAATTCAGCAATGTCTTTTCTGTCATATATGGTGTCTCTTTAGTTTATGCCGTTTCATTTAACATTAAAGGGCAATGTTTTTACAGGGAAATCAAGAGAATGAAACCTTTCAATTTGTTTTTGATTCTTTATAATGGGATATATCAACTAAAATAAAGTGAGGCATTGCCATGGGTAAAAAAAAGATGTTTATGCTTGCCCTGATTGGCGTTTTTATGGGACTCAGTGCCTTCTCATCTTCTCATTTCAGTCTGGTGAGACAGGCAGGATATATGGAGTCGGAAGTATTCAGTCTGGATATAAGAGAAACCCAGGCTCAACATTGGGAGTTGTACGAATGAGAAAAATACTGTTTATGATTTTGATTGTTTTGTTTGCTGGCCGGGCATTTTCGAGAAGCCCACTGGTATCGAATATTCGGGTTGACTCTTCCAGTCCCCGGGTTGTTCAGATTAACTATGATGTCTATAATCACCGCGGGAAGCCAGTGGATATGGAGATATATCTTTCCACTGATGGAGGAGAGCATTATACAAAACGCCTTTCTTCCCTGGAAGGTGATGTGCGGAATGTGGAGAGTGGTACAAATAAGCTGATCAAATGGGACGCCTATCAGGATTTAGGAGCAGTACATGGAGATGATTTTCGACTGAAAGTGGTGGCTTACAGTCACCCGGTGGAAAGATATGACATTATCGTAAATGCGGGTTCTTTAGGAGCAGTAGCTGCTGCTTTACAGGCGGCACGGGACAACCCGGAGGCAGAGATACTTCTGCTTGAACCGACCGACTGGTTGGGGGGTCAGGCAACCTCGCAGGGTGTTTCTGCCATTGATAATGCCTATACCACGCATATGGTGGATACACCTGAATTTTATGCCAGAGACTGGATGGAGTTTCAGGAGCTGGTTAGAGAAAATCCGGAAGAGGCACCCGGTACTGGCTTTGCCGGCGAAAATGCCTGTTGGGTGAGTCGTTTTTCCTATGATCCCCGTACCGGCGCCTGGGCTTTTGAAAAAATGATAGAAGAAAAACCGAATATTACCTACCGGGATATGTCGGTTGTAAAAGATGTCTCGACCATGCCTGTTTTTGATGAATATGGCGATGGAAAAGAAATAACCGCTCTGGAAATCATAGAGCGTACTCCTATCAATGATTATGAGCCTTTTGACCGTTTTCTTTCAGAAGAAATTCCTGATTGGTATTCCTATGAGGATTCTCCTTATTTTTCAAAAGAAACTACTGTGATTTTACCGCAAGATTCTGGAAAAGGGATGACGGTGATAGATGGTTCAGAGTTTGGAGATATCATAGTACTGGCGGATGCCAGGTATACAGTGGGCAGAGAACTGGAAACAGAAGAAATCGGAGAAGATGGTGAGTTGCCGGAACTCAATGAAAGAGGGACTCAATCATTTGTTTTTACCTTCTGCGTCACAGGGAGCGAAGAGTTTGATGAGGCAGATGACGTGAAAGAACCTTTCCCGGGCTTTATGGATTATTATGAACAACAGGTAGATGATTACTTTTCGCTGGGGACCCACAGCTGGCAACGTGTCTGGACGTATCGAAGAGTGCTTAATGCGGGAGGACCATGGGAAATGGATACTGTCAATAAAGATGATGTGTCCATGCAAAACTGGTATCCGGGAAATGATTACCCATATGGAACCCTTTACAAAAATATTGAAGAAGCCCGAAAGGAAAAGGATGACTGGCAGGGTGGTGTGATGCTGGATGAGATTGAACAGGCTGAAAAACATGCACTGGCATATTACTTTTATTACAGGGATATAAAACCCGAGGAGATTCCTTTTGAAATCTACTTGTTACGGGGCGATGATGAACTCAATATGATGGATACCCACTCAGGTTTGTCTAAAAAACCTTACTTTAGAGGAACAAGGCGTATAGTAGGGTTAAATAATTTTCGCATAACAGAGCGCTTCTATAATACCCGTGAAGATGCTTCTCATTTTTATTATGATTCCATTGGAATAGGGAATTATCCTACAGATATTCACCCAAATCATGAATATGATTTTGGCATCACTCCGGAAGTTTTATATCCGGAGCCATTCTATATCCCATACCGCTCTCTGGCTTCTCATAATGTACGGAACCTGTTAGCTGCCGGGAAAAACTATGCGACAACTTTTATTACGAATGCCGGATATCGCCTCCATCCCATTGAGTGGGCGGCTGGCGTTGGTGCAGGCGGAGCAGCGGCTTTGATGGATACATATGACGTTACCAATTACGATCTGTTGGACATCCCCTTACTTCGTGAATTACAGGCTAACGTGAAGAAAAATTCACCTCTCTCATGGCCTGAACAGGATGATTCAAAAATGCCTGAAATTACGGGAGATGTGGTAATTAATGATTTTGCCCCCCCTTCTCCGGGTGACACTTTTCCCATAGAAGTATACCATCATGGCTCAGCAAAAGTAAAAGCCTTTTATCAGGGGGGAGAATTAGAAACATCTCATGAAAAAGTAAATGGCCGTTTTCTTATAGAGGATAATGTTATCGAAGATCCTTTAAAATGGGTGAGAATTGAATGTTACGATGAAGAAGGTGTTTATATGGAGTCATTAACAGTCAATGAGATTGGTGAAGACCTGACCGAGAAAATGGTGATAAATAATAATGAACCTGTCTATACCTCTATTCCTTTTGATATAGAAGTTGTTTTTCCTGTGGCAGATAAAGTGGCTCTCTATACAGAAGAAGGTTTTCTGGAAAAACAATCTACGCCTGTCGATGGCACATTCTACTTTGATTCAGTGGTACTAGATCACCGTTCTGCATGGATTGAAGCAAGAGGATATACAGATGATGATGAACTGGTCGGTACACTCCGACAGGATATAGCGTATGAAGATGGTTTTATAATGGTAAATGAGGGTGATCTGCCATTGACTGGAGAAGAGGTGCAGATACTGGTTTCTCATCAGGAAGCGGCTGAAATAAAGCTCCTTATAGACGGGTATACAGTGGGCGAAAGTGACGTTTCTCAAAACGGTTTGTTTGAGTTTTACCATACCTTTGAAGAAGCCGGCAAGTATTCTCTGGAAGCTTTATGCTACGATACAGATGGTTCTTTACTTGATACTTTAGAGACGACGGTTGAATCTCATCCTACAGATACATTTGTGGTTGTGAATAAAGGAGAAGATGTTAAAGCATTCGAACCATTTACAGTGAAAGTCTATCATCCCACAGCCCATAGTGCTTTTATAACTGCTGAGGATCAATGGGAACGAGGTGAGACAAGACAGCGGGTGGGACACTATCTTTTATGGGAAGATGAGGGCTTTAACACCCCTGGTGACCGCTGGATAGCTGTTTACTGCTATGATAGAGATGGTAATGAAATTGACCGTCTTGTTGCAGAGTTTGTCGTCCTGCCTGAGGATTAAGAAAAGGATAAAAAAAGACTTTTACGAGAAAATATTATCCTGTAAGATTATTTTTTGTCAAGAATGGATCGGACTTTATTGCAAAAATCTTTAATGGTAAACGGCTTCTGAATAAATTGTGCCTCGGTATCAAGTATATTATTATGTGTGATCACATTTGATGTATAGCCAGACATGTATAAAACTTTTATGCGGGGCTTCATTTTCTGTATGGCCTGTTGGAGTTCTTTACCGTTCATCTGGGGCATTATGAGATCTGTAATGAGAAGATGGATATCCCTGTCATAGGAATCGCAGAGAGATAAGGCTTCCCGGGGTTTTTCAGCAGAAAGAACTTTATACCCGTGATCTTCAAGAATCATTTTTGCTACAGATAAAATCTGGGGATCGTCTTCTACGATTAAGATGGTTTCCGAGCCCCCTTTTTCAACGGTTGGCTGATATTGCTTCTTGGATTCTACTTCTCCCTGGTGCCGGGGAAGATATATCTTGAAGGTTGTTCCTTTTCCAGGGGTACTGTCTACATCTATAAAGCCATTGTTTTGTCTGATAATACCATACACCGTAGGAAGGCCAAGACCGGTACCCTTTTCTGCTTCCTTGGTTGTAAAGAAGGGATCAAAGATCTTGTGAAGGGTTTCCCTTTTCATGCCACAGCCATTATCGCTTATGGACAGCAAGACATATTTGCCTGGTTTTATATGAGATTGAGGTGAAGAATAGAATGTATCAATAAAGATGTTTTCTGTTCTTATGGTGAGTTGACCTTTACCTTTAATAGCGTCTCTGGCATTGACACACAGGTTCGCCAGGATTTGATGAACCTGACCGGGATCGATTTTTACAGGTGTCACTTCCGATGCGGGGAGCCACTTAAGATCAATGTTTTCGCCGATAATGCGACCAAGCATGGCGAGCATTTCACTCAGAGTTTTGTTAAGATCCAGCGCTTGAGGTTTTACTGTTTGTTTTCGGGCAAAAGCGAGGAGTTGACCTGTTAATCTTGCAGATTGCTGAGCAGCCTTTTGTATTTCTTTAAGATTTTGAAAGAGGGGTTCTTTGCTCTCAATTTTGTTGAGGGCCATTTCTACATTACCCATGATGACTCCCAGCATATTATTAAAATCATGAGCCACACCACCAGCTAATCTTCCTACCGCCTCCATTTTCTGAACCTGCCGTAACTGGGCTTCCAGTTCCTTACGCTCCGTTTCCATTCGCTTATGTCTGGTGATATCCATTATCAATCCTACTTTACGAACAGGTTTGCCGTTTTTATCTCTTATGACACCTGCTGACTCTCTGACCCAGCGAATGTTCCCATCTTTTCTGATAATACGGAATTCATATTCCAGCGGCTTATCTTCGGATTGTCTGATAACAGGCTGATTCATACGTTTTACATAACTTCGATCAGCCGGGTATACCATCCTTAAAAAATCTTTTGAAGTGCCTTTGAATTCTCCTTCATCCAGCCCAAAAAGAGCTTCACATTCTTTCGACCAATAGAGTGAGTCAGTATTCAGGTCATATTCCCAGCTTCCTGCATTGGCAAAAGAATGAGCCTGGGAAAGTCTTTTTTCATTTTTTCTGAGGTTTTCTTCAACCTTTTTACGCTCGGTGAGAACTTTTTCACGCTCAGAGAGAAGTCTTGCAAGCCGGATATTGCTGTGACTGAGTTGCGATATAATATCTCCCAGATTATTAAAAAACCGTATAACTGCCTCAAGCTTCTCACGGCTCCAGCGTGGCACCTCTTTCAATGCTTGCAGATATTCCTTTTGATTGAAACCGTATTTTTGGGCTTGCTTTTTGAATGTATCAAGATTGATTTCTTCATCTTCAAAGAAAAATTGTCCGGAAAACAGGTTTGCCACATGGCTGTCTCCTGCATAAACAGGAGTGGCTACGTCCCACATATTATTTTTGCATTTGTATAATTTATACTGGCCCGGTTCGATATACCTTGCAAGTTCTCTGTCACTTTCGATGCAATGCTTTCTGGATTTTGGATGAGCTCTGTGAAAATCCCAGCAAATCTTTTGAAAGCCGGTTTTTGCCAGAATGTTTCCTTTAAGGTCTATAATAGCCATTCCAATACCTGTTAACTTATGAAAATCATCAATTAAGGACTGGAGGGTCCTGATGTCAATGATTTCTTCCAGGCGTATGGCGCCAGCTTTCCCTGTTGGGGGGAGTGTGCTGTTCACTTCTTTGGAATGTTTTTGAGCTTTTTGACGATGAGTTAAGTGGTGGTATATCCAGATATTACCCTTGAAAACATTATCTTCAAAGACCGGAATATAATCCTGTA
>Ga0207421_10008508_pt1 | contig 10627 bp, 8 predicted proteins | sample SodLakKL_010_SED_4_FD_187542 | JGI IMG/M metagenome (GOLD analysis project Ga0207421, IMG submission 187542) | Alkaline sediment microbial communities from Lake Tanatar, Kulunda Steppe, Russia - 8KL_010_SED (SPAdes) (version 2) | ecosystem: Environmental > Aquatic > Non-marine Saline and...
GCATCCGTCTCTTTTGCATCGTCTCTGCCTCCGAATGAAGGAGAGGGCTCTCCTCACCGGCGATGAAATCGACGTATCGCCCTTCCTCGTCGATATAGAAGGCAATGTCCGGGAACCCCTCCGAGAGCAACTTCAGTTGCTCCTGTGCCTGTTGTGCGGTCCGCTGTGCACGCATCGTCTCAACTGCGTTCCGTATACGGTTTGCCAGTATCGAGAACTGTTCCGGTGAGCCCGTTTTTTGGACGTAATCAGTCACACCGGCAGATATTGCTTCGCTGGCAATTTCTTCACTCCCCTGTCCCGTAAACAGAACAAACGGTATCTGCTCGAATCTGTCGGTGACCGTTTCGAGAAACTCGATGCCGTTCCGTTCTGGCATGTCATAGTCGGAGACGACACAATCAAACGACTCCGCTTCAAGTTGTGCGAGTCCGGCGTCTGCGGTGTCAGCATGAGTAACGGTAAGCGGCGGGAATTCACGTTCAAGAAACTCCGTGGCAATATCGCGGAACGCCTCGTTGTCATCGACGTGGAGTACGCGAATCTCGCCGTCCATACTCGTTACTCTCGTTACCGTCGTATAGAACTTTTGGACATGTCAAAATTAGTGAGGGCGCTTATCCGCCTGCCCGAACCCATTCTTCGAGCGTAAACTGCTCGTATGGCGTTTTGCTTACTCGTTCCCACTCCCGCTCGTCCCACTCCGGATAGTAGGTATCTCCCTCATACACTCCCGGAACGCGGGTAAGCACCATCCGGTCGAGGTGTGGCTGGAACAGTTCGTAGATTTTCTCCCCACCGAGGACGTATGCGGTTTCCTCGCCGGTCGTCTCGAGAAATCGAATGGTATCCTCGACAGTCCGTGCATGCGTCGCCGTCTCAACTGGAAACGCCTGTTCCGTCCGACTCAGCACAATCTGTTGCCTTCCCGGTACGTTCTCTCGCATCGATTCGAATGTTTTACGACCCAGAATCACCGGCGAATCGGAAACGCGAGCGCGGTACTGCTTTTTGTCTTCAGGGAGGCTCTCCCACGGTAGTTCACCGTTTTTTCCGATAACACGATTATCAGCAAGAGCGGCAACCGACACAAGTTCCATACCGGCTATTCGGCTTCTTTCCGCATAGCCGTTACTCACGTTATTCACCCAATCGGAAATTGTTTCAGTCCTCTGAGACGACCGCTTCGACACCCTCTCCTTTGAGTTCAGCAAGCGATTTCGGGAACGTTCTCAGCTCCTTGTTGATGGCGATACCGGCTTTGGCTCCCTCACCCATTGCGATAGGAATCTGGTTGTTGCCGGGGGTAAGGTCTCCGACGGCAAAGATGCCATCGACGCTCGTCCGGCCATCCTCATCAACGGCTACCGTTCCATCGTCGGTGCGTTCACAGCCCAGTTGGTCGACAAGGTCGGCGTTGAAATCCGAGCCGTACATCGCAAAGCCACCCTTGTACTCGCGACTTGTTCCGTCAGCGAACTCGAAGCCGCCGAGCCAGGTGGGCTCCTCCTCATCTTTGAACATGCGCTCGATTTCGTCTTCGATGATATCGACCGGATGTGCACGAATCAACTCGTCCGTCTCGTCGCTCCAGGTTGGTTCGTCTCCACGGAGAAGCAGGTCGACATCATCCGTGAAGTTGAGCATAATCATCGCAACGTAGGCAGCGGTGTCGTTGTGTCCCATCACGTAGACGGATTCGTCACGGAACATGTAGCCGTCACACTGGAGACAGTAGTGGAGACCACGGCCGGTCCGTGGAAGTGGTGGCTCGGGTCGCTCGTCGTTGAACCCGGTCGCAAGAACGACGCGCTCTGCGTGCAGGGTCTCCGAACTCGTCTGGAGTTCGAACAGTGGCTCGTCGCCTTCCAGCGGTTCGACTTCGGTCACGACATCCTGATACAGGTCGGTTCCGTAGTGGTCGAGCTGCTCCTTTGCCGTTTTGAGAAACTCGACGCCGGAGACCTCCTCTGTCACGCCGATGACATTGTGTGTGTCCATCATCATCGCTGCCCGCCCGCCGCCACGGTCAACGAGCGCCGTGTCGTGGTTCAACCGAGTGGTATACAGGGCCGTTGAGAGCCCACCGGGGCCACCACCGACGACGACAACCTCGTACTGGCTCGTCTCCGAAACGTCCGCTGAAGTGTTCGTCTCTGTCACAAAGAATGATACGGGAGCGAGGCATTTAAGCGTTCAACTATGAGCCCCTCAACGACTGATTTATGGGCTCTATAGCCGCAATATCCGCCTATATCGCCAAAAAAGCAAAGCGGCCTATGTGTGTTTCTCGAGGAGTCCGTCAGCCGCACGTCGCCACTCAACACTGTCGTCAAAGTACTGCTCGGCAACTGCCTGTTCGGGCATCTCGCCGGTCTGTCGTTTTTCGGCGTCGTAGGATGGTCGTTCCTGCACGAAGAACCGGCCGGTAAGTACTTCGCCTTCGTAGAGCCGTGATTCGGCGTCGTACATGGCATCGCTGGCTTCGCGACGGTCGCTCACGTCGAAGTCAAATTCATCCGACTGCTGGACATCCGTGTATGGGACATACTCCTTGGCGTCTTTGTTCCAGGTTGGACACTGGGTGAGGAAATCGACGTGGGCAAAGCCATCGTGTTCGATAGCCTCAGCCAGAATCTCCTGGGCCTGTCGTGGGTTCGTCGCTGCGGTTCGTGCAACGTAGGATGCACCCGAAGCAAGCGACAGCGAGAGCGGTCGAACTGGGTCTTTGGCGCTGCCAGATGGCTGTGTCTTCGATTTGTGACCCTTCGGACTGGTCGGTGATGTCTGCCCTTTTGTCAGTCCGAAAATCTCGTTGTTGAACACGATATAAGTGATGTCGTGGTTCTCACGAGCGGTGTGCATGAAGTGGTTGCCACCGATACCGTAGCCATCACCGTCACCACCGGCGGCGACGACTTCGAGGCCCGGGTTGGCGAGTTTTGCGGCTCGCGCAATCGGGAGTGAGCGGCCGTGAATCGAGTGATAGCCGTAACTTTCGAAATAACTCGAAAGCTTACCGGAACAGCCGATACCTGTCACCAGCATCACTTCCTCGGGCGAGCGGCCGAGTTCGACCATTGCGCCCTTGAGTGCGTTCAGGACGGCGAAATCACCACAGCCTGGACACCAGGTCGGCTGGGGTTCGACGCCGGGTGTGAACGCTTCCTTATCTGACTCGCTATCCTCCGTAATTCCTGTGAATGCTGACATTAGTGGTCACCTCGTGGTTTGCTGTGCATGGTTAATCACCCGCTGCCGGCTCAAGGACGAGATTTCCAGCCGGTGGTTCCGCTCCGTCGAGTGTTGATTCGAAGCCCTCGACAATTTCGCGGGGTTCGAACGGTTCACCGTCGTATTTGAGCAGACTCGACAGTTTGTCGCCGAATCGACCGAGTTCCTTCTGGGTCAGACCGCGGAACTGGCCGGTTGCGTTCATCTCGACGACGAGACACTCATCGACGCTTTCGAGGAACTCGGTTACCTCCTGTTCGGGATACGGCATCAGGTCGCTCACACCGAGGGCTTTCACGTCATATCCGTCGGCGTTCAACCGGTCGGCTGCTTCGAAGACGGTATCCTGTGTGCTGCCCCAGGTCATCAGACCGAGGGTCGCCTCGTCCGGACCGTGGAAGGTCTGGTTGCTCTCATCACTGGAATCGAGACGGTCACGAACGGATTTGAGTTTCTGAAGCCGTCGGTCCATCTGTGCTTTTCGGTTATCGGGGTCCTCGCTGATGTGTCCGACTTCCTGAGATTCGTTTCCGGTGACAAGATGTCGACCACCTTTCTGTCCTGGAATCGAACGTGGGTTCGAGCCGTCTTCTACGTCGTGGCGATACCGTTTGAACTTCCCGGAAGCATCGTGAGCGGCCTCTGCTAGCTCGTCTTCGGTCATCACTGCGCCAAGTTCCGGAGATGGGTCGCGGTCGAAAAACTCCAGTGGGACAGTTCGCAGTTCGCCCTGTGTTTTCTGGTCGTAGACGACAATCGCAGGAACGTTGTAATCGTACGCGAGGTCAAACGCAAGTCGCGTTTGTTCGTATGCCTCACGGACGTTCGCGGGTGCGAACACGACTCGGCAGGAATCACCCTGGCTCGTATAGAGGACGTGTTCGAGGTCAGATTGTTCCGTTTTGGTCGGCAGACCAGTCGATGGCCCCGCTCGCATTGCCTCAACGAGAACAACCGGCGTCTCCGTCATCTCCGCGAGACCCAGCGGTTCGCTCATGAGTGCAAATCCACCGCCTGAGGAGCCGGACATCGCTTTTGCACCGGCGTGAGAGGCACCCAGTGCAAGCGCTGCCGCGGCAATTTCGTCTTCGACCTGCTCTGAGATGCCGTCAAACGCTGGCAGGTTCTGGGACATGATAGTAAAGACATCAGTCCACGGCGTCATCGGATAGCCAGCGATGAACCGACAGCCTGAATCAAGCGCACCGTAAGAGATTGCGTGACTGCAGCTCATCAACCCATGTTCGGTCTCGTGGTCCCCGCTTGGTACTTCGATGTCGTGTGAGAACTCAAACTCCGAGGCGCGGTCGTACGCGCTCTGGAGAACATTGATGTTTGCCTCTTTGATATCGCCGCTCATCGCCTCTCCGATGAGCTCTTCGAAGTAGTGGGTATCCATGCCGATGAGGGCGGCTGTCACACCGACTCCTGCGGTGTTTCGCATCACATCTCGCCCGTACTCTCTGGCTATCTCGCGAAGGTTGACCGGGCAGAGGTGCCAGTTGTTTTCTTCGGCACGTTCTTCGAGGTTCAACGACTCGATGACTTCGTCTTCGAAAATGCCGCTGTCGTAGACGATAATTCCGCCCTCGTTGAGTTCGTCGAGGTTCTCCGAAAGCGGTTTGATTTCCTCGTCGCCATAGTAGGCTTCGTCATCAGGATTGCGGGCGAAGCTGTCACCGAGTGCAAGCAGGAAGTTGAACCCGTCGCCGCGCGAGCGAACCGGTTCGTCGCTTGCCCGTACCTCAACGTAGGTATGGCCACCACGAATCCGTGAGGGATAATGTCGGTGTGTGAATACGTGTAGGCCGGCACGCATCAACGCTTTTGCGAAGTTCTGGCTCGTGGAATCAATCCCGTCGCCGGAACCACCAGCTATCCGCCACATCAGTGTTTCGCCAGTCATGTCAATCGCCTCCAAGGCACAAATTGTGGCATACTAGCCACAACGTCGTCCACTGACTAATATCTTGCTACAATCTAACATTTCACATGATTAACCGACAAGAATTGCCAGCGGTGATACTGCCTTCAAACGAATTACCGACCGCAGTCCCCGAATTCTTCCGTCTCGTGTCCCCTTCTTATCAGATTTAGTTACTTACTATTTATCAGATAGTTACGGGAACAGTCCACGGTGTGCATTCGCCTCTGCAATCCGTTCGATGGCAATCACGTAGGCTGCTGTTCGCATATCTGGAACACCGTAATCGGTGTACACTTCGATGAGTTCATCGAAGGCCGATTCCAGCCGGCGTTCAAGGTCGGCGTTGACCTCCTCTTTTGTCCAGGAGTACTCCTGTGTGTTCTGGACCCATTCAAGATAGGAGACGATAACACCGCCGGCGTTGGCCAGGATGTCCGGAACCGTTGGAATATCGCGCTCGACAAGAACGTCGTCGGCGCCGGGCGTTGTTGGACCGTTTGCTGCCTCCACAATCACGTCCGCGTTCAACTCCGCTGCGACGTCCGCTGTGATGATGTTAGCGACCGCTGCTGGGATGAGGACATCGACATCGAGGCGTAGCAATTCGTCGTTTGTGATGTGTTCCGCGCCATCGTACTGGTCGATTGGGTGTTTCCCCGGTTCGTAGAACTCATCGAGGTCATAGACGTCAAGCCCGTCGGGGTCATACACTGCTCCGGTGACGTCGCTTGTCGCCACGATGTTGGCCCCCCGTTCGGTAAGCAACTTCGCTGCCCACGAACCCACATTACCGAATCCTTGAATCGCAATCGTTGCATCATCTGGGGTCCGGTCGAGATACTCCAGCGTCCGTTCGGTGATAACTGCAACACCACGCCCGGTCGCCTCCACTCGCCCCGGTGTACCACCGATGACTGGTGGCTTTCCGGTGACGACTTCCGGAACGGTATATCCTTCGTAGACGGAGTAGGTATCCATCATCCACGCCATCTCGCGTGGACCGGTGTTCATATCAGGGGCAGGAATGTCGGTTTTCGGGCCAATCATCCGCCGGATTCCTTCCGTGTATCGGCGGGTAATGCGTTTCATCTCGTTGCGACTCAGTTCCTTCGGTTCACAGATGACGCCACCTTTGGCACCACCATATGGGAGGTCGACCAGGGCTGTTTTCGAAGTCATCAATCCAGCGAGGGCAACAACCTCTTCCATCGTCACCGATGGGTGGTATCGGACTCCGCCTTTGTATGGGCCGCGTGCGGCACCGAACTGACATCGATAGCCCTCGAACACCTCCAGTTCGCCGTTATCTCGCAAAACTGGCAGGGTGACTGTTAGCGTCCGCTCAGGGTGTTTCATCCGAACGAATATGTTCTCTTCTACCTGCGCATATTCCTGCGCCCGGTCCATCTGCGTCCGCATGTTGGAGAGCATGCCGTCGGGTTCGTTGTCCATACCCTACCGGTTCACTGGGTGAGCACTTATAGATGGTGTGGGTGGTCAATACATACTATTCCTTCGAAGGAAATATTAACACCATTTGATACCATCGGCTAATACCTGAATAATTCCTTTGAAGGAAAATAATATGACTTGTTCATAGTGGTTATTGCGAGTCTCTACCGCTTTCGGAGCATAAACCGTCTGTTTCAGGTTGTGGTACAGCAAGATCTCTGACTTGGTCACCAAAATAACCGCAATAACCACTATCAGTACGTCTCTTGCAGGACCTCAACCCCGGGCAGGGTTGCACCAGTGAGCGCGTTGATATATGCACCGCCAGCGATGGAAACGTGTGAAAAGTCGGCTTCGTCCATCCCATACATATCGATGACACGGGAGGTGTCACCGCCGCCGACAACCGAAAATGCATCCGACCGTCCGATTGCTTCAAGTACCTGTACCGTTCCGTTGCTAAAGCGTTCGTCCTCAAAGACGCCGAGTGCGCCTTTCACGAAGACGGCATCGGAACTCCCGGCGATATCCGCAAATTGTGAGATGGTGTCTGTACCGATATCGAGATAATCGTAATCTCTGTTTTTCACGTCCGCAACGGTCACTTCCGCTCGCTCGTTGCTTCCATCCGCGTACGCAAGGTCGCTCGGAAAGACGAGTTCGCTCGGATGAGATTCAATCAGTGATTGTATCCGACCTTTGTTTGCGTGCCACTGGCTGTTGTAGACATCGTCGTCGTCGATATCTCGTCCGACGTCATATCCTACCGCGCGCAAAAAGAGTTCGCCGACGACCCCGCCGAGCAGGAAATTATCCACCTTATCACGCAGCGATGTCATCACGTCGATAACATCGGTCGCTTTCTTCCCGCCGGCGACCATCGTCACATCCCCGTCGAACTCGCGGGTTGCGATGGCCGAGTTTGCCCCATATTCGGCTTCCATTACCCGGCCGGCGTAACTCTCCATCACCAGCGGGAACCCAACGATAGAGGCGTGTTTTCGGTGGGCTGTCGAGTATGCGTCGCCGATGTAGGCGTCGAATTTCGGCGCAAGTGCCTGTACAAACTCGCTTTCGGCATGTTCCTCAGGCGGGCGTTCCGGCAGTTCGTCGTCCGTCATCCGGACGTTTTCGAGCAACACGACCTCGCCCGGTTCGAGTGCTTCGATGGCATCGAATGCGAGCTGTCCGTAGGTATCAGGCACATACTCTACATGCTGGTCGAGATGGCTGCCCAGTATCTCGGCATGTTGTTCGAGCGGGACAAAAGTCTCCCGTCCGGGTCGGCCCTGGTGGGCGAGCACTGCAACCCGGTGACCCGCGTCGAGCAGTTCGCTAATCGTTCTGGCGTGGCGAGAGAAACGACGGTTATCCTCGACGACGCCGACCGATACTGGGGAGTTCAGGTCAACGCGGACGAGCACGCGTTTCCCGTTGTCGAGGTCATCGAGCGTCCGATAGCTCATTAGGTAGGGTTCCGGCAACCAGCTATTAGAACTCCCCGATATCTGGCGAGTGAGAACGTCGCAATACTTGCCACGCCAGCGACGAAAAACAAGCGTTATGCCAGCACCGTCGCTTCCTACGCGCATGAAGGTACTCATTACGGACCCGATTGCTGATGCCGGCATCCAACTCCTTCGTGACGAAGGCTACGATGTCGAAACAGCGTATAACCTCTCCGAGGAGGAACTTCTCGAGGCGATTGCCGATGCTAATGCACTCATTGTCCGCTCCGGGACGGAGGTGACGCGCGAGGTGTTTGAAGCCGCCGACGAACTCGTTATTGTCGGCCGCGCAGGTATCGGTGTCGACAACATCGATATCGAAGCCGCAACCGACAACGGCGTCATCGTCGCAAACGCCCCCGAAGGAAACGTCCGTGCGGCAGCCGAGCACACGGTTGCGATGGCGTTTGCCACCGCCCGCTCGATTCCACAGGCCCATGCCCGCCTTTCGAAAGATGGTGATTGGGCAAAAGGCGAATTCCTTGGGACTGAAATCAACGACAAAACCCTTGGCGTCGTTGGCTTTGGCCGCGTCGGACAGGAAGTTGCCAAACGCCTCGGGAACCTCGGCATGGAGATTGTCACCTTTGACCCGTACATCAGCGAGGAACGCGCCTCACAACTCGGCGCAGAACTCGTTGATGACCTTGATGAGTGTCTCAAACGTGCGGATTTCCTCACAGTTCACACCCCACTCACTGACGAGACTGCCAACATGATTGGCGCGGAGGAACTCGCACAGCTAGAGGGTGGCTATGTCGTCAACTGTGCCCGTGGCGGTATCATCGACGAGGCTGCCCTCGCACAGGCTGTCGAGGATGGCATTCTCAAAGGTGCTGCAGTGGATGTATTCGCTAACGAGCCTGTCGAGCCGGATAATCCGCTGCTGTGGGTCGATGACATCCTCGTCACGCCACACCTCGGGGCATCGACGGAAGCCGCACAGGAAAATGTCGCCACCTCGACTGCAAAACAGGTTATCGCAGCCTTTGCCGACGAACCGGTGATGAACGCACTCAACGCACCGTCCGTCGACGAAAGCTCGTTCCCAAAGATTCAGCCATATATCGACCTTGCCGACACGGCAGGCAAGATTGCTGTTCAGCTGTTTGATGACCGCGTCGAAAACGTGGAAATTACTTTCGCTGGCGATATTGCAGATGAGGACACCGACCTCGTGACCGCAAGCGCACTCAAAGGTGTCTTTGAACCGCTTGAGTGGCAGGTCAATGCCGTTAACGCCCCACGAATTGCTGAACGCCGTGGCATTGACGTCACTGAATCAAAATCCCACCAGGCCGAAGACTTCCAGTCGCTTGTTACGGTCACCGTTTCGAATGGCGAAAATAGCGTGAGCGTCGACGGCACACAGTTTGCTGGCAACGACCCACGTATCGTCCGTATCGCCGGCTACCGTGTCGATGCCGTTCCACATGGTCACATGCTCATCGCCCGTAACGAAGACGCACCCGGTGTTATTGGGTTCATCGGCACAACCCTTGGTGAGGCTGATATTAACATCGCCGGGATGTTCAACGGCCGCGAGACTATCGGCGGCGAAGCGCTTTCAGTCTACAACCTCGATGACCCTGTTCCTGACGAGACGCTCGACCAACTCAATGCTGACGAGCGTATCACTGAAACAAAGTATATCTCCCTCGATAACGGCGACGACTAATTCTCACGCCTGTCCATTCTGGCTTGGTTTTTGTTTACCCTCTCATACTCTTTTTGGCGATTTATTTTAAATCAAAACTATATAAGGTGTTTTGAGAAATATACCCAGAATACTTAATACCCTCTTTTTGTGAACTTACCGTGTGGAATGTCACCACAAAACATACAGTATGCTCGAACCGCTGAACACATCATAGACGAGTCGTCTCCACGGTGGAACCGTGTCGTTCACTGAGCCGATTCGACGGAGCGTCGAGGTCGAATACTGGGTCGTCGACGAGAAAGGACGGCTAACCGCGCCTGCGGGTCTGGTTGATGCGACAGTCGGTGCGGAGCGGGAGTTCGTTCAGCCAATGATTGAGATAAAAACCTCGCCGTGTCGCACACACGCGGAGCTACGCAAGGAGCTCCTTGACCGACTCTGGGCAGTCGTTGAACGTGCCGACAAACTGGGGCTCCGACTGGTTCCGCTGGCGACGCCGCTGGCCGTCGCTGACGACATCGATGACCGGCCGAGCGAGCGAACTCGCATTCAGGACCGCATTATCGGCGAGAACTTCGAGTACGTTCGCCACTGCGCTGGGACCCACATTCACGTCGAAAAACAGCCCGGCCACGTTCTTGACCAGTTTAACACGCTCGTTGCTCTCGACCCCGCGCTGGCTCTGGTCAACTCTTCGCGACATTACCATGGAGAACCACTGTGTTGGGGTGCACGCTCTCAACTGTACCGGCGACTCGCATACGCAGACTTGCCCAATCAGGGGACACTCTGGCCGTATCTTCACGAACAAGGTACGTGGGAGAGACGAATCACGCGCTGTTATGA
>Ga0207421_10008509_pt1 | contig 10626 bp, 13 predicted proteins | sample SodLakKL_010_SED_4_FD_187542 | JGI IMG/M metagenome (GOLD analysis project Ga0207421, IMG submission 187542) | Alkaline sediment microbial communities from Lake Tanatar, Kulunda Steppe, Russia - 8KL_010_SED (SPAdes) (version 2) | ecosystem: Environmental > Aquatic > Non-marine Saline and...
TGGGGCTGGGGTGGTGCCGCCGCCGCTGCGCTGTCGAATACATGTTCGAAGTATGCCCCGCATGACGGTGGCTGTCAACGGTTTTCGCTGGATTGTGTGGATCATTTTGGCGGGCTGGGTAGTGGCCGCGGCGGCGGGGGCTCCCGTTCAGCCGACACCAAGCGCGCCAGATGACTGGCCGGCGCAGACCGGCACCACGGCGCTGCTACCCGGGGGCTGCCACCCCGGTTCAGGGCATCACCGAGTCAGCGGTCCAGGTCACGACTCCTGCAACGCCAGAAGCTGCCCGACGGCGCGCGCTCAGACGGCCGCGAGCAGCGCGGCGATGCCCGCCTCGTCAACGGGCCGGGCCACGCCGGCCTCGGTGACGACCGCGGTGATGAGCCCGGCGGGGGTGACGTCGAAGGCGGGGTTGCGCGCAGGGCTGCCCGAGGGAGTCAGCGTGACCGCGCCGACGGCGGTGCGGACCTCGTCGGCGTCGCGCTCCTCGATCTCGATCGCCGCGCCGTCGGGCGTGGCCGGATCGATCGTCGAGACCGGCGCGACGACGAGGAACGGCAGGCCGTGGTGGGCCGCGGCGATCGCGAGAGCGTAGGTGCCGACCTTGTTCGCGGTGTCGCCGTTGGCCGCGATGCGGTCGGCGCCGACGAGCACGGCGTCGACGTCGCCGGCGGCCATGAGCGCCGCGGCAGCACCGTCGACGAGCACCGCGTGGGGCATACCGAGCGCCCCGGCCTCATAGGCGGTGAGTCGGGCGCCTTGCAGCAGCGGCCGGGTCTCGTCGACGAGGAGCCGGGCCATGCGCCCCTCCTCGAAGACCGTGCGCGCCACCCCGAAGGCCGTGCCGATGCCCTGACAGGCGAGCATCCCGGTATTGCAGTGGGTGAGCAGCCCGACGTCGCCGTCGACGAGCTCGGCGAGGAGGTCGGCGCCGTGACGGCCGATCGCCCGGCAGGCCTCGGCGTTGTCCTCGTCGAGGCGCCGGGCCGCGGCGAGGAGGTCGGCGGGGTCGGGTCCGGCGGCGGCGGTGCGCGCGGCGGCCCAGCCGAGGTTGACCGCGGTGGGGCGCTGGGAGGTGAGGTAGGCCGCCGCGCCCTCGGGGGTCCAGCCGGTGTGGGCGCCGAGGACGACGCCGTAGGCGGCGGCGACGCCGAGCGCGGGCGCGCCGCGGACCCGCAGCGCGCGGATGGCCTCGGCGAGGGTCTCGAGGTCGGCGCAGTCGAGGACGACCTCCTCGCCAGGCAGGCGCGTCTGGTCGAGCAGCTGGACGACCGGACCGTCCGGCCGCTCCTGCCAGCGCACCGCGAAGAGCTCACCCATCGACCGTCTCCTCCGTTCGGGGCGGGGAGTATGCGCACCGCGCACGGGAGGCCTCAAGTGCAGGCGAACGCGGCCGACGCTCTTCCTGACGAGCCCTGCGAGGAGGTCACCGTGGACCACGACGAGTATCGGGCCGCCGCCCCCACCGCCTCCTCGGAGATGCCCGCCTGGTACGCCGCGGCGATCCCGGCGCTGCTCTCGGCACTCGTCGTCGTCATGGTGCTCGCCACGCACGGCGCTGCCTGAGGGCTCGGAGGCGCGCCCGGCCCCACGGCGGGTCCTAGTCGAGCAGGGCCTGGGGCTCGAGCGCGACGATCCCGGTGGCACCGAGGGCCCGGAGGTCCGATAGCCGCGACCACAGCTCCTCGGCGGCGACGACGAAGTGCACCGCGACGAGGTCCTCCCGCCCGGCCAGCGGCAGCACCGTCGGCGAGGCGAGCCCGGGGAAGAGCTCGCGCAGCGCATCGAGCCGCTCAGCGGGCACGTGGAGCATGACGTAGCGGTGACGCTGCGCGGCGAGGACCGCCTCGAGGCGCAGCGTGAGGTCGTCGATCGCGGCGTGGCCGGGCTGGGCGACGAGCTCGGCCTGGCAGGCGGCGATCTCCTCGAGGACGCGCAGGCGGTTGGCCCGCAGGCTCCGGCCGGTCTCGCGGAGGTCGACGAGCGCGTCGGCGATGCCCGCAGCGACGACGCCCTCGAGCGAGCCGCCCATCTCGAGGACGGTGACCTCGACGTCGCGCTCACTGAAGAAGCGCTCCGCGGCGCGGGGCAGGTGCGTGGCGACCGTCGCGCCGGCGAGGTCGGCGGCACCGACCCGGTCGTCGTCGTCACGGCTGGCGACGACGAGGTCGGAGCGGCTGAACCCCAGCGGGGTCCGCGGCAGCGCCTCGAGGTCGTTGTCGAGGACGAGGTCGGTGGCGATGAACGCCGCGTCGAGCCCGCCGGCGGCCAGCGCCGCGGCGGCGTCGCGCGAGCGCATCTCGAGGAACTCGATGCCGTCGACGGCGGCGATCGCCCCGCCGCCGGTCAGCCCCGAGGTGCGGTAGCCGGCGGTCGACAGCAGCGTGAGGCAGTCCTCCCGCAGCCGGCCCTTCGACGGCACCGCGACACGGACGCGCTCAACCATCTCCTCGCTCCTCCTGGGTCTCGGCTCTCGGCGTGGCCCCGCGGCGGGCGTCGAGCTCGTCGGTGACGTCGGCGAGGGGCACGCCGGCGCCGACGAGCCCGGCGAGGACATGGAAGAGCACGTCGGCGGCCTCGGAGGCGGCGCGGTCGGCGTCGACCTCGGGGCGGGTGAGCTCGAGGCAGAGCTCGTAGGCCTCCTCGATGATCTTGCGGGAGGCGCGCTCGGGGTCGGCGAGCAGCGTCGCGGAGTACGAGCCCGCGGGCGGGTTGGCCTTGCGGTCGCGCAGGACCGCCTCGAGGTCGGCGAGCTCCACCTAGGTCCCCTGGTCGTAGCTGGCGAGGTAGCGGACCTGCTCGGGGGTGAGCTCGTCGATCGCCGTGCCCATCGCCGCGAGCTTGAGGCGGGCGACCTCGGCGTCGAGGTCGGCGGGCACGTCGTGGACCGCCGGGGCGAGGTCGGCGGCGTGCTCGGCGAGCCAGGCCACCGCGAGCGCCTGGTCGGCGAAGCTCATGTCCATGACCGAGGCGGGGTGGCCCTCGGCGGCGCTCAGGTTCACGAGCCGGCCCTCGGCGAGCACGACGATGCGCCGGCCGTCGGCGAGGACGTGCTCCTCGGCGTTGGCGCGGACCTCGCGGCGCTCGGTCGCCATGCCGGCGAGGGCGGGCAGGTCGATCTCGACGTCGAAGTGCCCGGCGTTGGCGACGATCGCGCCGTCGGCCATCGCCTCGAAGTGCTCGGCGCGCAGCACCGAGGTGTTGCCGGTCGTGGTGACGAAGATGTCGCCCTGCGGGGCGGCCTCGGCCATCGGCATGACCCGGTAGCCCTCCATCGCCGCCTCGAGCGCGCGGGTGGGGTCGACCTCGGTGACGATGACGTCGGCGCCGAAGCCCTTCGCGCGGCTGGCCACCCCGCGGCCGCAGTAGCCGAAGCCGGCGACGACGACCGTCGAGCCGGCGATGAGGACGTTCGTCGCGCGCAGGATCCCGTCGATCGTCGACTGGCCCGTGCCGAAGCGGTTGTCGAAGAGGTGCTTGGTCGGGGTGTCGTTCACGGCGACGACGGGGTAGCGCAGCGCCCCGCCGGCCTCCATCGCCCGCAGTCGGATGACCCCGGTCGTCGTCTCCTCGGTGCCGGCGAGGACGCGGTCGGCCTGCTCGGGCCGCTCGCCGTGGAGGCGATTGACGAGGTCGCAGCCGTCATCCATCGTGATCGTCGGCTCGCGGTCGAGCGCGGCGTCGATGTGGCGGTAGTAGCCCTCGTGGTCGATGCCGCGCACCGCGTAGGTGCTGATGCCGTGGGTGGCCACGAGCGACGCGGCGGTGGCGTCCTGCGTCGACAGGGGGTTGGAGGCCACGAGCGTGACGTCGGCGCCGCCGGCGGCGAGCGTGCGCATGAGGTTGGCGGTCTCGGTCGTGACGTGCAGGCACGCGGCGATGCGCTGCCCGGCGAGCGGTCGCTCGGCGGCGAAGCGCTCGCGGATCGCCGCGAGCACCGGCATCGCGCGGTCGGCCCAGGCGATGCGCGCGGCGCCCTCCTCGGCGAGGCCGAGGTCGGCGACCTCCGACGGCGGCAGGTCAGGCATGCGGCACTCCTCAGGGTGGCGGGACGACGCCCGACAGCCTACTGCCGCCGGGCGCGGCGACACCCCCGCGAGCCCTCCCGGCGTCGCAGGCGGCCACCGACCGCGAGCCCGGCCGGCGGGGCGGCGGCGGGGCGGGGCCGGCCCGTCCGCTACAGCCGGCGCAGCACCGCGGCGAGGCGGGGCCGGCCCGTCCGCTACAGCCGGCGCAGCACCGCGGCGAGGCGGGGCCGGCCCGCCCGCTACAGCCGCGGCAGGAGCCGGCGCAGCACCGCGGCGAGGCGCGGGCCGGCCTGCGCGCCGACGTCCATGACCTCCTCGTGGTCGGTGTGGCTGCCGCCGGGCAGGTGGACGTTGGTGAGCAGGCTGAAGCCGACGACGCGCAGGCCCGCGTCGCGCGCCGCGATGACCTCGGCGACCGTCGACATCCCCACCGCCTCGACGCCGATGCCGCGCAGCCAGGCGATCTCGGCGGGCGTCTCGAACGACGGCCCCGTGAGCCCGGCGTAGACGCCCTCGCGCAGGGCCTCGCCGGCCTCCTCGGCCGCGGCGCGCGCCGCGGCGCGCAACGCGGGGTCGTAGGCGTCGGTGAGGTCGACGAAGTGCGGGGTGGGCAGGCCGATGAGCGGGTTCTCGCCGGTGAGGTTGACGTGGTCGGCGATGAGCATGAGGTCGCCGGGCTCAGGGTCGCCGGGCTGGCCCGCGCCGATGCCGCCGGCGGCGTTGGTCGGCACGAACGTCTCGACGCCGAGCGCGGCGGCGGCGCGCACCGCGGCGACGACCTCGCCGACGTCGCGTCCCTCGTAGAGGTGGACCCGGCCCTGCTGGCAGAGCACCTCGACGCCCTCGAGGGTGCCGGCGAGCAGCCGGCCCTCGTGGCCGGGGACGGTGGTGTCGGGCAGGCCGACCTCGGCGAAGGGCATCGCCACGGGGTCGACGAGGTCGGCGGCGAGGCCGCCGAGCCCGGAGCCGAGCGTGAGCAGCGCGCGGGGCTCGCGCCCGTCGAGGCGCGCGGCGATGCGCTCGGCGATCGCGTCGGGGGTCATCGGTCCTCCTGGGCTCGGGCCTCGGCGACCGCGGCCTTGAGGCGGTCGATCGAGGCGATGGGGGTGGGGTCGACGCCGCGGGCCAGCGCCGCGTAGACGCTGACCAGGTCGGCGGCGAGGCAGAGCGCGGCCAGCCGCGCGAGCATCGGGTCACCGGGGGCGTCGACGGCGCGGCGGGCGACGAAGCCGAAGGAGCCCTCGACGATCGCGAGCGCCGGGGCGAGGCGGTCGGCGGCTGCGGCGGTCTCCGAGGCGGGGTCGCGCAGGACGACGAGGCCGCGGCGGGTGGCGCCGGCCACCCCCTCCTGCCAGCCGACGACCTCGTTGTGAGCGAGCTCGGGCAGCGCGGCCACGCCGGCGGGCAGCTTCGCCTGCTCCTCGAGCTGGCAGGCCAGCCGCAGCGCGGCGACGTGGCTCGGCGCGCTCGTCGCCCACACCTCGACGGTGTCGACCTCGGCGATCGCCGCGGCGAGCTGCTTGGCGGGGTTGGCCTCGGTCGGCACGTGCGGGCCGAGGGCGGTGACGACCGCGCGCTGGGCGGCCACCGCGGCGGGGACGTCGTCGGCGGCGCCGAGCAGCGCGCAGAGCGCGCCGGCGAGGTGGCCGAGGGCGTGGCGGGGCTGCCCGCCGGCGGGCACGGCGAGCACCTGCCCGCCGGACTCGGCGGCGAGCTCGGCGAGCGGGCCGCCGGCGGTGATCGCGACGAGCGGCGCGCCGGCGGCCACCGCGGCGCGGGCCACCGCGAGGGTCTCCTCGGTCGTGCCGGAGTGGCTCACCGCGACGACGGGCACCCGCGGGCCGACCCAGGCCGGCAGGTCGGCGTCCTTGTGGGGCACGACGGGGTAGGACAGCCGCTCGGCGGCCAGGGCCGCGGCGACGTCGCCGGCGATGCCCGAGCCGCCCATGCCGGCGACGAGCACCGCGGCGGGCTCGCCCGGCGGCGCCGCCCCCTCGGCGAGCGCGGCGCCCTGCTCCCAGCGGTTGGGGGCGTCGAGCGTCACGCCGAGCGCATCGTCGGGGTCGGCCTCGGCGAAGGCCTCCGGGTCGTCGAGGTCGACGGCGCTCACGAGGACCGCTGGCCCTTCTTGGGCTCGGGCCTGCTCGCCTCGTCGACGAGCATGATCGGGATGCCGTCGCGCACGGGGTAGTGCAGCCCGCAGGCGGTGCAGATGATGAGGTTGCGACGCTCCTTGTACTCGATCGCGCCGTGGCAGGACGGGCAGACGAGCAGCTCGACGAGGTCGGGGTCGACAGCGGGCATGGGCTTCCTCCTCAGGCGCCGACGAGGGCGAGGACCTGCGCGAGCGCGCGGTCGACGCCGGGCTCGTCGCGCGCCTCGACGTTGACGCGCAGCAGCGGCTCGGTGTTCGAGGGTCGGACGTTGATCCACCAGTCTCCCCCATCGACCGACAGCCCGTCGAAGCGCTCGACGGCGACCTCACCGTCGAAGGCACCGGCGACGCGCGCGAGGGCGGCCTCGACGTCGGCGACGGCGACGCTGCGCTCGCCCGAGCTCGCGTAGCGCTCGTAGGGGGCGACGAGCGCCGACATCGGCCCGTCGCAGGCCGACAGCGCCTCGAGGATGACGAGGGTGGCGATGGCGCCGGAGTCGGCGCGGTAGTTCTCGCGGAAGTAGTAGTGCCCGGAGTGCTCGCCGGCGAACAGCGCGTCGTGCTCGGCCATCGCGGCCTTGACGTAGCTGTGGCCGACCCGGGTGCGCACCGGACGGCCGCCGGCCTCGGCGACGACCTCGGGCACGACCCGCGAGCAGATCGCGTTGTGGAGGATCGTCGCGCCGGGATGACGGGCGAGGAGGCGCTCGGCGATCGCGGCGACGACGAGGGAGGAGGCCACGTCCCGCCCGGTCTCGTCGACGCAGAAGACGCGGTCGGCGTCGCCGTCGTAGGCCAGGCCGAGGTCGCAGCCCTCGGCGACGACGGCCTCGCGCACGCAGGCGAGGTTGGCGGGGTCGAGCGGGTTGGCGGGGTGGTGCGGGAAGGTCCCGTCGAGGGTGAAGCAGCGCGGCACGAGCGTGACCGGCAACCCGTCGAGGACGCGCGGCAGGAGGTCGACGGCCATGCCGTTGCCCGCGTCGACGGCCACCCGCAGCGGCCGTAGCGCGGCGACGTCGACGAAGCCCCTGGCGAACGCCGCGTGCTCGTCGGCGAGGTCGGCGGTGCGCCGACGGCCCGGTGTGGGCGCCGGCGGTGGGGGCGGTCCGGCGGCCCGGGCGCCGATCGCGGCGAGGCCGGTGTCGCGGGTGAGGCTGCGGGCGCCCGAGCGGCAGAGCTTGAGGCCGTTGTACTCCGCGGGGTTGTGGCTCGCGGTGACCATCGCGCCGGGCAGGTCGAAGCGGCCGGAGGCGTAGGAGACCACCTCGGTGGCGCACAGACCGAGGTCGACGGCGTCGACGCCCTGCTCGCAGAGCCCCGTCATGAAGGCCTCGGCGAGCTCGGGTGAGCTCGGGCGCATGTCACGGCCGACGACGACCGCGGGACCGCCGAGCTCGGCGGCCGCGGCCTGCCCGAGCCGGCGGGCGATCCCGGCGTCGAGCTCGTCGGGCACGACGCCGCGCAGGTCGTAGGCCTTGACGATCGGCCCGAGGTCGGCCATCGGGGCTCCTTGCCGGGGACGGGGCGGATCCTAGCCGCCCTCCCCAGCCCTGGCCGGTGGGCTGCGTCGCGCAGGCGCCCGGCGGGACGGCCCGGGGGTCCCCGACGGCGTCGCGCAGGCGCCCGGCGGGACGGCCCGGGTCACCGACGGCGTAGTGCAAGCGCCCGGCGGGACGACGCGGGTCCCCGACGGCGTCGCTCAGGCGCCCGGCGGGCAGTCAGGGACGTCGACGAGGGCCTCACCGGCCTCGAGCGCCTCGCGCAGCGCCGAGACCGGCACGGCGAAGCCGCGGCCGTCGCCCTGGGCGTAGGCGTAGACGACGCCGACGAGCCGCCCGTCGGTGTCGAGGACGGGGCCGCCGGAGTTGCCGGGGCGCACCTCGACGTCGAGGGCGAGCGCGCCGGCTTCCGCGCCGAAGAGCAGATCCTCGGTGCGCCGGGTCACCCGGCCCTCGGCGATCGACAGCGCCCCACCGCGGGGGTAGCCGGCGACGAGGACCTCGGCGCCGGCCTCGACGTCGCCGGTGGCGACCGCGGCGGCGTCGGGCAGCCCGCCGGCGACCTCGGCGACGGCGATGTCGTGGGTCGTCGCGGCCTTGGCGACCTCGACGGTGAGCGTGCGCCCGTCCCAGGTCGTGACCTCGAGGCGGTCGGCGCCCTCGATGACGTGGCGGTTGGTGACGAGGAGGTCCTCGCCGATGGCCACCGCCGAGCCGGTCGCCAGCCCCCCGCAGCCGAGGTTGCGCACCCGTAGCGTCACCTCGCGGGCGAGCCGCTCGATGGTCTCCGCGCGCAGGGGCTCACCGGGCGCGGCGGCCGGCGCCGGAGTGGGCGTCCCGGCCTCGACCGGCGGCGGCTCGGGCGGGTCCTCGAGGCAGCCCGCAGCGAGGACCAGCGCGGCGAGCAGGGCCGCGGCGAGCCCGCGCGGGCGCCAGCGGCGCGCGGCGGCGGTGGTCTCAGCGCCCGACGGCATCGAGGTCGCCGAGCAGGTCGAAGTAGTCGGCCTCGGCGGCGCCGCAGCGGGCGTTGACCTCGGCGATGCGCTCGTTCGTACGCTCGGGCTCGAGGCCGTCGGGGCCGGCGGCGAGGACGTCGTTGGTCAGCGAAGTGGTCTGGGCGATGCAGTCGCGCAGCGCCGCGCCGACCTCCGCGCCGCGGCGCGACAGCGAGGCGAGGTCGTCGACGACCTCGGTGGCGAGTGCCGCGGAGTCCTCCGCACCGGCCTTCTCGCTCGCGAGGGCGTCGAGGCGCTGCTCGAGCCGGGCGACGTCGGCCTCGCTCGTGGCGAGGCGCTCCCTTGCGCGCTCGACCTCGGCCTCGGCGGCCTCCGCCGCGGCCTCGGCACGATCGGCGCGTTCGGCCTCGATGATGGCGACCTCCCGCCAGCCCTGGCCCGCCTCGAGGGTCTGCGAGCCCCACCACCAGGCGGCGGCCGCGCCGGCGACGAGCAGGACGCCGAGCCCCGCGGCGAGCACCACGATCCCGCGCCCGCGCCGCGGCGGCTGCGACACCGGTGTCGGCGGGGGGTCGGACCAGGTCATGGCGCTACGATGCCGCGTCCGCGCCGCCGCTGCCGCGCCATCGGGACAGCCCCGGCGCGGCAACCGCAGGGCGGATGATCAGGCGCCGCCCACGGGCCTCACGACCGTCGCGCCCGCGAGGCGCGGTTGGCGGACGTGGTGGCCTCATCCTCGCCATTCAGCCCGAGGCGCCGCCGCGGTGGGGCCGCAGGTGGACGGGGCTGGCCGCGGCGTACTCCGCCGCGACGCGCGGCAGGTCGGCGCGCAGTGCGGCGTAGCGGCTCGGCGTCGGCGCGGCGGCAGGCGACGCGGCGGCAGGCGAAGCGGCGGGAGGCGAAGCGGCAGCAGGCGATCCCGACGCGGCGACGCGCTGGGGGCGTGCCGACGGCTCGGCGGCCGGGGACGGGCCGGACGGTGCGGGACCCGAGCCGGCCGGCGTCGCCGGCGAGGCCGCCGCGGCGGTGCGCCGCGGCGCGCGACGCTGATCGCGGCGGGGATCCCGCGGGCGCGACGCCGTCACCACGGACTCCTCCGCCGGACGCGGGGGCGCCGCGGCGAGCTCAGCGGCAGCCGCGGGTGGCGCCGTGCTGCGCGCATCGAGGAAGCCCCAGCCTCGTGGGACGTTGACGCCTGCGTGGCGCTCGCAGAGCTCCCACCGCTGGGGGTGGGCCTCGGCCTCGAGGTCGTCGAGGCGCACCTCGGCGGTGTCGTAGCGGAACGTCAGCGACGCGGTCGCGGGCTCGTGGCAGCCGTTGCGGCGGCAGGTTCTCGACATGACCTCATCCTAAACCACACGGTTGCGACACGAGGGTGAGCCCGCACGGCGCTACGCTGCGGCAATGAGGGACGACCGCCGCGGCCGTGCCGCGCGCGCCGACGGCGACCGGGCCCGCCGGCCGCCGGAGGGCTTCCGCGCGCGCAGCCACGAGCGCTTCGCGCAGCTCACCGACGAGGCCCTGCTCGAGCTGCCTGCCGCGGTGGCGCGCGCTGCCGGCGACGCCGAGATCCTCATCGCCGACGTGCCTCCGCCGCCGCTCGCGAGCGAGGTCGAGCCGAAGCTGGCGGCCTTCTCCCCCGCTCGTCCGGGCGTGCCCGCCCAGCTCACGCTCTACCGGCGCGCCATCGAGCTGCGCGCGATCGACCGCGCCGACCTCACCGCCCTCATCGTCGAGGCGACGATCGATGCGGTCGCCGACGCGCTCGGTCACCCGCCAGACCTCGACGAGCCCTGAGCCGCCGCCGCGGCGACCGATGACCGACCGCACGTGCGGCCGGTGCCAGCCGCACGATGGAGCCTTGCACCGCCCAGCCGGCCAAACGCTCCGCCGACCGCCGACCGGCCGCTGACCGACCGCGCGTGCGGCCAGCGCCAGCCGCACGGTGGAGCCTTGCACCGCCCAGCCGGCCAAACGCTCCACCGACC
>Ga0207421_10008511_pt1 | contig 10623 bp, 9 predicted proteins | sample SodLakKL_010_SED_4_FD_187542 | JGI IMG/M metagenome (GOLD analysis project Ga0207421, IMG submission 187542) | Alkaline sediment microbial communities from Lake Tanatar, Kulunda Steppe, Russia - 8KL_010_SED (SPAdes) (version 2) | ecosystem: Environmental > Aquatic > Non-marine Saline and...
CCGCCTGCCGAAGCAGGTCAAGGAATTCCGACCTACCGCTGCGGTCTGTGCCGAATGCGGCCAGATCCTGGGCAATGAAGTTCACTTCCCTTATGCCTTCCCAGGAAAGCCGGCTTAATTCATTGAGCACATCAGGGATCTCCCTGCTGCGCAGATCTCCGCGGATCAGGGGGATGGAGCAGTAGCGGCAGCGGTGGCTGCAGCCTTCAGAAATCTTCAGGAATGCACTGCCGGGAAATGAAAACAGTTTCCTGCGGTAGACCGTATGGTCCTGGTAATCCCGGGGTATTTCAACAGCCCTGCGGCCTTCCATCACCTCTTCTGCAGTCCAGGTAATATATGAAAGATCTCTGTTGCCGAAAAACCCGTCGGATTCCGGCAGATCCTCGGATATCATCTCAGCATACCGCTCGGACAAGCAGCCGGTCATCACCACCTTTGCCGAAGGGTATGACGCACGGAGGGACAGCAGGGTATGAATGGATTCCTCCCTTGCAATCTCAAGGAATGCGCAGGTGTTTACCAGTATCAGGTCAGCAGCAGAAGGATCTTCGGTATATTCCCATTCCCGGGTTTCAGTCAGGAACTGAAGCATCACCTCAGCATCCACCTGATTCTTTGCACAGCCCAGGTTTTCAATATAGACTCGTTTCATGGCAGATAGTCTCCACAAGCAGTGTGATTCTGTCAATGGCTGAATGTTCTCCTCCCTTTTTTTACTGAGCTGAGCACCTTCCTGCAGCAGCTGGAATTAAATATGGTAATTCTTTACCTCATATGGGAAACACATTTTCCAGGGAGCAGTTTTCTGCCCTATCTCTGTGAAAAATTATTTGTTTGCACCTTGCGTAATTCACATATATGTCATAATCTATACCTTGAGGAAATTCAAAATACTTTTAAGGAGACAGAAGATATGAAGAAACTTTTGACTGTTCTTTTCTGTGTCATACTTGTTACGGGGCTTATGCTTACTTCCTGCAGAAGAGAGCCGGAACCAGAGCCTGAACCGGAACCAGTTCCGGAAGTTGTTGAACCTGAACCAGAGCCGGAACCGCCTGTTGAGCCCGAGCCTGAACCAGTACCTGAACCAGAGCCGGAACCGCCTGTTGAGCCTGAAATTGTTCCGCCCGAACCTGAGGTGGTAGATATAACCCGTGAGAAGACAGTAGATCCTGATCGGCCAGCTGAACGCACTGGCGGCGATTTCTATATTGCTCTCAACAAAGAGCCTGAAGTCCTGGATCCTCATATGATTACCAACCACTCTGAACAGAAGCTTGCTAAAGCGCTGTTTGAGGGGCTGCTGTCCTATGATCCGCAGACAGGACTTGCTGTTCCCGGACTGGCTGAAAGCTGGGAAATGACCGATGACGGACTTGTCTACACTTTCTATCTCCGGGAAGCTCAATGGAGTGACGGAGAGCCGATCACCGCACAGACCGTGGTTGATTCATGGATGCGGGCAATGGCTCCGGAAACTGGTTCTCCCTATGCATGGTTCTTTGGAATTATCGAAGGAGCTGAAGCTTATATCGCCGGTGAAGGGGATGCCGAGGATGTGCAGATCGAAGCGGTGGATGACCACACCTTCGAAATGACTCTTTCAGCAAGTCTCCCGTCGGTTGTGGAAGGACTTCCCTTGTTTGCATTCTCCGTGGTTCCTGTCCATGCTATCGATGCATACGGTGATAACTGGACGGATATTGACAATCTGGTAGTTAACGGCCCCTTTGAAATAACAGCCTGGGCTGATGCTCAGTTTATCGCCCTAGAGCCGAATGCCTCCTACTGGGATGCTGAAAATGTATTCCTTGATGCAGTCGTTTATTTCCCTGTACCAAATATCGGGGAAGCTGTTGAAATGTTTACATATGAGGATGTTGACTGGGTAAGCGGCATTCCTAAAAGCAGGGAAGCGGAACTGGAAGGCAGGGACGATTTCCACAAAGTTCCCTATGTTGCAGCCGAACTTAGTATGCTTTTAAGTGACGCAGCGGAGAAAGAAGGCGAAGCACGGATGGCTGCACTCAAAGAGGCTGAATCGTTATTTGAAGCTCTTGAAGAAGGGACAACCCCTGATTATTACCTCTATTACCGAAGCCTCATTGATACATCGACTTGGGGAGGATGGTTCCCGAATATGATGGGAGCTCATCCGCCGAAGGATGTTTTCCTTAAATAGCAACCAAACATGACACGGTATAACATAAAGCAGCCCCGGTTTCCCGGGGCTGCCCTTTCTCTTGCTGAATATCCTGCTTTTACCAGTTACCCTTCCCACTCGTAGTCCTCAATATCTTCGTCTTCGTCCTCGGGATCGAACTGCTCTCCTTCCCTGTAGGCGCGTTCATCCAGATAATCCTCTTCATCATACCCAAAGTAGTTCCACAGGTATTCTTCTTCAATCTCATCACCATAATCCGGATACCTATTTGCCCCCATATGCACCCTCCTGATATCTGATGATACCTTATTGTACCACTGAAGCAGGGAAAACAAGAGTCTTTGGAAGACTTTTTCTGTTTCTTTCGATGATGCAGATTTGAGGCAAGCTCAGCCGGCAGATTTATCTATACAGGGAGAACTGATATGAGAGCCCTCTTTTTGATGACTGGACATCCCGGCTGACGAGGTATTCACTGAAACACACCTTCCCATCCGCCGGCGGAGTGTGCTTTTCTGCCTTTGATTTGCAGAAGAGAAAGAACACCCTCCCCGGAGGACTGGCAGTATGCAGGACCGCCGGGAAGGTGTATGGTATGCATCAGTTCTGGGAATCCATATCAAGGATGAGGTCCTCAATCGGGGCTCCCGGAGGAACTATAGGGAATACCTTGTCATCCTTCGGGATTTCACAGTCCACTACGACAGGCTTCCCTTCTGATAAAGCTTTCCTGAGAACCGGCTCTATTTCATCTTGTTCTCCCAGTTTGTATCCTGCCGCACCGTATGCTTCAGCAAGCTTAACCCAGTCAATGGGGTAGTCAAGATCTGTCTGGGCATACCGCTTTCCGTAAAAAAGCGTCTGCCACTGGCGGACCATTCCTAGAGTCTTATTGTTCATCAGCAGCACTACAATAGGTATCTGATATCGGCAGGCAGTAATCAGCTCATTGCAGTTCATCCGGAAGCTTCCGTCACCGGCAATATTGATCACCTGTCTTTCCGGCTTGCCGACCTTAGCCCCGATCGAAGCTCCCGTACCGTAGCCCATGGTTCCTAGACCGCCGGAGGAGATGAATGAGCGGGGGATATGGTAACCGTAGAACTGGGCAGCCCACATCTGATGCTGGCCGACTTCAGTAACCACCACTGCCTTATGCTCGGTCAGTTCACTGAGTGTTTCAATAATCTGCTTTGCCCTCTGGTTCTGGCTGGTTATCCGGATGGGATACTGCTTCTTCCAGGAAAAAATCTGATCAAGCCACTCCTGGGAATCACGCTTCTCCAGCCGTTTGTTCAGCTCCTGGAGAACTGATTTCACATCCCCGATAATATGGTGATAGCTTCTGATATTCTTGTTGATCTCAGCCGGGTCAATATCAATATGGAGCACCTTGGCACGCTGGGCAAACCGGTCTGCCCGTGAAACAACCCGGTCGCTGAACCTGGCACCGACTACAATAAGCAGATCGCACTGGGAAACTGCAATATTGGAAACCTTCGTTCCATGCATACCAATCATCCCGGTATACTGTTCATGGTATGCAGGGAAGCTGCTCTGTCCCATGAGACTGCAGCCGACCGGAGCTTTGATGCTTTCGACGAACTCAAGCAGTTCCTCCGATGCATTCGCACAGATAGTTCCCCCTCCGGAATACACATAGGGCCGTTCAGACTCGCTGATCATCTCCAGGGCCTTTTTAATATCTGTTTCATCATAGCGGTTATGGTTCTTCCTGAGAGCCTTCGGTTCCTGTTTTTCATACTCAGCAGCAGCTGCGGTAACATCCTTCGGTATATCAATGAGCACCGGTCCCGGCCTGCCTTCCTGGGCTATGTGAAAAGCCTCCCGGATAGTTTCCGCCAGTTCCTCTACATCTTTGACAATATAGTTATGCTTTGTAATCGGGAGAGTGATCCCCGCGATATCCACTTCCTGGAAACTGTCTTTTCCCAGCAGCGTTACCGGCACATTTCCCGTAATTGCAACCAGCGGCACAGAATCCATGAATGCTGTTGCAATACCGGTGACCAGGTTAGTAGCTCCCGGACCTGAAGTCGCAAAACATACCCCCACTTTCCCAGTTGCCCGGGCATAACCGTCGGCTGCGTGAGCTGCTCCCTGTTCATGGGAGGTCAGATAGTGGGTGATTTTGTCACTGTTCTTGTACAGCTCATCATAGATATTCAGTACTGCTCCTCCAGGAATTCCGAATATTGTATCGACCTTCTGTTCCTTCAGACATTCCATGATGATTTGAGCACCAGTTAATTTCATAGTTCCTCCCCTACTTGGTTTTCCCTTTATTCCTCAGTACAGCTCCGGTGTTTGCTGAACTGACCATATCTGCATATCTTGAAAGGTACCCGCCTGTCACCCTGCTTTCCCTCGGAGTCCAGGCAGCACGCCTCTTTTCAAGCTCCTCTTGCGATACTTCGATATCAAGCGCACCGCTGGTGATATCAATACTGATGATATCCCCTTCCTGCACCAGTGCGATTGCTCCTCCCTGTGATGCTTCGGGCGACACATGGCCGATGGAAGCTCCCCGGGTAGCCCCGCTGAACCGTCCGTCGGTAAGCAGGGCAACATCCTTATCCAGTCCCATACCGGCTACAGCTGAAGTGGGGGAAAGCATTTCCCTCATTCCAGGCCCTCCCTGGGGACCTTCATACCTAATAACAATCACATCACCCTTCTGTATTGAACCGGAGAGGATCGCCTGGATGGATTCCTCCTCTGATTCAAACACCCGGGCAGGTCCTCTGTGCTTCAGCATGGTTTCATCCACAGCGGACCGCTTTACCACTGCACCGTCAGGCGCAAGGTTTCCCTTCATGACCGCGATTCCTCCTGTCTCACTCCAGGGGCGGTCAATCGGCCGTATTACTTCCTCATTCCGGTTCACTGCCCATGCAAGCTGTGCGCCCACATTCATCCCGCTCACTGTCTGTTCCTCCAGGTGAAGCAGGTTCCGTTTTGCCAGTTCCATCATCACTGCCGGAACTCCGCCTGCATGGTGGAGGTCTTCAATATGGTTGTTTCCCACCGGCGCCAGATGGCACAGGTTCGGCGTCCTGGCGCTTACAGTGTTGATCCGTTCTAAATCCAGATCTACGCCGGCTTCATAGGCAATCGCAGGCAGGTGCAGCATGCTGTTGGTGCTGCAGCCCAGGGCCATATCTACGGCAAGGGCATTGGTAAAAGCCTGATCGGTCATCATATCCCTTACCCGGATATTGTCTTTGAGAAGCTGCATAACCTGCCGGCCCGATTCCTTTGCCAGCCGGTCACGGTCAGCATATACTGCCGGAATTGTTCCGTTGCCGGGCAGCGCCATTCCCAGTGCTTCGGTCAGGCAGTTCATGCTGTTTGCGGTGAACATGCCTGAACAGGAACCGCAGGTCGGACAGGCACTGTCTTCAATGGTTTTCAGTTCCTCTTCGCTCATGGTACCGGCTGAAAACGCGCCCACAGCTTCAAATACCGTCGAAAGGCTGATCGGCCCCCGGTCATGATGTTTCCCTGCAAGCATCGGACCGCCGCTGACTACAATGGTCGGGAGGTTCAGCCGTGCTGCAGCCATCAGCATGCCGGGGACAATCTTGTCGCAGTTCGGTATCATCACCAGGGCATCAAATCCCTGGGCAACAGCCATGGACTCTATGGAATCGGCAATCAGTTCCCTGCTTGCCAGGGAATAACGCATCCCCTCATGTCCCATGGCGATTCCGTCACATATTCCAATGACCGGGAACTCAATCGGGGTGCCTCCTCCGGAGCGCACTCCTGCCTTTACCGCATCACAGATCCTGTCCAAATGTATGTGCCCAGGTACAATCTCATTTGCAGAATTCACCACCCCTACCAGCGGTGAGGAAATTTCCCAGTCAGTCATGCCCAGGGCCTTCATCAAAGATCTATGGGGAGCACGTTCCGCCCCTTTTTTTACCCGGTCGCTTTTCATATTTTTGCACCTTCTCCTTTCTTGTAATCCTGGAATGCATCCAGGAGTTCCATTGTAATCGGCCCGGCTGTTCCGTCGCCGATTACCCTGCCGTCAATTTCTGTCACTGCAATAAGTTCTGCAGCAGTCCCTGAGAGGAAAACCTCATCGGCACTGTACACGTTATACAACGTGAAGGGTGTCTCCTTCACGGGATACCCCCGTTTTTCTGCCAGTTCAATGACAGTCCTCCGGGTTATCCCGTCCAGGATCCCCATATGAATCGGCGGGGTCAGAATGCAGCCGTCCTTTATCAGGAATATATTATCTCCCGTGCATTCTGCAACCATGCCTTCCTCGGTAAGCATCAGAGCCTCAGGAGCTCCCCTGGTATCCGCTTCAATCCGTGCCAGAATATTGTTCAGGTAGTTCAAAGATTTTATCTGCGGGTCGATAATCGTTGCCCGATTCCTCCTCTGCACCGCGGTAATCACTTTCAGCCCGTTTTTATAGAATTCAGGCGGGTACAGAGTAATGGTCGCCGCGATACAGATCACCGAGGCCTTCGGACACTTCTTCGGTGAAAGACCAAGATCTCCCACTCCCCGGGTAACTACCAGCCGGACATAACCGTCATAGATACCGTTCTTCCGGCAGCATGTAAGGACAATTTCTTTGATTTCCTCCCGGGTGCAAGGTATCTCCAGGGATATTGCACAGGCTGCATGAAACAGCCGGTCAATATGTTCATCCAGCTTGAATACATACCCGTCATACGCGCGGATCCCTTCAAAAATACCGTCACCATAGAGAAGTCCGTGGTCAAAAACCGAAATTTTTGCCTCTTCCTTCCTGCAGAACTCTCCGTCAATATAGACTAATTCTTCCCTCGTAGCCATGTTACCTACCCCCTGGTAATGTGTTGTACTATGAGATCTCCCATCTTTCTGGTACCGACGGGCTCCATCCCATCACTCATGATATCCATGGTCCGCCAGGACCCGTCAAGTACTTTTGAGACAGCTTGTTCCACGGCTTGCGCTTCTTTTTGCAGACCGAAGGAGTAGCGCAGCATCATAGCAGAGGAGAGCACCGCTGCAATCGGGTTTGCCCTGTCGCTGCCTGCGATATCAGGGGCTGAACCGTGGATTGGTTCATACATTCCGAACTTGTCATTCCGCAGACTCGCTGAAGGGAGCATGCCGATTGAACCGGTAATCATGCTAGCCTCGTCAGAAAGGATATCTCCGAACATATTGGATGTGACAATGACATCAAACTGCTGAGGATTCCACACCAGCTGCATAGCTGCATTGTCAACATACATGTGATTAAGTTCTGCCGACGGGTATTCTTCTGAAACCCTGTTGACCGCTTCGCGCCACAGCCGGGAGCTCTCAAGGACATTGGCTTTATCAACGCTGGTCACCCGGTTTGTACGTTTTCCGGCAATTTCAAAGGCCACCCGTGCTATCCGCTCAACTTCCTCCAGGGAATAAGCCATCGTGTCATATGCCGTATCCCCTGTTCTGCCCCGTTCACCGAAATAAATTCCGCCGGTCAGCTCCCGCACCACCATGATATCAAGGCCTCCCGGGACCTTATCGGCCTTCAGCGGACAGGCGCCGGAAAGCTGGGGATACAGAATTGCCGGACGGAGGTTTGCAAATAGCCCGAGCTCAGACCTGAGCCTCAGCAGCGCCGCTTCCGGGCGGAGGGAGCCTTCCAGATTGTCCCAGGCCGGGCCTCCCACTGCACCAAGGAGAACCGAGTCACTGGCTTGACATGCTGCAAGGGTTTCTGCCGGCAGCGGTACTCCGAACTGATCATAGGCATTCCCGCCTGCGGGAAGCTCCCGGTATATAAATCGGTGCCCAAACTGTTCTCCCAGTGCATCAAGCACCTTCTGTGTTTCTGCAATAATATCAGGACCAATCCCGTCTCCAGGAATTACTGCCAGTGTGATATCCATTAGGAAAGCCCTCCCTGCTTAATATACTCAATCAGCCCGTCGGCCTTAATCAGTCCCTGCATAAATTCCGGGAACGGTTCAGCCTTCCAGCCCGTTCCCTGTGTGAGGTTTCTGATTTCACCCGTATCAAAATCTACCTCCACCTCATCCCCTTCAGATATGCCCTCAACTGCTTCAGGGCATTCCAGAATCGGCAGACCGATATTTATCGAATTGCGGTAGAATATCCTCGCAAATGTTCTGGCAATTACGCAGGAAACGCCCGATGATTTAATGGCCAGCGGCGCATGCTCCCGGGAAGAGCCGCATCCGAAATTCCGGTCAGCCACAATAACATCCCCGGGTTTCACCCGCTGTACAAATGACGGATCTAAATCTTCCATGCAGTGCCCGGCAAGCTCATCGGGATCCGATGTATTCAGATACCTGGCGGGAATAATCACGTCGGTATCAACATTATCCTTATATCTAAAAACCCTTCCCTTTGCCTTCATACTCACTCCTGTTCAAGTTCTTCGGGATTTGCAATTTTTCCGGCCAGTGCTGAAGCCGCAGCCACTGCCGGACTTGCCAAATATACTTCACTTTCAGGGTGTCCCATACGGCCGACGAAATTCCTGTTCGTTGTTGCAACCGCACGCTCTCCCTGGGCAAGAATTCCCATATGACCTCCGAGACAGGGACCGCAGGTCGGCGTGCTGACTGCTGCTCCTGCCTCAATAAAAGACTCTATCAGTCCTTCCTTGAGTGCCTGCATGTAAATCTTCTGGGTAGCAGGAAAGACTATCACGCGTACTCCGCGGGCTATTTTCCTGCCCTTGAGCACGCGTGCAGCTGTTCTCAAATCTTCAATTCTTCCGTTGGTGCATGAACCAATAACCACCTGATCAACGGGGATTTCTCCCACATCATCAATGCTCCTGGTATTATCCGGCAGATGAGGAAATGCCACCGTAGGGCGCACCCGGGAAAGATCTATGGTGTAGGACTGCTGATATTCCGCATCATCGTCAGCAGAAAACACCCTGGGAGGCTTACTCCCATGCTCTTTCAGATATGCAAGGGTCTGATCATCCACCGGGAAAATCCCGTTTTTTGCCCCGGCCTCAATAGCCATGTTGGCAATTGTAAAACGGTCGTCCATTGACAGATGGGCAATCCCGTCTCCCCAGTACTCCATGGAACTGTACAGTGCCCCGTCAACTCCTATCATCCCGATAATATGAAGGATAATGTCTTTGCCGCACACCCACGGGTTAGGCTTACCGGTCAGTTCAAACCGGATCCCTCCGGGAACTTTGAACCACCCTTTTCCTGTTGCCATGCCCGCAGCCATGTCAGTGCTTCCCACACCTGTTGAGAAAGCCCCGAGGGCTCCATAGGTGCAGGTATGTGAATCAGCTCCGATTACCAGATCTCCTGCTGAAACCAGTCCTTTTTCCGGAAGCAGTGCATGCTCTATTCCCATCTCACCAATTTCAAAGTAGTGTTCCACCTCCCTTTTCCGGGCAAACTCCCTGACCGCCTTGCACTGCTGGGCGCTTTGGATATCCTTGTTCGGAGTGAAATGGTCGGGAACAAGTGCTACTTTTCCGGGATCAAATACCCGGTCCCTGCCGATTTTCTCAAATTCCCTGATTGCCACCGGTGCGGTAATGTCATTCCCCAGGACCATATCAAGGTCGGCGAGGATCAGCTGTCCGGGCCTTACAGAATCAGTTCCGGCGTGTGCGGCAAGTATATGCTGCGTCATTGTCATTCCCATGGCTCGTATTCTCCTTGCTAGAAATATGCGCTCAGCTTCCTTTCAATTTCTCTGAGCAGTTTGTATTCAATCGAATCCCGCAGAGCAATCCAGCTTGCTTCTATGATATCAGTGGAAACTCCGACCGTGGTCCAGCTGTCCGTGCCGTCGCTTGATTCAATCAGCACCCGTACCCGGGCAGCTGTTGCTTCCTTCGAATCCAGCACACGCACCTTATAGTCGGTCAGATGCACCGATTTGAGCTCCGGATAAAATACTTCCAGTGCCTTTCTCAGTGCCTTGTCCAGTGCATTTACCGGTCCGTCCCCCTGCGAGGCGGTGATCTCTTCGGTGCCGTCAACTTTTATCTTGAGAATTGCAGAATTGCTGATGGACTTATCTTCTGCAGGCTGATCTCCAATTATCCGGAAATGGTCCAGTTCAAAGAACGGCTTATATTTTCCCAGATGCTTCCTGATCAGCAGTTCAAAGGAGCTTTCTGCCCCTTCAAACTGGTACCCGTCCTTTTCCATTTTTTTCAGTTCTTCTATGATAGCTTTGGTTTCCTCGGAATCCTTCTTAAGCTCAGGTGATACGCGCTGGATCCTGTCCAGGATGGTGCTTCTTCCAGCAACTTCCGACATCAGGATTCTCCGTTCGTTGCCTACCTTCTCAGGATCCACATGTTCAAAGGAGCTGGTATTCTTTGAGACACCGTCAATGTGCATCCCTCCCTTGTGGGCAAAGGCGCTCTTACCGATATAGGGCATGCCGTTTGAAAGGGTGACATTGGC
>Ga0207421_10008512_pt1 | contig 10623 bp, 9 predicted proteins | sample SodLakKL_010_SED_4_FD_187542 | JGI IMG/M metagenome (GOLD analysis project Ga0207421, IMG submission 187542) | Alkaline sediment microbial communities from Lake Tanatar, Kulunda Steppe, Russia - 8KL_010_SED (SPAdes) (version 2) | ecosystem: Environmental > Aquatic > Non-marine Saline and...
GACGTGCAGGTGGCCTGCATATTCGAAATAGTTCATGGGGCTTCACCTACCGTCCGGGTTTAGAGCGACGCAGCAAGGTTCCGGCTGTTGATCAAGGTGCCAGCCATCCGGTCCAGGTGTTCCAAGGCTTTACCCGTACCCAAGGCTACACTGCCTACGGGATCTTCAGCCAGGTAAGCAGGCACACCCGTTTCCGAAGAAATCAACTTGTGCAGCCCATCCAGCATGGCACCTCCGCCGGTAAGCACAATGCCTTTTTCCACAATGTCCCCGGCCAACTCTGGGGAGGTCTGCTCCAGCACCTGGCGGACTCCCTGGACAATGACCCAGAGAGGGTCTTGGATTGCCCGGTAAACCTGTTCGGAGTTTACCGGAACTGAACGGGGCAGGCCTGTAACCAGGTCGCGGCCCCGGATATCCATCTGCCGGGAAGGGCCCTCGGGGAAAGCCGTACCCACTTCCATCTTCATGGCTTCGGCTGTCCGCTCGCCGATGAGCAGGTTGTATTCTTTCTTAATAAAGCGAACGATGGCTTCATCGAATTTGTCTCCTCCAACCCGAACACTGCAGCAGACCACCGTTTCCCCCAGGGAAAGCACAGCGATGTCAGTGGTTCCACCACCGATATCCACTACCATGCTTCCGTTGGGTTGAAAGATATCCAGCCCGGCCCCCAGGGCTGCGGCCCGTGGTTCTTCGATCAGGAAAGCATCCTTGGCCCCGGTGCGGGTTACCGCTTCGATCACAGCTTTTTTCTCCACCGAAGTGGTCGCTGCAGGAATACAGACAACCACACGGGGCTTGAAAATACGCCGCATCCGGCCCACCTTGAGAATGAAATGCTTGAGCATGGCTTCGGTAACATCAAAATCGGCTATGACACCTTCACGCAGAGGGCGTATGGCCGTAATATTGCCGGGCGTCCGGCCCAGCATTTTTCGTGCAGACTCTCCCACAGCCAGAACCTTCCTGGCCTGCTGCTCAATAGCGACTACGGAAGGTTCGTTCAAGACAACTCCCTTGCCTTTTAAATAGACCAGCACAGTGGCTGTACCCAGGTCAATACCCATATCTGTAGACCAGACCATGAAAACACCTCTCCTTTATGCCTGTATGTCTGGGATCGCTTCGGAATCCTTTACAGGATATCTTCGCCACTTTTGCCGGTTTTTCCTTTTTTCCGCAGCAAATTTGCGAAAAAACCTTGGGTTTTCGTTGGGTTTTCATTTTGCAAAAGATTTACGTGGCCATGGGGCCCTCTATTTCCACATGAAGACCGGCCGGCTCACTTTTGTCTTCCAGGTATTTTTTCCGAGTGGCTTCCCCACCACGCAGATGTCGCTCCGCCTTGTTTCTTTCCAGGACTTTGCGAACTTCCTGGGCCAGGTTGGCGTTAATCTGCGGCAGACGCTCCGTTACATCTTTATGTACAGTACTTTTGCTTACCCCGAAGACCTGGGCTGTCTGCCGGACGGTATAGCTCGTCTCCAGGATATAGTTTGTGATCTCCATGACTCGTTGCAGAATGTAATCCTGCATGGGGCCGCCCCCTTTATTTGTCATTTTTAAATTTATATGTGCCGGGACCATAATTAATTCCTTCCCAGGAGCAGGATGATGGGATCTAGAGTGTGATTCCCTTGAATAACCTCCAGGTAAAGCAGGGGCCTGTCATTTTCAAAGCCCGGGGGAAAGGAGGCTGAAGCGGACTGCTCATCCGTTTCCCTGCAATCATCTTTTTGCAGGTAACCGCTGCAGACGGTATGGACCTGCACTTCATACGGCTCTGTGCGCTGAATGCTCTCATCTTCCCGGGGACGGTCCTTTTCCCCTTTTACCCCTGCCTGGGCCATAACAGCTTTATCCGGGGCAGGTGTTTCAGGCAACCGGCCCAGATGTTCCCCGCGGATGATAGACTGGCCCTGCTGGACCCATACTTCATTTAATCCGCTGTAATAGGTTAGATATCCCCCTTCATGCTGGATTGTCACAGAACAGCTTCCCGAGCCTTCCCGGCCAGAAGCCTGCAGGACTTCCCCGTCCCATAAGGCTGAAACAGCGGCAGCGGGCGTCCCCTGCAGGACTGCACCCCGGGCTGTACCATGCACCTGCCTCCCGGTGGAAAGCACCGACTGGACATAGGTGCCATAGGGGGTATGGATGGACCAGCTGGGCAAAGGTGAGGCCGGAACAGGCATCAGGGCTTCTTTTGGCCTTTCCCCTGAGTCATCCCGCTCCTGCACAGGGGAGCGGGACTCCACGTTTTCAATAAAATCCCTGCTGTATTTTTCCTCAAACCCGTTTTGTGTCTCTTCCGGTACCTGCTCCGTTTTTTCTTCCTCCTGGTCTGCCTTCATTTCCCCTGCCTGGTCATCGCTGAATTTTCTTGATGGTCCTTCCAGAACAGCAGCAGGAAGACCGGGATTAAGGGCTTCCTGGTCGTCATCCGCCTCTACCCCGGGAAGAACTTGGCTGTTTTCATTCTCCATCCACTGTTCCCCTTCTTCCACCTGCTGCGGTTGCGGCTTCCCCGGTTCCTGGTCCGGAAGTTCCACTGACAGGTTGCCCAGGCGCCAGGTAAAAAACACCAGCAGCAAGGTTACTGTAACCAGGTAGACCCCCGCGATGAAAAAATATTTGCGGGCATAGGCCGGGATGACTCCTTTTCTGTTTTGACCGGAAATAAAGTCCTCTGTCTCCAGCTCCTTTTCGTGCCTGTCCTCGCTTTCATCAACTTCCTGTGAATTTTCATTTTTGTTCCAAGCCACCCGGTTGCGAAGCCACTGCAGCATCAACATCAGCCGCTGCTTAAGCGTGGTTAACCTTTTGGACATTTTTCTCACCTCCACCGGGATATTATGCCCAATCCTGCCGTTTTTAATCAGGAAAAGACCGCCTGAGAAGGGAGAAAAACAAGCTTTTCTGTCTTCCAAAAGAGGCCTGCCAAAAAGTTGAAAGAGCTAAAGCAGAGCAACAGGAAAGTCTAACCGCCACGGCCCTACCGGGCCACAACAGGGGATGAAAAACCTTGCTTACGTTCGAAGTGCTGGTTTTCAATATCTCCTCCCCCTAACCGGGGAGCTGGCGAATTCGTCCTGCGACGTTGGTCTCTGTGGCCAAAGGCGCTCGGTGACCGAAGGTTCTCGGGCGGTCCGGCCGACAGGACGTCGGCCGCCGGGATCAACCCGGACGGGAGTAAAACCGGGGAGGCCGCCCGAGAACCCCGAGGGAACCTTAGCGCCTTCCACAGGGTTACCCCGTCGCCCGGACGACAGCGCCAAGACGCGGTTTTTCATACTAAGACTATTTCAGCCCATGGATACATATAATGTGAAAATGCTATGAAGGGGCAGTGTACGGAGGCACTTCATGAAAGAGAAAATAAAAAAAGCCCGGTTTTACCGGGCAAAAAAGACTGAATCATGGAAGCAAGCTTTGCTCTATGCCCCGCTGCTAACCCTGGCTGTGTTCCTGCTACCGGCATTGCTGGCCACCTTTGTGGGACAGGGAGCCAAAACCCCGCAAAACCAGGAGGAGGAAGCAAAACAGATTCCCCTGGAAAGGGAAACAGAACGGGAAGAAACAAGGCCCCTTTCCCTGCAGATTTTCGACGTGCAGCTCAGGGAGCATGTGGAAATGGAACTGGATGAATATTTGGTCGGAGTTGTTGCTGCCGAAATGCCGGCGCGTTTCCACCTGGAAGCACTAAAAGCACAGGCCGTTGCGGCCAGGACATATGCCCTGCACCGAACCATATCATTCGGAGGCAACGGCTGCCCGGTCCATAAAGGAGCTGACCTCTGCACCGATAGCACCTGCTGTCAGGCCTGGGTGGGAGAAGAAGAAATGAACTCCCGCTGGCCCCGGGAAAAGGCCCTTGAATTCGACCAGCGGGTTACCCGGGCGGTTGCTACTACCCGGGGGATGGTGGTGACTTATGGCGAAGACCTGGCTCAGACCCTGTACCACTCTACCTGCGGCGGTATGACAGAAGCGGCGGGAAATGTTTGGGACGGGAGCAACCCCGGTTACCTGCAAAGCGTTGTCTGCCCTTTTTGCCACCATTCCCGCCACTTCCAGGATGAAATCTCCATGGCCCTTTCCGACTACGTTTCAGCCTTGAAGAACGAGTCGGGCGTCCTGCCTGTCCTGGGGGAAGGAAACGCCCCTCATCTGGAGGTGGTCAGCCGCAGCCCCAGCGGCAGAAACCTGCTGGTGCGCCTGGGCAGCCCCGGCCGGGTATTTCAAGGCACGGAAATCCGCAACCTGTTAGGGCTGCCTTCAACCCACTTCCAGTGGCACGTGGACAGAGCCCGGATCATTTTTACAACCCGCGGATTCGGCCACGGAGTGGGACTCTGCCAGTACGGCGCCGATGGGATGGCCCGGGAAGGGAAAGGGTTTGACGAAATTCTGGCCTATTATTACCGGAACACGGACGTATCCCCCTGGACCGATCTTTTTGATTAAGCAGGCACGACTTTACGGGACCCGGATACCGGAAGGAAGGCAAGGTGCCCGGCGGAACACCTTAATGCCATCCTGCAATCAGGGGGGTTCCGGCGCGGACGACTGTTTTTCCTTCATGCTCATCATAGCGCAGGGCAAGGTTTAAGTTGATGCGCATATTTTCCGCCTGCAGGTATCCCTGCAGCTGGGGCAGGTACCCTGTCAAGCTGACCATGGAACCATCCGATACGCACTGGAGCTGGCTGCCTCCCGCTTCCCGGGCCGCCGTAAAAGCCAGTTTTTCCATTTCCCCAAGGTCCATCTTTTCTTCCAGGTGGCCGGTCAGGCTGACAGAAAGGCTGCTCTTCCTGGTGCGGGAGTTCAGCAGGGCAAGGAGTTGATAGGCCTTTTCATCCAGCTGCCGGGGCTCGCCGGTCTCCCGGAGAACAACCAACAGATGCAGGGAATCCTGGCCATCCTGTTCCAGAAGCTGCAGGTCCATCTGTAGATCCAATCCCGGGGCGATGTATTGGCTCCGCTTCGCCCGCCCGCTAATAGAAGAGCTGCTTTCGGTTTGAATCATTTCCGCCGCTGCGCCGCCCAGTTTTCCTGCCAGCAGCTGGAATAGCTGATCAGTTTTTTCCTCCACTTCTTGGGCTGTTAGCGGTTCCGTTACCGGGTCCAGTTCGGCCCAGTAGTGGATCTCTCCCTGGACAATGGAGGCCCCGGTATATTCCATAACCTGGTAAAGTCCCTGGTAATCATGCGGATTGCCGGCATCAGGTTGCCCTGGATACAGGGCCAAAAGCCCCCAGGAGAATATAATCATCAGTCCAATCAACAAAAAATTGCGCACGCTGTCCCCTCCTCCGTATGAAATGGAGCTTTAAGCTTCCCGTTCTCAGCTCCGGTTGTCGCCGATACAGGGGAAGCGGACCTTCTCCAGGGGCTGGAAAGGGGCAACAAAAACCCATTTTCCCAGCCCAAAGCTCTTGAGATGAGAGCCGTGAAGGTTAGTATGAACTGATAGGACAGCCTTTATGCTGACTTTTGGAGAGGAAATAAAAAAAGCTGGCAGTTTGCCAGCCGGAAGATCAGGTGATGGGGAGGATTGCACTTCCCGGACAGAGGTTGTGGGGGTGCCTGGGAAAAGGACCAGGCGAAGGTTAGAGGATTTCCCGCCGGGCCTCCAGGGCACGGGACATGGTCAACTCATCGGCATATTCCAGGTCGCCGCCCACGGGAAGACCAAAACCGATACGTGTTACCCGGACTCCCAGGGGGCGGACAGCGTCGGCGATATAGTAGGCGGTGGCATCTCCTTCGACGTTGGGGTTGGTGGCGATGATGATTTCTTCGACCCCGCCGTTTTTCAACTGCTCCAGCAGAGTGGGGATTTTCAGTTCCCCAGGGCCAATGCCTTCCACGGGAGACAGATACCCGTGCAGCACAAAATAGCGGCCCCGGTATTGTCCTGTTTTTTCAATTACCAGGATATCGCGGGGTTCCTGTACCACGCAGAGCACAGAAGCATCCCGGCGCTCATCCTGGCAGATGGAGCAGATATCCTGCTCTGTCAGGTTGCGGCAGTGGGAGCAGGTCCGGACCTTTCTTTTGGCCTCCACCATGGCCCGGGCCATATCTTCTACTTCCTCTTTTTCCATGGAGAGCAAAAAAAAGGCCAGGCGCAGGGCCGTTTTGGGTCCGATACCCGGCAGACGTCGGAAGACTTCTACCAGTTTTGTCATCGCTGGAGAAAACAGCATGCTTTGTCAGTTCACCTTTCGTCGGATTGATCCAAATTTGGGTGCAAGCGCCGCTTGTTCAAACAACCGGTTTGTGTTCTACCATCCTCCGTGCTTGCCTGGAGGGTTGCTGCCCCAAGCGCCTTTAGAGAAGATCCTTGGGCAATCCCAGGCCGCTGGTAAGCTTTTCCATTTCTGAAGAAACCATTTCTTCGGCATTTCTGATGGCTTCATTGACAGCGCTGATAATCAAATCCTGGAGCATTTCTACGTCCTCTTCCTGGAGGAGTTCAGGGTCGATCTCCAGTTCTTGCACCTGCTTGCCTCCGCTAACCACTGCTCGCACCGCTCCGCCACCGCTGGTAGCTTCCACCGTACGCTCGTTTAACTCCTCCTGCAGTTTCATAATCTGACCCTGGGCTTTTTGCATTTGTTTGAGCATTTTGCCCATTTTGCCGTTCGGCATTGTTATTTAACCCCTTTCATTAAAATATAAGGTAGTCTGCTCAGCCTATTTATATATTGCGCCCCACCCCGTGAAACAGGGGGAGGGTTTTGCCGCTTTCCCCTGTCGGTCCTCCGCTGAGCTCCGGGAGCGCCAACACTGCCACTTCAGTTTCGCTTGCAAATAGCTCCGAGCAATTACAAAATAAGCTGAAAAACGTTCATGACACCGTCTGCTGTGGTCTGTTTCACCTAATTATTGCCAGGTCCGGCTTTACCCGGCAAGGTTGACCGGGCACTCACAGCAACCAGGCAGTTTAAAGGGAGGCTTCTCCATTTTCACTGCTTCCTGCCGGCGGGAGTGAGGGAGGCGTCCAAAATTCAAGGGAGTCCATGGATTCTCCACTGGTCTGAATTAGCTGCCCTTTAAACAGCTCTACAATTTGCTGGATGTAGTAATCGCTCTGGGATTCCTCTCCGGCAGGATCCCGGTGCTTCTGTGCTTTTTGGGCCGGGGCCGAACCGGCAACTTCCCCCGGGGGCTCTATTTGTCCCTCAGAACGTTCTCCTTCCAACCCTCCGCTGTCCCGGGCTTTTTCTTTCTCTGCAGACTCATGGAGGATAAAGCGCAGTTCCACGGGGGAACCCAGCAGTTCCTGCAGCAGGGTGGAAAGCATTTCCCTGTTTTCTCTATCCTCCAGACGCCTGACCAGCACTTTACCTGAAGAAGGCGCTAACCCCACGGTAAAGACACCCTCTTTCCAGGAAAGAGGTCGGGCGTTGGTCCATTCCAGGTAGCCCAGCAGGTAGCCCGCCTGGGATTTTCGGTTTTTTTTCAGCCCCGAAAGCACCTGCTCCGACCACAGTTTTTCCAGGTCAACGGAACCCGGTTTTTGTGCCGCAGGTGTTTTTTCTGCCCTTTGTCCCGGGGGCTGTTCGTCTGTCCGGGCCGGGGGGTCCGGCTCTTTTTCCCCGGGTGCGGGCGTGGGGTTCTTTGTTTCAACGGTTTCCTGCTCTGTCAGGCTGGATGAGCCATGTCCCGGCTCCAGGGCCGGCTTTTCTGCCCGGGTAGCGGTCCAATCATCGCCTTCATCGCCTGCTGTTTCTTCCCCTTCACTTTCCGGTGGAGGGCTTGTATAGATGATATCCCCCTGATCGTCGGAAAAATCGGGGGCTGGCTTTTTTGTCTTGGCCGGGGTGGAGGATTCTCCCGGTGACGGTGCAAGTGAGCTGATTGGAGTTTCAGCCGGCCCCTCACCCGCTATCCCGGCCCCTGTTTCTGGTTCTGTTTCTGTTTCTGTTTCCGATTCCGTCTCTGTCTTCTCTTTTGGGAAGGCAGTTTTGTTTTCAGTTGCCGCAATTTCAGCTGCAGCAGCGGTAGCACTGGATTCCTGTTCTGCTGCGCTGTCTCCCTTACCGGGCTGTTTTTTTGGTCCGGACAGGCTTCGGTCGCTGTGCTCTGCCGCTTCATTCTCCCTGGATATTTCACGTAAGCCTGGAGCACCGGCTTTTAGCAGCTTTTCTTCCAGCTCTTCCAGGCGGGTAAGCAGTTCTGCCGGGTCCAGGTAATTACGGAAACGGTAGGCCCGGGCCAGCTTTAAAAAGGCCAATTCAAACAAAAAGTGGGGCTGGGAGGCGCCTTTAAGCTGGTAGGTCAAGTTCTGGATAATCTCCAACATCTCCAGGATGACCCGGTGGTCCATTTTGCCCCGGTGTTCCAGCAGGTACGGCTCCAGGGCCGGCACGTCTTCCAGGGCCTTTTCCTGCTTTTCACCGGACTGGAGCAGGATCAGCTTGCGCAGGTACAAAAGCATCTCCCGCAGAAAACGATGCAGGTCCCGTCCACGAAAAACAATCTCTTTGATTTCCGCCAGTCCGGACCGGATATCTTCCTGGATAATACTTTCCATCAGCCGGTAGATGGCTTCCGGGGAAGCCAGGCCCAGGATCTCCAAAACCTCCTGGTGGGAAATGCCTTCCCCGCCGTAGGCCCGGCACTGTTCCAAAAAACCCATGGCATCCCGCAGGGAACCTTCCGCCTGGCGGGCGAGCAAAAATAGAGACTCTTCATCCACCTGAAATTCTATGACTTCGGCAACTTCCCGAAGGCGTTGGGCCACCTGGCGGGTTTCCAGCAGGTGGAAATCAAAGCGCTGGCAGCGGGAAATGACCGTCAGGGGAAGTTTATGGGTTTCTGTGGTAGCCAGGATAAAGACCACCCGGGGCGGAGGTTCTTCCAGGGTCTTGAGCAGGGCGTTGAAGGCCTCGTTGGTCAACATGTGGACCTCGTCAATAATGTAAACCTTGTAGCGGTTCTGGGCCGAGGCATAGCGCACTTTTTCCCGCAGCTCGCGGATCTCGTCAATACCGCGGTTGGAGGCAGCGTCGATTTCCTGTACATCCACGTTGCGCCCCTCCGTGATCTCTATGCAAAAACGGCAGCGATTGCAGGGCTCCCCTTTGACACCTTCCTGGCAGTTCAAAGCCTTGGCCAGCAGTTTTGCCATGGTCGTTTTGCCTGTGCCCCGCAAGCCGCAAAAAAGGTAGGCGTGGGCTACCCGACCACCCTCCAGGGCGTTTTGCAGGGTACGGGTTACGTGTTCCTGTCCGACTACCTCAGAAAAAAGCTGGGGACGCCAACGCCGGTAAAGGGCGGTATATGCCTGTTTGCCTTCCAGGCCCTTTTCTTCGATTGGATTCAACAGCTGCACCTCAGCAATCTTAATGGCAGGTATTTCCCACCTGAATAAAGTCTTGGAGAATAATGGTTCTGCGCTTTATGAGCTCTTTTCCGTACAGCCTGTTCCCACAGCCTGCCGGAGCCAAAACAGAAAAGTTTAAAAACCATCAGCTTAAAAAGAGGATATCTGCATATTCCAGTCGAAACAACGAAACAAGTGGAAAACCTCTCTTACTATACCAAAAATAATTCGTGATGCCAAACTGATTTTCCTGCAAGCAGAGGAGGGTGAAACCGTGAAAGCTGATGCTGTTTACATCCTGGATCATACGGCGCTGGAAGCCTTTTGGGGCCTTCGGGACGGCCGGGAAACGGTGGAAGATATTTTTAGCCGGGCAAAGAAACAATACCTGGAAATTTACGTCACCGCCATCGACATGGGAAAGGCCTACCGGGAAATGACCCGGGAACAGGGGAAAAAGTCCGCCCGGGAAGCGCTGCAGCAAATAGAAGAGGGCCCGGCAAAAACCGTGGTGATCAACAAAAAAATTGCCGTGGAAGCTATGGAACTAGCCATGAACTTTGGGCTAGACTATCCAGACGCTTTTCCCTGCGCCATGAGCGTCATTACTGAAGGAATCCTGGTTACCGCCAAACAAGAATTAACAGTGGTCGAAGACGAACTGGAGCTGCTCCTGCTGTAAGCAAGGGAACCCTGACGCCTTCCACAGAGTTACCCAGTCGCCCGGACGACAGCGCCAAAACACGGTTATTCATACTAAATAAAATGACCCACGGGAACTATCTCCGTAGATCAAGAACTGGGTCAAGAATAATATAATTAATGGCCGTGCACCTGCCTTTGACCTCGCCTCCCAGGCGTTACCCGGGCAGTTTGCTCGGCCCCAGCACCCCTGTGGCACCCACAAGGCACCACTTACCGCTGCTTCCTTCCGGACCTGACGGGGTTCATGGACTTGTGCCGCACAGGACCAGGGCGTCAACACCACTTACCCGGGGCAGGCCCTGCAAAGCTAAAGGCCTCGGGCAGGAATTCAACCCTGCTCTAGCGGGTTGCAGGTTCAGGGCACCGCTACCTCCCCGTCTAGCACGGCCAAATTTTTGACATACCTTCTGCGCTGCGGATTTAATTATAACAGATTCTTATGGAATTGTAAAACACCGCTTTTATGCCGAAATAATGCGATAATAGAGTAGGGAAACCATTCGCATGGCTTCCCCCTCATCAAACCGCACGTGCCCTATTAAGGCATACGGCTTACCAGCGTGATTGGATTCGCTTAA
>Ga0207421_10008513_pt1 | contig 10621 bp, 10 predicted proteins | sample SodLakKL_010_SED_4_FD_187542 | JGI IMG/M metagenome (GOLD analysis project Ga0207421, IMG submission 187542) | Alkaline sediment microbial communities from Lake Tanatar, Kulunda Steppe, Russia - 8KL_010_SED (SPAdes) (version 2) | ecosystem: Environmental > Aquatic > Non-marine Saline and...
GGAAGTAACAGTGGGCCAGACCGTGATCTTTATCGTGCAAAGCCTGACCACCACCGGTTATGGTGAACTCCTGCCATTTCATTCTTTCCCGATGATTGCTTTGACAATTCTATTGATGGTTGCCGGGGTTTTTATGATCTTTATGATCGCCGGAACCCTGATGGCATCCCTGGTTGAAAGCCGTCTCACGCCACGTGCACCAACCTATACCCGGCAAACTGATCACGTCGTTTTTACTACATTTAATGAAACAGTGGCCCGGGCCATTGAGCTGCTTGAAGTCCACAAAATCCCCTACATCGTCGCCGTTGAAACCCAGCCCCAGGCCGTAGACTTGATGAGAAGGGAAATCGATGTAGTCTGTGCTGACCCAAAATTAGACGAAGGACTTAAGCGTTTAAACGTAAAACATGCCCGCCTGGTTGTGGCTACCAGCGCCGACACTGACAATATTAATATTACCCTGGGGATAGCGAATATTAATGACACCCCGGTGCTGGCCATGATGGAAAATGAAAAGCGGGCCAGGCTGGCTTACGCAGCCGGGGCCAGGCAGGTCGTAACCCTGGAAGAAACCCTGGGCAAACAGCTTGTGGACTGGGTCTGCGCCGACGCCAGCCCAACCCGCTTCCTGAACCTGATGGAAGTAAAAGTCGCCCGGGAAGTTTTAGCCCAGCTTAAACCGAGCATTATTCACGTTGGGGCTAACAGCGAATTCTGTGGCCAAACCATCGGCGACGCCCATTTGCGCAGTAAAACCGGGGCAACCATTGCCGCCGTTTGGCTGGAGGACGGAACTATTGCCACTCCTTCATCTACAACCATTATTAATGAGTCAACCCTGCTGGTTTTAGGACCCCATGACAATGTAGATCGCCTGGCTTCTATCATGGGCGGACCGGGCCCCGGCGGTCATGTTGTATTAATCGGTGCCGGTCGGGTCGGCCAGGAGGCCGGCAAAATGCTCAACGATGCCGGTATTAAACCATACGTAATTGACGTGGTCGACAAGCCGCTTTTCTTTGAAGGCGAGCTGATCGTTGGCGACGCCACCAGGCCTCATGTTTTAAGAGAAGTAGATATTGAAAAAGCCGATACCCTGATTGTAACTATCAACGACGACAGCCTGAACATTTTCATAGTGCTGGCCAGCAGCCTGGTCAATCCCGATGTGGATGTCATCGCCAGGTCTGTTCATGTTGATGCCATAGACCGGCTTCACCAGGCCGGAGCAAATCATGTCTTATCAGAATCAATTCTCGGTTTTCAGCTGCTGCAGATTGCCATGGTTGAAATGGGCGTGCTGCCTAAAATGCCGGATTATGTAGTTAAAGAACTGATCTGGAACCAGGAGCCGGTAAGTCTAAAAGAGCTGACTGAAGAACACGTGGGTGAATTTAAAATTATCTGCATTGTCAAGGACGGTAAAGCTATAGAACCTTCATTGGATTACACCCTGCAAAAGGGAGACCGCCTGGTTGCCCAGGGGCCAAGGAAGCACCTGGATAAATTTGAATGCTATTTTGATTGCTATGACTAGCCCTCATAAACACCGTAAACCGAGTGCTCCATTTCATTAATTTCGCCATTACTTAAATCAAATGTGACATAATTAAGCTCTTCGAAAGATTGGCCGGGCTGGATTACCATGGTACGGCCTACTTTGCGTGCCCATACACCTCCGTTACAGGCAGGAGCTTCGTGTATATGGCCATGGATAGTGATTAAAGGTTGTTTTTCCCTGATAAACTCATATATTTGCGGGCTGCCAACCCTGTCACCCGATCCGCACAGATCGAGATCCAGGCCGGTCGGCGGGCAGTGTATAAGCCAGATCGATCTTGAAAAATCTTCTACCCTTTCTGCCATCTTTTGCAAAGCTTCACGGATGGAAGGCTTGTTTTTTAAATAAGCTTCCAGATTAGGGATTTCTTCTACTTCATTTTTTTCATTAATTATGGCCGGTGGCCCGAGCTGAAACGGGCTGACAGATAAATCTTCCCTGCTTTCTGCTGCAACCCAGTATTTATAGGCAAAGGGATAATCATTAATCCAGGGGCAACCGCAGAGGGTATATCCTGTAACCTGCCTGCACCTGTCCTGGACATAATGCCACAAACCTTCCCTGTCACCCTGCTCCATTTCCGGGATAGCCAGCTGGTTATCATCGTTGCCGAGGACCAAAACTAATTCAGCCCCATTATCCTTTATTGCCCTGCTATAATCTTTTATGCGGGCAATATAGTTGACCTGGGGCAAAATACCGTCATACTTGGGCAGCAGATCGCCCGCGATCAGAACCAGGTCAGGTTTTTGATCGCAAACTGCCTCAACCAGCCGCTCCCAGTGCTGTTCAGACTGGTGCACATCAGCTAAAGCTATTACTTTCATGCAGATTAACCCCCTCACTATCGGTATCATTAACTGAATTACTTAAATTATACCCATGCAAACTTATAAAGGCAAAATTATAAGCTTCACTATTGGCATGATAGTTGGCATAATATATAATATAAAAATCGTAATTATGATCGATTTAGGAGTGAATAACAATCAATAGACTTAACTCATCAAAAGATAATACAGGGCCAAACAATGCGCAGCAAAGCCATAAGCAGGGATGGATAGTTGCCTTTTCGGGAACAGGTGTTAACCTGGCCCTCGGTATTCTATATTCTTGGAGCATTATCGCCGCTTATTTAAGAGATGACCAGGGCTGGTCGGCTATCGATGCCCAGGTTCCCTATATGATCGCCTGTGGCGTATTTGCTCTGCTGATGGTCCCAGGCGGACGCATCCAGGATTCGATCGGCCCTAAAAAGGTAATCATTGCTTCCGCACTTTTCGCCGGGATAGGGTTAATCGGTTCAGGCTTTTTTGTTAGCGTCGTTGGTTTAAGTATCTTTTTCGGCCTGCTTTTTGGCACGGCCATGGGCCTGGGCTATTCATCTGCCACACCACCGGCAATCAAGTGGTTTGGCCCCGAAAAAAGAGGGCTTATTGCCGGCATTGTAGTGAGTGGATTTGGGCTGGCCTCGGTATATGCTGCACCCCTGACGAACAACCTGTTAGATAACTACGGGCTGGAAAGTACCTTTTTCATCCTCGGTGCAGCTTTCTTTGTCCTCATTCTCCTCCTGGCCCAGTTAATAAATAATCCCCCTGCTAATTATATCCCCGCCAGCAACAATACATCGACTCCCGATGTGCAAATGGTGGACAAAGAAAAATGCCGCAAGGAAAACTTTGAATGGCATGAAATGATCAAAACACCCCAGTTTTACCTGCTCTGGTTAATTTTTTGCTTTGGTTCCCTGGCCGGTTTAATGATTATCGGCCAGCTTTCCAGCATTGTCTATGAACAGTCTGGATTAGCTCTTGGCTTTATCCTTGTTGCCCTGCTTGCCGTATTTAATGCCGGTGGCAGGATCATCGGCGGGGTAATGTTCGACAAGCTTGGCCGCACCCCGACCCTGGTTGTAATCTTTGCTGCCCAGGCCATAAACTTTCTGCTGTTTAGCACTTACAGCAGCCTCCCGAGCCTGGTGATCGGAACAATGGTCGCCGGCTTCTGTTACGGAGCCTGCCTTTCTATTTTCCCCACAGTAACCGCACTGCTTTACGGAGTAAAAAATCTTGGAGTTAATTACGGGCTTGTTTTCACGTCCTGGGGAGCAGGCGGGGTTTTTGGAGGCTTAATTGGCGGCATGGTCCGCGATATAACCGGTTCTTACACCACTGCATTCCTTGCTGCTTCCGTTCTTTGTTTTATTAGCATTGGCCTGGCCCTGCTGATCAAAACCCCTGAAAAAAGTTGTAATTAAAAGGACTTGTAAGATTAAACTGGAGGTATCTTCTTGAACAATCTTGATCCAAAAATCAAAGAAGTGGAGAGAAAAATTCAGGACATCAAGGCACGCTGGCCCTTTCACTCTCCAAAGGTGCCCATGGTCCAGGAACTTGAAGACCTTGAGATTGAATTAAAAGAATTAAAAGAAGAGAAGAAAAACCAAGCAAAGTAGCATAATTATTTGTTGTGTTTGCTTTTTCCCGCCCGCACTTTCTTTCGTTCCTGGTAGAAAAGGCAGGACATCCCCGATGAATTGTAAACCGCCCCCGAGGGGAAATATTTCGATTTAAAATCAAGCGCCCTGCAGCCCCTGGGGAACCTCCGATCCCAGGTTATGTAGTAGTGACGGCACTTCAGGCAATTTACTCTTGATTTTATTTCTCCTGTTTTGTTCAAGACTTACACCCTTAACAGATATCAATTTAAACACCGCTGCATTCAAACATTTCAAAGGAACCCATTTTAAACCAGGTTTTTCAAATACGGTGCCAGCAGGTTCCTCAGAATAACTGCCACCAGGGCTCCGACCAGGGAAAAGCCTGCACCCGGATAGGCACTTTCAACGTTTGGAGCCAGTGATAAACCGAGCGCTACACCGGCTGCCGGAGGATGCTCAGTATCGGTAATTACCATGAACAGGGCTGAAAGACCAACTGCCAAGCCTCCACCAAGACTTTGTGAAACAGTGTAGATACAAAACAAGCCGACTGTAACACTGATCAGGTAAGAGCCAATAATGTTGCGGTTACTGGCTGTCCTGTTTCCGGGCAGGGCAAAGATAGTAAAAAAAGTAGAGCCAACACCGGCCAAAATAATCAGCTGAATCATTTCCAAAAAAACATAAAGCACAGCGAAAGTAATTAACCCGGCTGCTGCGCTCTGCCAGAGATAGTTAACCCATCTTTCCTGCAAATTTTTACTTAAAATATAAACATTGTCATCCTCAGCGCTCTTAACCAGTGAAAAATCATCTTTCTCCCCACGATTCATAAAAATCACCTCTGGAAGTCTTTTCTGAATAAGGCCTGCTTAATCCTGCAGGGCCAGTTCCGCAGCCCTGCGAGCATGAATTTCCGTGGTGTCAAAGAGGGGAACACCTGTATGATCCGGGCCAATCAGCATTGATATTTCCGTACAGCCAAGAATTACTCCCGTTGCCCCCTGGCCGGCCAGATCTTCTATGATTTTTTGATACTGCCGGCGCGACTGCTCAAGCACCTGCCCCTGGCAAAGCTGATCGAAAATCACATTATGGACCAGCTGCCGTTCTTTTTCTTCCGGTATAACCACTTCAAGTTCACAGTTTTGACAGAGACGTTTTTTGTAAAAATCATCTTCCATGGTAAAAGCGGTGCCTATCAATCCGACTTTGACAATTCCCTTGGTGCGGACTGCTTCAGCCGTGGGGTCGGCAATATGCAGCAAAGGAATCTTTACCTTATTTTCAACAGTCTCAGCTACTTTATGCATCGTATTTGTAGCGATAACCAGAAAATCGGCACCTGCCTCTTCCAGGCTCCTGCCGGCATAGGCCAGTTCTTCACCTGCCTCCTCCCACTTTCCAGCCTTCTGCAACTGACTGATTTGATCAAAATTGAAACTGTATAAAAGAACCCGGGCAGAATTTAATCCCCCCAGGCGCTCATATACCACCCTGTTAATAATACGGTAATAAGTTGCTGTTGACTCCCAGCTCATGCCGCCAATAATGCCAATTGTTTTCATTGACTCACCCCGTTACTAATTCTATCACGGATTGGCTCTTTATTAAATTAACTAAAGCAAGTAAAAGGCTATTTTCCCAACGCTAGCCCCTTCAGGCTATCTTTAAACTAGAACTATTCAAACGATTTTTTCAGTTAATAATTGTACCGGGACACAATTGTGTCCCGGTACAATTAAATATTTCATACTGCTACAAGCTTTTCGACTAACTCCTTTGACAGTAAACAATTTCAAAATAACACTTTTTACAGTGATAATTACAGGGATGCCTGGTTCCATTACGCAAACAGGGATAATTACTTGTATTCATTTTCGCCATCCCGGTGCCCTGCAGAGCAACTTTCGCTCTTTTTCCTCTACTTTTCATTGCTACTGGCTCCTTTGCCATAGAATACCCTTAACTTTTATATTGTATCATTGTATAGAACTTTAATAATCATTATTATCACAGATGATAGTTTTTTTGTAAAGGTTTTTCAGCTCTGGACAATCCCGGTTTTATAATCAGAGGTGGTTTGATAACTGGATTACAACTACTTGCAAAACCTTGCAAGTTGTATTATAATATGAATATATTTAAATGTTTTTGAGAGGTGTTCTCAATGAAAAGAAACCTGTTTGTTATATTTATCGCTATAATTTCCATTGCTGCTTTTTCAGGCATTCTGTGGCAGGACAACCTGGTCAGCGCATATAATGAAATCTTTGTCAACGAAGATGAGACCTTTGAAAAAGGTGAATATAAAAGCTTAACCCCGGAAGAAGCTAAAGAAATGATGGAAAACGAGGATGTAATTGTGGTTGACGTACGCACTGAAGAAGAATTTCGCCAGGGCCATATTGAAGGGGCTATACTAATTCCCGATTACGACCTGGATAAACTGGCCGCTGAAAAACTGCCGGATAAGGAAGCAACCATCCTTCTGTACTGCCGGTCTGGAAACCGCAGTCAACTTTCTGCTCACCTGCTAAATGGCATGGGCTATCAAAATGTTTATGATTTCGGTGGAATCATAGACTGGCGCTACGGAGAAGTGCAGGGAGAACCGGTAAATTAACGAATTTAGTTACTACTCAGACCGTATCGCTATATACTGCCCAGCCTGATCAAGAAAACTGAAGCAAGCGTAGTAATTTTCTTGAACAGCCTGGGCTTTTACTATTACTTTTTCACCCGCTCGGCATAATCAAGCATGGCCTGGAAAGCTTTCAGGTTGCCGAGAAAATTAATGTGGGGATAAGCGGCCAGAACATTTTTGCAACGGTAACCGCAGGACCATCCGCCCGTGCCCATAGCCTTGTTGATGGAAAAAACTTCTTTTCCCCCGGGAGCGCAAACAGACTTATGAAACTCGTGGGCAGTCAGCTTATCGCCGGCCTGGCCCAGCAGGCAATCCTCCTGCAGGGTTATCTCGATATAGCCAAAGCGCTGCAGTTTATCGGTCAACCTGCTTTTGCCCTGGAACACCCCGCACATTAAACTTTCCTCAATGCTTTGGTTTAAATAGAGCATCCCCCCGCATTCAGCATAAATACAGCCTCCATGTTCAGCATAAGCTTTTATCTGTTCAATCATGGCCCTGTTTGCGGCCAGTTCACTGCGAAATACTTCCGGGTAGCCGCCACCCATGTAAAGCAGATCGCACTGCGGCAGATGTTTATCTTTTAAAGGTGAAAAAAATACAACCCGGCAGGTGTCTTCTAAGAGCTTTAAGTTTTCACGGTAATAGAAAGAAAAAGCTTTATCATAGGCCACGGCAACCCTTAAATCTCTTTGCGGCAGGGAGGGAAAGGTGCTGCCCTGCACATCTGACATTATTTTTTTAAGCTCTTCCAGGTCAACGGTTTGTTTTACTGCATCTGCGATTTTCTCAATTAGCTGATCAAGCTCTTCAATTTCTACGCTCTGGACCAGGCCAAGATGCCTGCTTTTCAAAGCGGCATCGGCAAGCGGCGGCAGGTATCCGAGCACCTTAAGATCTGTATAGGCTTCAACCTGCTCTTTTAAGAGCTGGTAATACTTATCACTAACTTGGTTAAAGATAACCCCTTTAATACTCGACTCCTTAAAATCGACCATTCCCTTAATTTTCGGGATAGCTGTAAACATCTCCGCCTGGGGGGTATAGACCAGCACCGTGTTTATGCCCAGTATTCTGCCGATATCATAGCTGGAACCTATGTAAGTGTTGGCAAGACCGTCAAAGTAACCCATTGCACTTTCAACTACGCAGAGGTCGCCTTCAGCCAGGGAAAAGGCCTGCCTTAAACCTTCCTGCCCCTGGAGGTGCAGGTCAAGGTTGCCCGCCTCGTTACCGGAAGCAGCTTTTAGAAAAGCAGTATCAATATAGTCGGGACCCGTTTTCAGGCAGGTCAGATTGTACCCACTATTTTTTAACGCCCTGATCAGGCCCATGGTTAAAGTGGTTTTTCCGCTACCGCTGGCCGGAGCAGCAATCATGATTGTTTTCATAATCCTTATTAAATCATAACCTGACGACAGTAACAACAGAAAATCTTTTAAATCATACACCCCTCCCCTTGACGGCAGAAAAATATGCTTTATAATACACATATACCCTGTGGGGTATATGATGATAATTTATAACCACTTCGCAAAGGAGTTTTTGCATGCATAACAGTCACGCGGCATCATTCTATATCAAAACAAATCGTTCTTTTTCTCCAATCAGATCATATGCCTGGATTTTAACAGTCTTAATTGGTATAGGCGGGCAGTTTCTCCCCCGTTTAGGATTGCTAGTTCCCCTGATAATGCTGGCCTTGATGGTTATGAGCCTCTTCAGGGGAAAGTACTGGTGCGGCAACTTCTGCCCGCATGGCAGTTTTTTTGATAACCTGCTGCAACCCCTGAGCAGAAATGCCAGGATTCCGGGATTCATGCGTTCAAAAGTTTTAATTGCTGCCTTTTTATTGTTTTTTATGTATAACCTGGGCCGCCGCTTTATTCATGTCTTTGAAGCCCTGGGAGGAGCCGAGTTTTATGACCGGATGGGCCTGGTTTTCTCAACAACTTACCTGATGGTTTTGCTGGCAGGTGGGTTGCTGGCAATCACTATCAATGCCCGCACCTGGTGTCAGTTCTGTCCGATGGGCACTTTCCAGACCCTTTTTTACAAGCTGGGTAAAGCTTTAGGATTGAATAAAAACACCGACCTGAAAGTTACAATAGCGCATCCCGACCTCTGCCATTCCTGTGGAAAGTGTGCCAGGGTCTGCCCAATGCAGCTAAAACCATACAGGGAATTCAAAGAAAGCTCCCAGTTCAGTGATGAAAACTGTATCCGCTGTAATACCTGTGTTAATAACTGCCCGGCCGATGCCTTGCAGCTGGCTACCCTCGCGAAAACTGAAAACATACACGCAAATGCCAACCTGGCAGGGTTCAAAGATGCCTCTTTTTACAGGGCAGTAGTAAAAAAAATAAACCACCTGAATGATAACGTGCGCGAATATACATTCAAGCTGGTTGAACCGCAAAAAATGGATTTCGATCCGGGCCAGTTTGTCCTGGTAGAAACTGAACCGCAGATTGAAATGTACCGAGCTTACACAATTTCCGGCTCCTCCGGTGACCACTCTGAAATATCCGTTACCGTTAAACTATTAAATGACGGTTATGGAACTAACTTGCTCTTTAATAACCTGGCCGAGGGGACCGAAGTAAAGTTGAAAGGACCTCTCGGTAATGAACTAAGAGCTGACCCTGAGGGTAAAGAACTTCTCTTCTTAGCTAATGGCATTGGAATTACCCCCTTTGTTTCAATCGTTCAAAGCTTCTTCGAACAAAAAGATAATGGCTTTAATGGTAAAATCACTTTGCTTTACGGGGCCCGGTACGAAGAAGATTTGGTCTATGATGACTACTTAACAGGTACTGCTGAGGCTAATGAGAATTTTAGTTACTACAGCCTCTTGTCAAGGCCGCACACTGATCAGTATAGTAAAGGATATGTAACCGATCTGCTAAAAGAGCTTAATCCGCCGGATTACACCAGGGTCTACATTTGCGGCACAGCTGAAATGGCCACGGATGCCAGGGATATCCTGGAACATAAAGGTGTCCACGAGGATAATATCTTTTATGAATGCTTTCTGTAAAAGGAGGTTAAGCGTATGCAGGTGACGGAAGGGAATAGAAAAAAAATTGTTAACCGCTTTTCCCGCCTGGAAGGCCAGGTCCGCGCGGTTCGAAAAATGATCGAGGACGGGGAGGATTGCGAAAAAATTGTGACTCTGCTTAGCGCTGTGCATTCAGCATTAGAGGGAGCAACCAAGCTAGTAGTGGCCGATTTTTTCAGAGAATGCTTAACTGAGGCACGTGAAAGCGGCAAAGACCAGGATGAGGCGGTTGATAGGTTTATTGCTCTGCTGCTTAACACAAAGATGTGATTTTTAAGTTTTTGAATATATATTGGCTTGTATTGAAAGCATCAAAATATTATACTATTAAAAAGCGCTTTTATCGAATGAGAGGGGATGATCACTTGTTTAATGAAAAGAACTACAACAACATTAAAATTGTTGTGGCTGTTACTTTTCTTTTTATGATCCTCATGAACGGTCTGGCCAACTCAATTCCCATAAACGGGGTTACAACCGGGGAGGTATCCGATTCCTACCCGGATCTTTTTGCTCCCGCCTCCATAACTTTTGCCATCTGGGGATTGATCTACCTGGTGCTGGCTGCCTATACCCTATACCAGCTTGGTCTTTTCAGGCAGGACAAAGGCACCGGCAGGGCCGAACTATTCACCACGATTGGCATTTATTTTTCCATATCTTCTGTCGCCAACGGTTTGTGGATTTTAGCTTGGCATTATGATGCAATCGGCCTCTCGTTACTGCTGATGCTGGTAATTCTAATCAGCTTAATTCTAATTGCCAACCGCTTAAGCAGGGAAGAGTTTAATTTGCAGGAAAAAGTATTGATCCGGCTGCCTTTCAGCATATATTTCGGCTGGATCACCGTTGCAACTATTGCCAATGTCACCACCTACCTGGTCAGCATCGGCTGGGGCGGGT
>Ga0207421_10008514_pt1 | contig 10619 bp, 8 predicted proteins | sample SodLakKL_010_SED_4_FD_187542 | JGI IMG/M metagenome (GOLD analysis project Ga0207421, IMG submission 187542) | Alkaline sediment microbial communities from Lake Tanatar, Kulunda Steppe, Russia - 8KL_010_SED (SPAdes) (version 2) | ecosystem: Environmental > Aquatic > Non-marine Saline and...
AAATGAAAAAAGTAACAATTATAGGAACAGGGTTAATTGGATGTTCAGCAGGAATGGCTTTAAGAAAAAATGGATATATAGTTACCGGATACGATAATTCAAAACATAATCTAAAAGTTGCACAAGAAATTGGAGCCATTGATAACATTAAACATTGCTCATATGAAGCAACTGAAATGTCGCACGCAATGATTATAACCATTCCGGTTGATGATATAATAAGACTTCTTCCGCGTTTTTTAGATTTTATCCCGGAAGATTCTCTGATAATAGATGCAGGATCTACCAAAGTTACCATTTGCAAAAGTATAAGTAATCATCCAAAGCGGCATGCTTTTGTAGCTTCACATCCAATGGCCGGCACTGAACATTCAGGGCCGGCAATGGCAACACAGGACTTATTTTACAACAAAAATGTTGTCATATGCGAAAAAGAACTTTCCTCCAGTAAAGCATTAGGTGTAGCAGAAGAGCTGTTTACTAATATGGGGATGAATATAATTTATCTTTCACCGCAAGATCATGATATGACAGCAGCACTTGTTTCTCATCTACCACAGATACTGGCTTATTTATATGCAGGAATGCCGGAGTTTACAAATGAAAAAAAACAATACTGGCAAAAACTTGCTGCAGGCGGATTCGATTCCTTTACTCGCCTTGCACATAGTGCCCCTGAAATTTGGTTGCCAATATTATCTCAAAATAAAGAATTTATTACTAATATTTTATACTCACTCTCAAAATCAATGGCTCTGTTTGCAGAAAAACTGGAAGAAGACAATTTAAATTACATTGAACAAGTAATTAAAAAGGCAAGGATTGTCAGAGAAAATTACAAAGCACACAAAGACAACTATACTAAAAACTCAATAAACAAGTATACCGAAAAACTTTAGCGATATGGAAACAAACTCAAGAAACAATGGAAAATCTCAGCATTTAACGGAAATTCTTTCCGGTTCAGGGCGCCTTATTATCGCAGGACCTTGCAGTGCTGAATCCCGGGAGCAGTTGTTAGATACTGCTAAAGCTTTATCAGCTGACAGCAGAGTTAATTTTCTTAGAGCCGGGATCTGGAAACCACGCACTACACCGGGCTCTTTCCAGGGAGCCGGCACAGAAGGACTTAAGTGGTTTAATGAAGTTAAAAAAGAAACAGGTATGCCGATTGCAACAGAAGTTGGCTCTGAACGTCATGTATATGAAGCTTTAAAACACGGTGTTGACTTACTTTGGATCGGAGCAAGAACAGTAAGTAATCCTTTTACTGTTCAGGAAATTGCCGAAGCAATAAGAGGAGTAGATATACCTGTTTTGGTAAAAAATCCGCTTTGCCCGGATATTGATTTGTGGCAAGGAGCTATCAATCGTTTTGCCAAAACAGGGATAACACAACTCGGTGCTATTCACCGCGGTTTTACACCCGAAACAAAATCGGCTTTCCGTAATCAACCAAACTGGGCTATACCTTTAATGTTAAGAAATAGGATGCCCAAACTACCAATAATATGCGACCCAAGTCACATTGCCGGAAAAGAAAACCTGGTAACACTAATAGCACAAAGGGCTATTTCAAACGGCTTTGATGGGCTCATGGTAGAAGTTCATAATAACCCTAATGAAGCTCTCACAGATGCATCCCAGCAATTATACCCCAAAGACTTTTTGCTTTTACTGAATAAACTCCATGAAAGTAATGAGCAAAAAAACCAAAAAGAACTACTTAATGAGCTAAGATTAGAAATTGATAATATAGACAACACGCTGGTTGAAACCTTGGCTGAAAGAATGGAGTTGATTAAACATATAGCATCAATTAAAAAAACTCATCATTTGGAAGTAGTTCAACCCACGCGGTGGAAAAAACTAATTAAAAGAATTATATTTGAAGCCGGGCAAAAAGGCCTAAGACCTTCTTTTGTAAAAAAACTTTTTAACAACATACATGAAGAATCTTGTTTTTTCCAGCAAACTAATATTAAAGAAATACGCAGAAATGAAAAATCTGATTAAATTTAATAATTATAACCAATAAATTTATCAAATAATTTAAGTATGAATAAAGTTGAAATTAAAGGTTCATTGGGAAAATCAATTATTTTAACAGGTGAAAAACTTGATAATGTTAATAAATATCTTCCGGATACTGACACCTTCATAATTACTGATGAAAATATAAAAGCACATTACATTTCCCGTTTTCCCAATTATCCTTTATATACCATAAAACCGGGTGAAAAATCAAAGACTCTTCATAAAGCAGCAGATATATACAAATGGCTATTAAATAATGAAGCTGACAGAAGTTCATATATTCTTGGTATTGGTGGTGGTGTAGTTTGTGATTTGGCCGGCTTTGTCGCCTCAACATATATGCGTGGAGTTAATTTTGGTTTTGTGGCAACTTCACTAATTGCACAGGTTGATGCAAGTATTGGTGGAAAAAACGGGGTAAATCTGGATGGATTTAAAAATATTATTGGAGTTTTTAACCAACCACAGTTTGTACTTTGTGACCACAACATGCTAAAAACCCTGCCTGAAGATGAATATATAAATGGTTTTAGTGAAATAGTAAAACATGCATTAATATCGGATGCAGAAAAATTCAGCTACATTGAAGAAAATATTAAGGGCTTGCAATCAGCCGACTCTTCTGTTTTAGAGTTTCTAGTGAACAGGTCGGTAAACATAAAAGTTGAAATAGTAAATGCAGATGAAAAAGAGAAGAACCTCCGCAAAAAGCTAAACCTGGGACATACCTGGGGACATGCTGTTGAAAAAGTGGCAGGAATCTCGCATGGTAAAGCTGTTAGTATAGGATTGGCTTTTGCTGCCAAATTATCGCTAAAAAAAGGACTATTAAGCGAAAGTGAATATACCCGTATAATAAATCTACTTAAAAAATTAAGCCTTCCTGTATCAACAAATTTCGACAAAAAGCTTATTTTTGATGCTATATTAAAAGATAAGAAAAAAACATCCGGGTCAATAGACTTTGTTTTAATGAAAGGAATTGGGAACGCAATTATAGAAAGGATATCGCTACAGGAATTAAAAAATGCTTAAATTCTTAACCGGCCACCAGTGGACTGTGATAATAAATTATTTATGATAGTTATGATAGAACTGGATTACAAAAAATTACTAAAATGATAATTCAATATTATATAATCAAATGAGCAGACCGGATATTTGTTTAAGCATAGGACATATTGGATATGATGAAGTTTTATCTAATATCAAGAAAGTTGCTTTGGCAGAAATTCGAATTGACCTGTTAAATCTTTCCCAACAACAAATAAAAACTATTTTCAGGCAACATAACAACCTGATTGCAACATACAGAAGTAATGATTATGAAAAGATGGCATCTTTGCTTTGTTTAGCTTTAGATTCAGGATGTGATTGTATTGATATTGATATTGAGACACCCGAAAATCTTAAAGATCCAATAATCAAAAAAGCTTCCAAAATGGGGAAAAAAGTAATAGTTTCATATCATAACTATACAGAAACCCCTGATTTGGATGAGCTAAATAACATTATAGCTAAGATGTTTAATTCCGGGGCAAATATTGCTAAAATTGCATGCACTGCTAAAAAATCCTCTGATTCTTCAAAGATTATGTATCTTTACACTCAAAATTCCAACCTGGTAGCATTTTGTATGGGTAAGTTGGGCGCAATCACCAGGTATGCAGCACCAATACTTGGAGCACCTTTTACTTATGCTTCAACAAAAAAACAAGCAACAGCTCCGGGACAAATTGATTATACGGAAATTGAAAATTTTTTAAACAAACATTTACCTATATATAAAACTATGTTAGAAAAAAAACTATTTGCAGTTTTTGGTATTCCGGTGCTACACAGTAAAAGCCCTCAAATATTTAACTCAGCCTTTAGGGAGTTAAATATAGATGCCTTTTACACCCGAATTCGCGTTCAATCCCCGGCTAATATTGCAAAGCTGTTCAAAGATATTCCTATTGCCGGGGCAAGTATCACATCACCTTTTAAGGAAGAGATCATACCTTTTTTAGACAACATTTCCCGTGATGCTTCTTATATTGGAGCCGTAAATACAGTAACTAACGACAATGGCAAACTAACGGGACACAACACCGACCATGCAGGTGTTTTTGAATCACTAAACAGCAAAGGAATTAACCTTGCCGGCAAAAACTGCTTGGTCCTTGGCGGTGGTGGAGCAGCAAGAGCAGCTGTGTATGGACTGGTAAAAAATGGCGCAAATGTTTACATTTGTAATCGAACCTACTCAAAAGCACAAAATATTTCTGAAAAATTTGGTTGTAAACTGTTAGATTGGGACAACTTTGATAATAGCATTCAATTCCATGTTGCAGTATCAGCGCTGCTTCCCGAGGCAACTCCCCCCTTTATGGAATCCATACAATTCAAATATCTTTTAGATGCATCCTATAAACCTTCAGCCACATCACATATTTCTCAAAAGATGGGAGCAACAATTATACCCGGTGAAGAATGGTTAGTTTACCAAGCCATGGAATCTTTTAAGATATTTTGGGGAATAATACCCTCATTCCAAGCCATGAAAAATGGCCTTAAAAAAGAACTCAAAAAAGATGAAATTAAAATTTTGAAGTACCCTTCAGAATCAATTGAGAATATTTGGGATAATGAAGTGGACCTGTTAATATCCGCCGAGGATTTAAATGTTGAGCAACAAAAAAGCATTATTGATGAAGAAATTGATAAATCCTTCGACAGTTAATGGTATAATACAGGCTCCTTCCTCCAAAAGTTTTGCCCAGAGAGCTGTAGCAATAGCTTCTCTTGCCCCCGGAAAGTCCGAAATATTTTATCCTGGCAAATCAGATGATGTAATTGCAGCAATACAGGTATGCAGGACATTGGGTGTGAATATACAGCAAATGCAAGACAAGCTGATAATTAATGGAGGAATAAATGTCCCTAATAAACCCCTTAATTGCGGTGAATCAGGATTAGGCATAAGAATGTTTTCAGCTATAGCTGCTACGCTTGACAAGCCGGTTACCTTAACAGGTAGCGGCACATTAACGCAAAGACCTATGACAATCATAGAGCAGGCAGTAAAAGCGATGGGCGCTGAATGTAAAACAAATAATGGTTATCTTCCAATTACAGTAACAGGCCCTATAAAAGGCGGGGTCGCTAAGGTTGATGGTTCGCTTAGCTCTCAGGTTATCACAGGTATGCTCCTTGCATCTCCCAAAGCCCAATCAGAACTAATAATTGAAGCTAACAACCTGCAAAGCAAACCTTACATTGACCTGACAATTGAAATTATGAAAACTTTTGGAGTTGAGGTAGAAAACAACTCCTACAAAACATTCAAGGTAAAAAATGAAATGGATTATCAGCCTGCAAAAATAATTGTCGAAGGCGATTGGAGCGGAGCAGCCTTTATGCTGGTGGCAGGAGCAATAGCAGGTAAGGTAAGAGTTGACAACCTATTAGCAAACTCCAGGCAAGCCGATAAAGTTATAATAGATGCTCTTAACTTAGCAGGTGCTAAAGTTTTCCAGGAAGATAATTACGTAGAAATAGAACCTGGTAATCTTAAAGGCTTTAAATTCGATGCCACTCAATGTCCTGACCTCTTCCCTCCTTTAGTCGCTTTGGCAACATATTGTCAAGGTGCAACAAGAATTAAAGGAGTAAGCCGCTTACAAGCCAAAGAAAGCGACAGGGCGGCAACACTTCAGCAGGAATTTGCTAAAATGGATGTTAAAATCAATATTGAAGGAGAAGAAATGGTTATACATGGTAACAGACCTAAAGGAGCTACTGTGCAATCACACGGTGATCATCGAATTGCCATGGCTTGCGCAATTGCAACATTACCAGCAAAAGGCAATGTAGAAATCACCGGGGCAGAAGCCGCTAATAAGTCGTACCCAACGTTTTTCGAAGATTTGGAAAAATTAACCCAATACTCAGAAAATTTTTAAATTTTCGAACAGGCTAATAAAAAATATACAAGTCTTATTTTTTTATTTATAATCAAATACCACTTCCTTAACTCCGGTTCAAAGCTATCAAACCCAAAGAAAAAATAAACAAGAGTACTGATTGTTTAGAATTTAAACATGTTTTTCCAATGCTTCCTTCAAGTCCTCATCAATGCCCTCATGACTGGGTCGTTTAGCATTATTATCAAAAATAACCCCATTTCTGTCAATTATAAGATATGAAGGGATGCTGCCAAGATTATAACTATTAGAAACTTCATTGTCCCTGCCCTCAATATTAAGGTGCACTCCTTCTATTTCCCTCTCATCAACAGTACTTTTCCATGCCTCTTCATCTTCATCAACAGATATGTAAAGAAAAACAAGGTCGTCTACATCATCAAAACGCTCTTTAAGTTCTTTAGCATAAGGTACTTCACGCATACACGGCGGACACCAGCTTGCCCAAAAATCCAGGTAAACCACTTTGCCACGGAAATCTTCAAGTGATACCTTATTACCATCAATATCCTCCAATTCAAATTCCGGAGCAGGGTTGCCAGGCAACATACGTTTTTCAGCTTCATAATTATCCGAAAGAATGCTTATGTAATCCTTAACCGGTTCTTCTTCCTTAAATGAGTGGTATAGGTTCTCAGCAACTTCAAATTCACCATGATCAAATTCACGGTAAATATGTATAGCCTTAACGTATTCCAAAGATTTATCATCATAAAGCTTTTCAGCCAAATACAACTTTTCTTCAATAGCAGACTTATCTTCAGGAGCTTTATCAGGATTTATGCTCTCGTAGTAATCCAAAAATGTAATAAGAAAGCTGCAATAATTTGAAGATGCCAATTTAGCATCCGAAAACTGCAAATCTTTTTCAATAAAGGCATAATAGTCTTCTGGCAATTCAGGCTCTTTATCCAATCGATTTAACATTTGATGAAATTCCGGATAAGCTAGAAGATTTTCGTAAAACCCAAAACGAATGTTAGTTTTGAAAATATATTCAAAGCTATCACTTAAGTCTTTCTCTTCTGAAAATTCATTGAAATATTGAAGCATCTCTTCTAAAGCCTCATTCGCAAAATCAACAAATTCTTCAGGTTCTAACTCCCGCATTTTTTCAATGATTTGCTGTTGACTGTACTTATCTAAAATTTCGGCTTGATATTGAACCAAAAAAGTGTTGTTATCAGCATTATTTCCGGAAAAAGAAACTGAGTTAATAATATCACTGCCATCAGCCGTAATATGAAGTTCATCGCCCGGTTCTAAAAATATATCAACACGTTCTTTATCATTAAAAATCATTTCTGCGTCAACAGGCTCCTCAATGTCAAGTTCTAAGCTGAAATTATTGTTCTCATCCAAAACAATTTCATGTCTTTCTACATCATAAGTAATAAAGTCCTTATAATAATTAAGCTCTAATTCATCTGTTATGGGATTTTCAATTTCCCCGGTTATAAGAGCTCCTTTTTCTTCCTTTGGCTCACAAGAAACAATAGCTGCAACTGCAATTAGTATAACTAGTACTCTACTCATAGTTTTTTTAAGTTTAATTTAACTACTTATTTTTATTTATTGTATAAGATCAACACACAATCTTTTACAAGAACAAAGTTATGAAAAAATGTATATTGTTATATTTCTTTATTTCTTTTTGATTAAAAAATATTAAACGTTTTTTGCAGAGTTTTCTGTTAGCAAATTATATATCTTTGCGGCAAAAAATATTATATTTTCTGATGAAGCACGACTCACAGCCCGGGACAAAGGAATGGTTGGTTTTACTTTTATTAATGTTAGTATGGGGGAGCTCTTTTATTTTAATAAAAAAGGGCTTAGAATCATTTGACAACTTGCAGGTAGGTGCTTTACGAGTTTCGATCTCATTTATAGCATTACTACCCTTTGCTATATCGCGCCTTAAAAAATTAAAAATCAAAAATTTTTGGTTATTCGTAATTGCCGGCGTATTAGGAAATGGTTTGCCTGCCTTTTTATTTGCTAAGGCACAAACAGGCCTGGATAGTTATATGGCAGGAATTTTAAATTCATTAACTCCCCTTTTCACCTTGATTGTAGGTGTTTTAATTTTCGGAAGAAGAACCCGCGCCATTAATGTGATAGGTGTTATTGTAGGATTTATAGGAGCCACGGGCTTGTTATCAGTTGCAGGCGAAGGAAGTTTTATTATTAACTTCCGGCATGCTATTTTTGTAGTATTTGCAACTATGTGCTATGCTTTACAGATGAATTTCATCAAATCTTTTCTTACAAATTATGATCCAATAACCATTGCCTCATTAGCATTTATATTTATTGGCGTACCGTCAATTGTATTTCTTTTTTCGGGAACTGACTTTGTTTATAGAATGGGCAATGTGCCCGGCAGTTGGCAAAGTTTAGGCTTTATCACAATTTTGGGTATATTTGGAACGGCAATTGCCATAATGGCAAACTTTTGGCTAATAAAAAGAAGCTCAGCTTTATTTGCATCCAGTGTAACTTATTTGATGCCAATCATTTCAATAGGATGGGGTATTCTTGATGGCGAACCATTTTTAATAACCTATATAATATGGATTGTAACAATTCTTGCCGGAGTTTACATGGCCAACAGGCCGCCAAACAGAAAGCTGATCACTAATACAGCAACGTATCTGCAAAACAATAAAAAATGAAGTTAAATGAAAGTAGTAAATGCTGCTTGCTTATAATTTCCAATTAAAACAATAACCCGTGCAAAAAAAGAATCACTGATTAATGGTTTTAATCCGGGGTGGAAAGAGTTGTTTTCTAATAACACAATCCGGAAGATTTCACGAGATCCTTCCCTTCGGTCAGGATGACAAGTTGTAATAGAATGGATGGGGGAAGGCGGCTGCGCCGCCTTCCCCCATCCATCACCCCCATTTTAATAATCGCATTGTCACCCTGAACGGAGCGATAGCGGAGTGAAGGGTCTCGTGAATTAAACAAACTTATTTAAAAAAATAAAAAAAATTCAACCTTAATGCAGCGTTTTGCAATTTTCTCTCGTATTAATAAATAAAGAGGGAGAAAGAGGGAGTTATAAACAAACTTTAATTGTGGAAGTTGATAGTTATTTTTTAAACATGTCACCCGGAGCAAGCCGAAAATCCTGAAAAAAAGTAGGTGAAAATAAAAAACACTTAAAATGAAAAAATTAATTATAATATTTTGTTTTACGCTTGTTTACTTTAATCTTGTGGGACAAGCAGAATTTGCTCCTTTGGGAGCAAAGTGGTACTATACTGCTCCTTACACGGGAGATTGTATTAAACTTAACTCTGTAAGTGATACCATTATAGAAGAATTAAATTACAGGGTAGTTGAATTTCGTTTTTGCAAAGACAATTCCCTCATAAGTCGTGAATTTTTTCATCAACAAGGAGATAGTATTTTTTATTATAACTATTACCATGAATCTATACATCTACTTTATGATTTTGGAGCTAAAATTGATGATACAGTTATAGTACATAAGGAGAGTTTCAAGCCAACTGAAGGATTTTACGATCCTCAAAATCGCTTAGGTTCAAATGATTCTGTTCCTTTTTTTAGTTACAGGGTTGAATCAAAAGATAGTATAATGGAGAATGGTATGTGGTTAAATAAATTTGAATTGTATTCTATGTATAGATCTGAGGCTAACATGGGTTTTCATAGAGATTTTCCAGCTATTGAAAAATTAGGGGCTACAAATTACATTTTCGGAAGGCATTTATACATACATACTCAAAAAAAAGATCATCGTGGCATGCTAAGATGTTATTTTGATGATGAAATAGAATATGTAAATCCATCTTGGGAATATCCCTGTGACACTAGTATTACAACAAGTATAGATAATAAATCCATAAGTGATGATTTAAAATTATATCCAAATCCCGTTAAAAATGGTAAAATTTTTGTTGAGTCTCCAAAGATCATTTCAAATGTAGCGATTTATAATGAAAAAGGAGAAATATTAAGGGTTTTACAACCAGTAGATTATAATGTAATGATTGATGTGGAAGGACTAAAAAGCGGCATTTACATTTTAACTTTTACTTTCTCAGACAAAACTAAAAAAACATACAAAAGATTAATAAAACTATAAATTTTAAAAAATGAAGAAGATTTTTTTAACAAAAAGATAAAGACTTCATGCAAGGCATTACTACCTACCCGTGAATTAATAGATTTATTGAATAAAAAATTCAACTTTAATGCAGCGTTTTGCAATTTTCTCTCGTATTAATATATAAAGAGGGAGTTATAAACAAACTTGAAGTGGGAGTTTGATAATTTTTTAAAAAATGGTCACCTGGAGCAAACCGAAAATCCTGAATCAGAAATTAAACAAAACGCTAGCAAAATAAAGAAGTTTACTAAAATTTTTAAAAACTCATTAACAACTTTAAAAATTTGTTTTTTTATTATTTTTTTTACTTTGTATTTACAATCAACAAATAAGTTATCAATTTATAGCAAAAGAACGTTTGTTATAAAAATTGACAATTTCAATTCAAACCCATTGTTAACCAAAAACCAAACCCATGAAAATCCATCAATACTCCGTTTACATTATGACTAATTCGAAAAACAAAGTAC
>Ga0207421_10008515_pt1 | contig 10619 bp, 7 predicted proteins | sample SodLakKL_010_SED_4_FD_187542 | JGI IMG/M metagenome (GOLD analysis project Ga0207421, IMG submission 187542) | Alkaline sediment microbial communities from Lake Tanatar, Kulunda Steppe, Russia - 8KL_010_SED (SPAdes) (version 2) | ecosystem: Environmental > Aquatic > Non-marine Saline and...
CGCTTGGAAACATGGGCTGTACCTATGAGAATAATTTCACGGCCGTCCAAATGCAGACGAGTAATATTTTCTTCGTCTTGGTGGGTATGCTCCCCGCCTTCCGGCACCAATGGTGCCGATTCATTGTTCATGGCTATTCCTTCCTTCAACAATACTCTGACACAACAGAAACAAAGAACGGACACCATTTTCCTGTTTGCTTCAACCATTGTACCATATTCTTGGGTTTTGGAAATCCACCTTTTAGGCCCACGGACCCAAGATTTGGATGAAGACGCCTTGATATGCTTTTGGACATTGGAAAGCAGTTACGAGTCCAAACAAAGCACCTAGGCGGCCACTGCTGCCTAGGTGTCTGCATGCACTCCGGCTATTCTTCAATCCTACTAATCAGATTGGCAAACGCTGCCACACCATCGCCTTCTTCCAAGCGCATCAGCTTAACACCCTGGGTATTGCGGCTCTGAAGGGAAATATCCGAAACCGACATGCGAATCATGATATTGTGATTGGAAATGAGCATGATTTCGTGGCTGGAATGCACCACACTCATCCCCACAAGATTCCCCGTCTTGTCAGTCCTATTCAATGTTTTGATCCCTTTTCCGCCGCGACGGGTCACCCTGTATTCGTCGAGATTGGTGCGTTTTCCATACCCGTGTTCCGTAATCACAATCACTTCAGCGTTTGGCTGAGCGATGTCAACCCCTACTACAGAATCTCCGTCAGCCAAGGAAATGCCCTTCACACCATGGGCAGAACGGCCCATGGAACGGATATCATTTTCTGGAAACCGTATGGCCTGTCCTTTTTTCGTAACCATCAACACTTCGGCATCGCCATCGGTTAATCGAACACCCATCAACTCATCACCGTCATCCAAACGGATACAGATCAAACCACCGGTTCGGGCGCTGTCGAACTCGGAAAGGCGGGTCTTCTTGACCACGCCGCAGCGGGTTCCCATCAGCAGATACTGATCATCGCGGTATTCCTCGACGGGTATTGTGGTTTGGATTTTTTCGTCCGGCTGCAGCTGCAGCAGGTTTATCATCGCCGTTCCCCGGGCATTTCTGCTCCCCTCTGGTATTTCGTGCCCTTTGACGCGATATACGCGGCCTTGATTGGAAAAGAACAGAACGTAACTGTGGGTACTGGCCACGAAAAGCTGCTCAATGAAATCGTCGCCTTTCGTATGAAGCGCCGAGATACCCCGGCCTCCTCGACGCTGGGAGCGGTAGGTATCCACGGGAAGCCGCTTGATATAGCCCTGGTGTGTGATAGTCACGACCATGTCTTCCTCGGCTATCATGTCTTCGATTTCAATGTCGCTTTCGCCGGCGGTGATCTCCGTTCGCCGCTCATCGGCAAACTTATCCCGTATTTCCCGCAGTTCTTCTTTGATAATCTCGTACACCAGCGACATATCACCGAGAATGGAACGTAGCTTTTGAATGAGTTCCTGGAGCTCAGCATACTCTTTTTCGATCTTTTCCCTTTCCAGACCGGTCAAACGCCGCAGCTGCATATCGAGAATGGCCACCGCTTGGCGTTCAGAAAGGGAAAACCTTTCCATGAGACCTTCCTTCGCTGCTCGATCATTTTCGGCACCGCGTATGAGAGCTATGATTTCATCAATATTATCCAAAGCAATGCGCAGGCCTTCAAGGATGTGGGCGCGATCCTCAGCCTTCTGCAGTTCAAACTGGGTTCGCCGTACAATGACATCTCTCTGATATTCGAGATAGTGGTTAAGAGCTTCCTTAAGATTGAGGACCTGCGGCTCGCCATTAACCAAAGCCAGCATGATGACGCCAAAGGTGTCTTGGAGCTGTGTGTGCTTGTAGAGACGATTGAGGACCACATGGGGATTGGCATCACGCCGAAGTTCAATGACCACCCTAGTGCCGCCTTTGTCAGATTCATCCCGAAGATCCGTAATGCCTTCAACCTTTTTATCTCGGACTAACTCAGCGATTTTCTGAACCAGGGTCGCTTTGTTAACCATATAGGGAATTTCGCTGACAACAATCCGCATCTTGCCATTGTTCATTTGTTCCACTTGACTTTTCGCCCGGATGCGAACCCGGCCGCGGCCTGTTTCGTAGGCTTCCTTAATCCCATCGCGTCCAAGTATGAGCGCACCCGTGGGAAAATCAGGGCCCTTAATGGATTGGCGCAGCTCCGAAATGCTTGCTTCCGGATTATCGATCAAGGTAATCAAACCATCGACCACTTCACCCAGATTGTGAGGCGGGATGTTAGTGGCCATACCTACTGCAATACCGGACGCTCCGTTGACAAGCAGATTGGGAAATCGAGCCGGCAATACAGCCGGTTGTTCCAGAGTTTCGTCAAAGTTAGGGAGGAAATCGACGGTATCCTTGTCGATATCGCGCAGCATTTCCATGGCCAAGCGAGATAGACGCGCTTCTGTATAGCGCATGGCCGCGGGCGGATCACCGTCTACACTGCCGAAGTTGCCATGTCCATCGACAAGCATGGCACGGTACGAAAACGGCTGTGCCATGCGTACCATGGCATCATAGATGGCAGAATCACCATGGGGATGGTATTTACCCATTACTTCGCCGACGATTCGGGCGGATTTTTTGTGGGGCCGGTCAGGTCGATTGCCTAATTCGCTCATAGCAAATAGAATCCGGCGCTGGACCGGCTTGAGTCCATCGCGGACATCCGGAAGAGCCCGCTCCACAATGACGCTCATGGCGTAATTGATATAGGACTTCTTCATCTCATCCTCAATTCGAATGGGAACGACCTTCCCGTCTTGGAATTCCACTGTCACTACACTCCTCTAGACGTCCAGGTTCGTAACCTCTTTGGCATGTTCCTGGATGAATTCGCGCCGTGGTTCTACTTTTTCGCCCATCAGCGTGTTAAACATCTCGTCCGCTACCATGGCGTCCTCAAGGGTCAGCTGCATGGTAGTCCGAGTTTCGGGATTCATCGTGGTATCCCACAGCTGGTCGGCATCCATTTCCCCCAGTCCTTTGTACCGCTGCAGGGAAATACCCTGCCTCCCAATTTCATTGAGAAGACGCTCAAGCTCACGGTCAGAAAAGAGGTAGTACTCCTGTTTTCCTTTCTTAACCTGGTACAGAGGAGGAAGGGCAATATAGATATGGCCGCGTTCCAAAAGTGGCCGCATGTACCGATAGAAGAATGTCAGCAGCAGAGTGCGTATATGGGCTCCATCCACATCGGCGTCGGTCATCAGAATGACCTTTCGGTACCTCGCCTTGCTGATGTCAAAATCTTCACCGATACCCGTTCCCAATGCAGTAATCATCGAGCGAATTTCGTTGTTGGCCAGGATTTTGTCTAAGCGAGCTTTTTCTACATTGAGTATCTTGCCCCGCAGCGGCATAATCGCCTGGAAACGACGGTCCCGGCTCATCTTAGCCGTACCGCCGGCCGAGTCTCCCTCCACAAGATACAGTTCACACACGTCCGGGTCATTCAGACTGCAATCGGCAAGCTTACCAGGCAGTGATGAAACTTCCAGAGCTGTCTTGCGGCGGGTCAGTTCGCGTGCCTTTCTCGCAGCCATGCGAGCTCTAGCTGCTTGAATGGTTTTTTCTATGATTCGCTTGGCTTCACTGGGATGTTCTTCTAGAAAGGTGGCTAGCTGTTCAGCAACCACAGAATCTACTATGCCCCTCAGTTCACTGTTTCCTAGTTTTGTCTTTGTCTGTCCTTCAAATTGCGGATTTGCAATCTTGACGTTGATGATGGAAGTGCATCCCTCCCGCACATCGTCGCCAGTCAATTTTTCGTCGCCATTTTTCAAAAGGCCATTGCGGCGCGCATAGTCGTTCAATGTGCGAGTCAAAGCGGAGCGGAATCCGCTTAAATGCGTCCCGCCTTCGTGGGTATTGATGTTATTGGCAAAGGAAAGGATTGCTTCACTGTAGCTATCAGTGTATTGGATGGACACTTCCACATGAGTACCAGAGACCATCTGCTCGAAGTAAATTGGATCACGGTGCAGAGGCGTCTTGTTTTTGTTTAGATGTTTCACAAAGGAAACAATGCCGCCTTTGTAGAGGAAACGGTTCTGTCGTCCGGTGCGATGATCGTCAAATATGATTGTGATACCTTTGTTCAAAAAAGCCAACTCTCGCAGCCGGTGCACAACCACGTCAGAATCAAAGTCCAAGGTTTCAAAGATATCGGAGTCGGGCCGAAAGCGCACGTAGGTCCCTTGTTTGTCTGTGGTTCCCAGTTCCTCTAACTCTCCAATTGGAACACCGCGCTGGAACTCCTGGCGATAATGCTTTCCTTCGGTCCACACCTCGACCTCTAAAAACTCAGACAGGGCATTGACCACAGACACTCCGACACCGTGCAGGCCTCCGGACACTTTATAGCCACTGTCTTCATCACCGAATTTCCCGCCAGCGTGAAGGACGGTCAGCACCGTTTCCAACGCTGACTTCCCAGTCTTTGCATGAACCCCGACTGGTATGCCGCGGCCGTTGTCCTCAACGGATAGGGAACCATCCGCAAAGGCCTGCACCTTTATGGTATCACAAACTCCATTCATGGCTTCATCAATGCTGTTGTCCACTACTTCAACAAAGAGATGATGAAGTCCTCGGCTGTCAGTACTGCCGATATACATGCCAGGACGGCGGCGCACGGCCTCCAATCCTTCCAACACTTGAATTTGATCCGCCGTATAGGCTGCATTGTCTCTAATTTGATCCACCGCGCTCTACTCCTTACACACATGGAAACCGTGATACAGGATCACGGTTTTCCCGATTTCTTCTACCGATGTATTGCGACATCAACCATAGGCCTTGACAAGATTTTTATCCATGGAATACTCCATTGCCCTCTTCCGAAGCGTCAAAGCCGAAATCGGTGACAGATATACCTTCTCTGACGTAACCACAAAGGAGTTCGGGCTCTCCCCTAAGTGTACCACAAATCCCTCGTCATCCGCCACCGACAAAAATTCTTGCGTGCTTTCCGAGTTGCTTTTTGCTTCCAGATCAATGATTGCTACGATGTTTCTAACAGGAATTACCACTTCTCCTCCTAGATGCAGAAACATGGCCCACCTTCTTCCTATTCAGCCTGGACAGTTCCACGGTATATTCTTAGGACCTGCGAACTGCTGCGCATACTTGCGTCAAAACTTCTTAAGTTTGTGGTTGTTATAACTGTTTGGACGTTGTCACTCAATATATTCATCAAAAATTGGCGTCTTTTGTAGTCCAACTCGGACATGACATCGTCGAGAAGCACCACAGGATAACTGCCAGTTTCTGAGCGCATGAACTGCATTTCAGCCATACGGCACGACAGCACAGCTGTGCGCTGCTGCCCCTGGCTACCGTATGTACGCGCGTCAAGGCCGTCTATGAAAAAGATCAAGTCATCTCTCTGCGGTCCTACTAAGGAATAACCTCGTTTCAACTCAAGTTCCCGATTGTCTTCTAGTGCATGCGAAAAGCTTTCCTGCAGGGATTCTAGAGATAGCACTGTTGGTTTTGTTGAACACTGTTTCGAAAAAAACGGCACATATTCGAGAATAAACTCCTCTTCACCATCGGTTATCTTCCTGTGCATAAGCCGGCTGAGAAGACTGAGCTTGTGAACGGCATCGGATCGTTTGGCCATAATGCGACTGCCAACGCTCACTAACTGTTGATCAAATACTTCCAACAGGCTTCTATCCCGCTTGCCGGCAGCGGCATCCTTTAGGATGCGATTGCGCTGGTGGAGAATCGTCTGGTATTGGCTTACCAGTCCGGAATAGACCGCACTCACCTGACTTATTTCTTCGTCAAGGAAGCGCCTTCTTCCTGCTGGCGAACCCTTAACCAGCTGAAGATCGTCGGGAGTAAATAAAACTACATTCAGTTTGCCGGAAAAGTATCTTGAAGTGGTATTTTTGCTATTCAGCAGCAGTTTCTTTGGGGAATCCTCCGCAATTCTGACATCAAGCCGAATGTCGGCGTCCCGGTGGACAATGGCAGCCAGTTGGGCTGCGCCTTTCCCTGCCATGATCAACTCCTGATCCCTTTGGGCACGAAAGGAACGGCCCACAGACAAAACGTACATTGCTTCCAACAGGTTTGTCTTTCCCTGGGCATTATCGCCTACGAAGATGTTAAATCCGGATTTTAGGTCCAGCGAAAGCTGTTCGTAATTGCGAAACCCCCGCAGAAACAGCCGTTTAATCCACATTCGCGGTCAAGATCCCTTCACGATTTTATAGGAACACCCATCAATAGTCACAATGTCACCGGGGACTAGTTGGCGTCCCCGTCTTCTTTCGCGTTCATTGTTTACCGACACGTCACCATTGAGAATCCGTTCTTTGCTTTCGCCTCCGGAAGCAGTGATGTTTGCCCATTTCAAGAACTGCGCCAGTAATATCCCTTCGCTGTAAATAACTACTTCTTGCATAGGCAACCTCCTGACAGAAACTCAGATTCGTACGGGCATTAACACATACAGGTGTTCGCTGCTGTTGGCCGGCCGTAGTGCAGCGGGTCTTAATTCTGCATTGAACTCTAAGGTCACGTCTTCTGCATCGGAAGCTCGCAGCATATCCATGATAAATCTAGGCGAGAAAGCAGCCTGTCCGTTTTCACCGGAGTGCTCTACATTGAGCTGTTCATACGCATAACCCATCTCAGAAGAGGGAGTCTTTACCTCTAGCACACCGTCGGACACTTCCAACACAATCGGCTGCGATCCTCTGGTGTCAATTAACGAAGCTCTGTCGACGGCTGCTAGCAGAAGCTGTTTTTTTACGGTGATGCTGATGGGCTGCTGTCCCGGAATCACCGATCGGTAATTGGGAAACTGTCCTTCAATCAATCTTGTCACGAACAGAGTGTTGTTGAAGGAGAAGACAAGCTGATTCTTGGCTTTATAACAGGCAACGTCTTTGTCCTTTTCCGCCGGAAGGCTGCGGTTTAGCTCTGTCATCGTTTTCGCCGGGATAATGGCTTTTTCTTCCTCCGGCCCACTATCCAAGACTGTCTCATAACGGGCCAAGCGATTAGAGTCTGTAGCGGCGAAAATAAGCGACGAATGCTCCAGCTCCATGTAAACACCTCCCAAATAAGGACGCGTTTCGTCCTGAGCAGTGGCAAAAACCGTGTTGCGTATCATCGTCTGCAGGGTTAGTGCAGGCAGAGAAAACAAGTGCCTGTCATATGTTGGAATACTGGGAAACTCATCATCTGTCAGCGAGTGGATGGAAAATTCTACGCTCCCAGCTGTAATATCCATCTGATCACTGTTTTCCTTCAGTTGAAAGATGACAGTGTCATCGGGAAGCTTGCGCACAATAGATGCCAGTAATTTGCCGTTTAGCACCAGAGAACCTGCCTTGAAAACCTGACACGCCACATGGGTCTGAATACCCAGTTCAAGATTGGTGCTGGTAAGGACAATGCTGTTTTCTTCTGTTTCGATGTGAATGCCCTTGATAACAGTGATGGTATCCGTAGACGCCACTGCCTTTTCTACTAGGGCTATTCCATGAAGCAATTGGTCCTTACTACACGAAAAATGCATAAAAATACCTCCTGTGGAAGAATATGCGAAGTACGGGGTTGGTAGTGTTAATATGAGTATAATATAGTAGTCGTATTAGTAGTGCCTGTGGATTTGTGGATAACCGGTCTGACGCAGGATGGTCAACAGTTATCCACAAGGGACAAGGTGTTGATAGTTGTCCTAGGTTATCCACAGTATTCACAATGAAAAGCTCGGGAATCATTTGCATTCACAGCCAATCAACAGGAAAGGAACAGGCTATCCCCTTTGTATAACTTCTACGATGTCCTTAATTGTCGATTGCAGACTGGGATCCTTTGTCATGTCTTTTTGAACCTTATCACAGGCGTGAATTACAGTGGTGTGGTCGCGGCCGCCAAATTCTTCGCCAATCCCCGGAAGGGATGATTCGGTCAAGTCGCGACTTAAGTACATGGCCACCTGTCGAGGGAAAGCAATGCTGCGGGTCCTTTTTTTCGATTTCATGTCGGTGACTCGGATCCCAAAATGGTCTGCCACAGCTTTTTGAATACGTTCAATGGTCACGGGCTTCTGGCTTTGGGAAGGCAGCATGTCCTTGAGAGCGCTGGCTGTGGTTTCCATGTGCAGTGGTGCGTCGTTTAAATTGGCGTAGGCAATCACTCGTATGAAAGCGCCTTCTAGCTCGCGGATATTGCTTTGAATGTGTCGTGCAATATAGGTAAGGACCTCGTCGTCTATGGTAACACCTTCTGAGTACGCCTTCCTCTGCAATATCGCGATGCGGGTTTCCAAGTCCGGTGCCTGTATATCGGTGGTCAAACCCCATTCAAAGCGGCTCCGAAGTCGTTCTTCAAGTGTGGGAATTTCCTTTGGAGGACGATCGGAAGAAATAATCAGCTGTTTGTTCGCTTCGTACAAGGCATTGAAGGTATGAAAGAATTCTTCTTGGGTGGATTCTTTGCCGGCCACGAATTGAATATCGTCGATCAGCAGAATATCGACACTGCGGTATTTATTCCGAAAGTCTACCATGGACTTTTTCCCAATGGCGTGAATAAGGTCGTTGGTGAACGTTTCGCTTGTCACGTACATGACATTGGTGTCTGGTTCGTTATCCAGTGCCCGATGGCCAATGGCATGCATAAGATGGGTCTTTCCCAGTCCAACACCGCCATACAGAAAGAGCGGATTGTATGAGTTGGCCGGTGAATCGGCAACAGCGCGCGAGGCCGCATGGGCAAATCGATTACTCGACCCCACCACAAAGGTATCAAATGTATATTTGGGATTGAGCTGACTGGATGAAAAACCTTGGCCGGCAGCCTCTTTTTCTGGTGCAGAAGGACTTGATTTACGGGTTCTCTTGGCCAGAGATTCTCCGCTGCGGCCGCCAGGCAGAATAAAGCGGAGTTCCCAGTCTTGATCGGTGATGTGACGCAGTGTCTTACGCAGGGCGACGGCATAGCGGGCCTCTACCCAGTCGCGGGTGAACTCATTGGGAACTTCAATGTATATGGTATTTCCCTCGTGGTAGCTGGCTTTTGTCTGGCTCAACCAGCTGTCGAAAGACGACTTAGCCATCTCCGAAGCCATCATGTCTAGCACTTGCTTCCAAGTTAAGTCTAGATCTGTCATACATATCCTCCTAAAACGGTCCAAATCCAATATAGTTTCATTCTGTACTTATCCACAGGATCCTTCTACTCTGATGGCGCCATGCACTGACCCTCCACAGAACATAGTGTCGATGTGAATGGTTGTCCACGGTTTGTTCACAGAATTGAGTTTTGGACGATCCTGTGATACGGGGTCAAGGGAGGACTTATCCACAAAACAAACAGGTTATCCACAATTTGGTGGAGTGCGGTGGAAAAACAGATTATCCAGAGAAAAATTTAATCCATCCACAAAGTTATCCACAAGAAGCGGGCAGAAAGGTTGGAGAAGAAAACCCCTGTTCAAAGCGGTGCGACTGGCAAAAGGGAAAATGGTCTACGGTTCACTATCCACACAATGCGAACAAACGATCTTATCCACAGTCCATCCCCGGCTTTGTGGACAAAAAAGCGCCGCAAATAGGGGACTCTTGCCATTGTAGCAGACGGGTTCTGGTTTATCAACAGAACTGTGGAGCAAATACTGTGGGGTTTGTGGATAACTTTTTGCTTGACAAGGTTCCCTGAAACGGCGGCATCTGGATGTCGCTCGGTCAGCTATCCGGTTTCAAACAGGTTTCGGACAGGCGGGAAGTCAAGCAGCAAGCATGGGGGACTGCGGTGTTTGTGTATGGTACGGATGCGTTATGAATCAGAAAACGGGTTGCGCAGAGCGATAGAAAAAGGTAAAATGGTATTAAGTTCCTGTTATGGAACGGACACAAAGGAGTTTGGTGTAATCTGCAAATGAAGCAGCCTTTTTGGGGGTGATTCGGCGGATAGAAAATCCAAATGCTGACTCGTTGGGCCGTGCACACAGACATACAATATCTCAAGGAGGGTCCTTTTCCATGCAGCTTTTGGAGAACAGGTATTTCATGGTTTTTGTGGTGTTGGCCTTGGTATTATTCAGTGGTATGACTGCAGCCCAGGACTATGGCGAAGCTCCTATGCTGACAGAAATGGTTGAAGCTGGGGAGCTTCCGCAGGTCGGCGAGCGCCTCCCTGTGGAACCGTTGGTTGTAGAGGGGTATGACGGTATCGGTCAATACGGCGGTACGATTCGCACTACAACAACAGCGCCGGAGGGCATCGGCGACGACTATCTGCTGATGCCGTTCTATGCCGGGCTGGTGCAGCCGCATCCGGAAACCCATGAGCTGTACCCCCACCTGGCTCGGGATATAGAAGTTTCCGAAGATGCAACCACCTTTACCTTCCATCTCCGCGAGGGCCTGAGATGGTCCGACGGAGAGCCCTATACAGCGGATGACATCATGTTCTGGTACGAGGACATGCTTCTCAACGAAGATTTGACACCGGTTGTGGGCCATCAATTCCGAAGAGACGGAGAAACCGTTGAAGTGACCAAAGTAGATGATTATACAGTGGAGTTCAAATTTGCTGCACCGCATCCTTTCTTTTTGAACT
>Ga0207421_10008516_pt1 | contig 10618 bp, 10 predicted proteins | sample SodLakKL_010_SED_4_FD_187542 | JGI IMG/M metagenome (GOLD analysis project Ga0207421, IMG submission 187542) | Alkaline sediment microbial communities from Lake Tanatar, Kulunda Steppe, Russia - 8KL_010_SED (SPAdes) (version 2) | ecosystem: Environmental > Aquatic > Non-marine Saline and...
AAAAACGATGCGATAATATAATTATAAATATCGTACAGTGGCCGACACAGCATAATAAGTCCCCTCCATCTCTATTCTCCATTATAAATATAATGTTAAATATAATCAATCCAACTTTTTAAAAGCTCAATGCAACACACGCAACTTTTCCTTCCGAGCTGATGATCAAATTGTTAAGGGAGAATGTTCATTCCATTGGCAATAAAGCAATAGACATTTGTGACAATCAGGGCAACGATAAACACACTTAGCACACTCACCGCACTCGGATAGGCCATGTTGAGTCCAGCAGCGGAAACATGCCGTGAGAGGATGCCCGCAAAGGCCCAGATAAACACAAGGCCGAAGGCGACATCACGGGTCGTGAGCACCGTCACGATGCCGATTGCGGCCGCAATGACAAGCACCATGATCAGCCATGTCTCCTCACGGAGCCCGAGCAGCGGAGCGTCCAATGCCACAAGCATGATCGTCACATTCGCAATCAACGCCACACAGATCCAGGCAAAATACAGACTGAACGGCACACGCAACCAAAAATTGGACGCATCAATCCTTAAAAAGGCAATCATAAGCACAGCGAACAAGGCGATCATCACCACCGTGGAAAGCACGATGCGGTCATGATGCCACATCCAGAGCCAGGCAACGTTCAACAGCGCAGACAGAACAAACAGCCACCCGATTGTCCGTTGAAGCGAAGCATTCAGGCCGTACCAATCCAGAAGATACGCGATCACAAAGACCAAAAGGACCAAATAAATCACACCCCAGATGGAAAAGGTGAACCCTGCGGGCGTGAAAAGACTCGGATACCTGTCGCTGACTTCCCCTGTAGTGCGACCGCCAAGCGGAAGCGTGTTCGCGAGTCCGTTGAAGACAATCATCAGCACATAGGCTGTGATAACCAACCCTTTTAGAACCATGGAATCTCCCCTTTATACCCGACCTTTATTTTATTATAAACCAATTTGAGACAATAAGACAGTGAATGGTTCAAACAAGGATTCTCTGGTTTTTTTCATTCCTCTGCAAAATGTATGGTAAAATGGAAACAGCACATTCAATCATATTCTACATAAAGGGGATAACCATGCATTCACAATCGTATCGAGCAGATTTTCAACTCATTCGTTATCTTACGAACGTCATCTTTTTTTTCGCGCTTTACAATCTCTTCAACACACTCTTTGAATGGATGCCGTATATGGATGGTTTCGCGCCGTCCTTTTGGATCATCATCGCAGGTTTGGCTCTGTTGCTTCGTTTGGTCAACCGACTGCTTTCACCGAAGCTTCGGACGTTCATGCCGGGTCCAGCAAAGAGTGCCGAGACGACCCGGGCTCAATCCAACACGCTGAAAAGGGTTATTATATTCCTATTCAGATTCCCGATTATCTTGTTTTTGGCTTGGACACTCTTGAACATTTGGCATAACATCTTTCCGGTATTTCCAGATTTCTTCTTGCTTTTCCCCGACGAACACATCGCCGTCTGGATATCCTTTTTCGTTTTATCTACACCCTTTTTCATCATCCTCACAATGTTGCAAAGAAAGACCAAAAATCAAGCCGAAATCGAGTCCTTCAGTCAGTCATGGTCGAATAAACAGCCGATTCGCGGCATCAACGTCGCACATGACGAACAAACGTCAACGCGAACCCGAAAAAGAACCAAGCAAAGGAAACCGATCACAGTCAAAAGAATACTAAACAGCTTCACTGAAATGTCCGTGGACACAATCCTTGTTGTGTTAGGCATCATCGCCATCGTTGGTGCTGTCATCGCCGGAATTATCCTTTTCCTAATCTTTCTTCCAACCATTATCGATATATTAGTGAGCCTTCTCTTTTTAGCCCCGGTATTCTTCATTGTTCTTATTTTCAGTCTACTGGCCATATGGATTATGTCCTTGGACACTGGTGAGCAAAAATACAGCCAACCGAACCATACACCAACATCGGCAAACCCAAAAGACAAAGATGGAAACAATGCAGACACTCACCAGGCCGAACCAAGCACGCATGAGCATAATGACAAACAAACCATCCTCAACGATATGCCACACACAAAACCAAAGCACGTAAATGATGCGATTCAAAATCATGGCGAAAAAGAAGATAGCAAACTCGAAGAAGAACATCAAAAAGAATTCGAGGAACAAAAAAATCGTAACGACTCAACTTTCTCCATCTAAAAAAAGCGGCGCTCGTCGAGTGCCGCTTTCTTTCAGGTTATCCCCATGCTTGTAAAAAGAAATATAGGAACACAACAATAAAGATCGCCGTGCCGACATACACAATGCCCGTCATGGTTTTCTCGGTCGAACTGTCGAGCAAATTCACCTGATTGGCACATTCCCTACCCTCCAGATAGTCCTCCTTGGTTCGGAAGCGTCGTATGACGGAATGCACCTTTCGCCCCGCATTGACTTCATATATGGAGGCTTGTCGGTCAAAATGAAACACATTCTTGTGAAACTTTCGCGTGGAAGCACTCGTCGTCGCTCCCGTTTTCACATCACGAAAGGTGAAAGTATAGACAAAGTCCTTGTTCAAAATACCGGGGCCATGATCGGTGGTACGGGTGTTGACCGACTCGATGAAAACAAGTTTATGCCCTTCTTTTTTGGGTTTGGGCAGCCCGGTCGGCGTGGGTTCGGCGCGTTTTGAAGCCGTTGGCTCACTTGAAGGTGTGCGGCTGCTTTTCGGAGGCGATGTAGCGCCTCCTTTAGGCGTGGAACGGCTCGGTGCGCTGGAACGTGGAAGCTCATCCAGTTTCTTGAGTAGTTTGGCCGCATCGTCGTTGCCTTTTTCGGCCGCTCTTTCCAACCAATGCTTCGCTTTGCTTAAATCCACTTCGACGCCATTGCCTTTCGCATACATGACGCCGAGTTGATGCATAGCATCGGCATTCCCTTTGTCAGCCGCTTTGTTGAAAAGGTTTTCGGCAGCTGAAGCATCTACCGGTACGCCGTATCCGGACAGATACATCATGCCTAGGAAGGCTTGGGCATCCGGATTCCCTTGATTCGCAGCGCCACGCATGTGAGTGATGGCAAGTCTGGGTTTTTCCATTTTCAAATACATTTGAGCGACACTGATAAGCGCATCGGTGTCATTGTCTTCAGCCGCTTTTTGAAACCATTCTAACGCTTTTTGATAGTTTTGTTCGACGCCTTCACCGTTGGCATAGATTTTTCCAAGATCGTACTGGGCTCCACGATGGTCTTTTTCCGCCACATTCAGCGTCCACTGGAATCCTTTTTCCATATCCTGTTCCACACCTTCGCCTCGGCGATACATTCTTCCTACCAGATAGGCGGCATCGCGTTCTCCTTGTTTGGCCGCCGCCAACAACCAACGGAATGCTTTTTCCTTGTCTTGGTTGACGCCATTGCCTTTCCTGTACGCTTTGCCCACAAAAAACTGCGCGTCGGGGTTTCCGTTCTCGGCACCTTTTAATGCCCATTCCAAGGCTTTTTCTAAATCCTTTTCAACGCCACGCCCTTTCAAGTAGGCTTGTGAGACTTTAAAATACGCTTTCGGATAGCCATCCTCGGCGGCTTTTAGATAATACTCGAACGCCATGGACGGATCCTTTTCCACCACGATGCCACGGTCGTAGTGATACCCGATCATATAGATGCCGCGTTTGTCACCTTTGTCCGCAGCCGATCTAAACAGCGTGTACGCATGATTCGCGTCCTTTTCCACGCCTTCACCAAGTGCATAGGCATAGCCCAATGACAGCATGCCCTCAACAGACCCTTTCTGGTAAGCCGTTTGAAACAACTTGAATGCTTGGGATAAATCCTTTTTTACTCCATACCCATTCTCATACAAGCGTCCGAGCATGGCACACGCATCGGCATGGCCTTGTTGTGATGCCTTTTCGAGCCATGTGTGCGCTTCCGTATAGTTGCGCTTTACACCGATGCCGGCATAATAGTGAAGGCCGAGCAGATATTGATCTGATGGTTTGCCGCTTTTTGCGGCTTCTTTCGCATTTTCAAACTTCGCTTCCTTTGATAAACGATTGGTTTCCCCCATTGATGTCTCTCCCCTATTCATGTTTTTGATCTACGTTGCGTGTGGTTGTTTCACACTTATCCCCATTATAAACCATTCCCCTTCCTTTCGGTAGGGCAATGCCTTGTGTTTATAAATTATCTAATGAGCTATGTTTGAATAAAGATAAAACAGGCACACCGTTTCAAGCGGTGTGCCTGTTGAATTGCTTTCAATCCGAAGTATTGTATTCCTCCATCCAGAATCTGGCGCTGTCCACAATAGCCGCTTGCGCTTCCTCAGGGGTTATATCGCCGTTCCATATGTCCATGAGGTAGTCCCTGATGCCAATGTCATAATAGATGTCCATCGCATGACGGTTCGGATTTTGCGGCAAGCCTTCCATCGACTCGAAGTGCGACACCGTTAGCGCATTATGAAAATCCTTCCGATATCCATCAAGTGATGGAAGCATGTCCGCATCGCTTCTGAGGTAAGGAAGATAGGTGCTGTTTTCAACCATGACCTCCATGACATCCTTTGAATAAAGCCATTCGAGCACAAAGGCTGCGGATGAAGGATATTCGGTATAGTCGTTGATCACGAATCCTTTGCTTTTGGTCAAGGGCTTTAATCGCTCGTCTTCAAATGTGGGCATCGGTGCAAACTCGAAGACCATGTCATTGCTTTCCATGGCATCCTCGACTTGCATCCATGTCCCGACCAGTCCAAAGGGATGATGGCCTTGCAGATAGTTTTCCCAACGCCAGTCCATCCACGCGCCCGGTCGTGGTTCATTGTCTTCAGTGACGCTCATATCGGTTTGAGAAAATGTTTCGACGAATTCAAGTCCCTTCAAAAATTCATCGGTGTCAAACTCAGGGTCGCTGTAGTCACCACTGCCATAGAGTTGCCACCCTCCGGCAGTCAATGATGAATAGCCGCTCCACGCTTCTCCGATAGAAACAGGGAAAAATTCATAAATGGTCTGGTCTCTGAACACAGGCCTGTCTTCAAGTGAATGGTTCGCATCGACATACTCGAAAATCGCTTCCCACGTCGCAAGCTCACGCGGCAGATTGTCTTCCGTCACATCATCGACATCGATGCCCCATTTTTCAAGCATGGTACGGTTCCAGGAAAATGCCATGCCGTCATAGAAGGCCGGGAGATACACATGTTTGTCATGATTGGCCGCTTCATAAGCTTCCGCCATCGCATTCGCCTCTCCTCGTTCGATGAGCGCATCAGGCAGGCGCAAGAGCGATGACTCTTTGCCGCGGACGGTGCGGTCGAGAACGAGCGCGATATCCGGGGCTTCCCCTTTCATGGTCTCAATGCCTTCGGTGCCGCTCCATTCATTGTTCGCGGATTCATAGTTTGTCGTAAACAGATACCCTGTCAATTCAGGAAAGTCCTTTTCCCATTGGTTCATCAATGCTTCGGCCATGGAGTCGCTGTCAACACCGATGGTGATCGTTGCGCCCTCTTCCCAATAAATGTCCACAGAATCATACATATAGTACTCGGCAACAACGGAAAGGTTCCGGTCGACCGAATGATACGATTCGCTCCATCCTTCGAAGATAATGTCTCTTACTTCTTCCATTTCAGGCGCCTCTGCATCCTGGCCGTCCCGTACCATCACCACATCGATGAGCGTATGATCATGATCTTTGAACACAACCGCATGATAGGTGTGTCCGTCATCAAGGTCAACGGTTGAAACATGCTCGTCTGTATATTCTATAACAAGCATGTTATCCGCATCAACATGGATCGACGCAATGCCACGACCCCGCTCGGATGGCGTGGTGAGCCACGTTTCAAAATCGGTATCGATCGCACCCGCTTCCTCTCCCGCAGCATGCATCGAACGCAAGGTTTCACGCAGACCGAAAACCAGCTCGATGTCAAACGAGGTTCTTAACCCGTCGTACTCTAAATCAATGGTATGCTCGCCTTCTTCCATCGAAATGTCCGAGGCAATCATGGACTCGCTCAGATAAAGCGAAGTCGTTTCACCGTTTCGCACAAGGTTCAGTTCAATGTCACGAACATCGAACGTCTCAATGTCGAATGGTTCCGCAATGGTTGACTCAACCACCTCGATGGATCGTTCATCGGCATCACACCCAATCGCGATGCCAATCAGCAACACAAACAAAACAAACACATAGACTTTTCTCACATATTTCCCCTTGTATAATAAATAACGTGCTATTTATTATACTTCTCCTTTCCTTTTAGTATCAGAATAGCTCCTTTATAATGAGAACTAATAAACGTTGTGGAGTGTGACATATTATCCCCTATACCACGAGTATGTGAGGGAGGGTACACCCACAATCAATATGGCGAATGTGAATGAGCTGGTTATCCCTCGAGGATGGATTGACAAGGTCACAACCCTATTGATGTGTGGAACAACGTTTACAATTTCTAAAGGAGGTTTGAAACATGCAATACGTCGGAATTGACGTAGCATCCTTGAAACATGACTGCACGATCATCACGGATCAAGGTGAGATTCTCAAAGATGGTTTGACCATCACAAATGATTCAAATGGCTTTGAAGATCTAATGGACACGATGCGAGGACTCGGCGCTACTCCTGAAACAACAAAAATAGGAATGGAAGAGACCGGCATCTACCATGAACGCATCAGAACCCACCTAATGCGTTGTGGTTACAATGTCTACACCATCAATCCCGCACTGATCTTCCATAGCCGAAAAGCCGAGATGCTTCGAAGTACAAAGACCGACAAAGTCGATGCGCTCGTGATTGCGCGGTATTTAATGATGCATAAGGGGTCTCTTCATTCCTATACACCATCATTATACCATCTGGACGCTTTGAAATCATCCACGAGGATTTATCACGCAAAACGAGAAACGCTCGCGCGCACCAAGACGGAATTGAAGCGTCTACTCCATTCGGTCTTTCCGGAGTTCAAATCACACTACGACCCACTAAGTCAGTGGGCACTCGATCTGCTTGAATCTTATCCAACGCCCGAAGACATCGCGAAAATGCATGAAAAGACACTCATTCGGATTTTAAGAACCAATGGCAATCGCATGGAAACAGCAAAACATATCCGCATGTTGGCGAAGCAATCGGTCGGCCAAAGTGATTCGATGAGTAGGCAGCTCATACGTTTTGCGATTTGTGATCTCAAACATTTCAAGGCTCAGATCCGTGAAATCAAAGCGGTTCTCGAAGAACAAATGAAGCCTTTTTCGCATATCATGTCCATCCCTGGTGTGGGGGCGCTAACAGGCGCGACCATACTCGCTGAAATCGGAGATATCGAACGTTTTTCACACAAGACCAAGCTACTCGCTTACACGGGCATTGACCCTGTGATCTATGAATCCGGTAAATTCAAGGCTAAAAACACGACGCTTTCAAAGCGAGGATCAAGATATTTACGCTCAGCACTATTCATGGCCGCAAGAGCCGCTTGCGTAAACACCAGCATCATAAAAGACAATAAGTTTAGACGAAAATACGAGGCTAAAATCCGAGAAGGCAAACATCATTATACCGCCGTCTTCGCAGCTGCCAAGAACTTAACATACACTATATACGGTATACTCAAATCTGGTCAACCATTTGAATACGATTATTAATCAATAGCCAAAATACACTATAGAATTTTCAAACGCGTCAATGACGCTTCTTTAAGTATGCCTGAATTCACGATTCCATTAAATACCTTCAATGACTTGACTTTTTAATAGCTGGCTCCCAAATGGTTTTATATGCATAAAGACCGTTCAGGAAAGCACTCATCGACGGCATGACAAAACAAAAAACGTTTCATTGCAGGTCACGATGCAAAAAAGGATGTTTTGCGCAACACAAAACATACCTGTTCTCACGGTCGGACAACCAACAAAACGTCATGTTTGACCACATCCCCCGAATTTATCCTTCCCTTACAATCCCTATACTCTTACTATATAAAAAATATATGTATCAAGCAAATGTTTATTTGACGATATGAGTGGTGCCGAGAATAGTAGATACAGAAAGCGACAAACACAAAAAATGGAACAAAGGTAATGGAAGATACAATAATCGTGTCAAGCGCACCGGGGAGTTTCGGACGGCTAAAGATTCCAAGTCCGTCCATCAAAAAGCCCCATGTCGATGAACCAATGGTAAGCAATAGCGCGGCATCGTTCAACTCAAACAAGATGACGTCAAGTCCGTCAAACGGTCGGGACGGACGGGTTGCAAAACGAACATATGCAACACTAGAACCCCCCCGATCACTGAACGAACTCGAGCGTGCCCTGGGCCTCAGCACAAACATTCAAAACGCCAACAACAGACATGTTTTTTGGAAGAAGCATCCTCACTTCCTCCCTTGCACTGTCTCTTGAGGGTTTATGCAAACAACGGAAACGCTATTCTCCCGCCGGTCCTATGGGATTCCCGACAATGGTTTTCCCAATGTTTTTAAACGTATATGCTTGCCTTACAAAGGCACTTTCTTCTGTTCCTTCGATAATTACCGTTATATCCTGGTGTTCGATTCTTACCCGCACTGTCTCGACATACGCGTACTCTGAATAAAATGTATCACGATAAAGAATTTCAATAAGGGTATACGGATCGCCATGCGTTCCCTCCGACCAGTCGATGTCAACCTGCATATAGGTCTCGACGAGGGTACGGAACCATTCGGACGCATCGGACGTGGCATCCGCTTGTGACCACGCGTCTTCAGGTGCGAACCGTTCATGGATGTTTTCCCCGTCTTTCACATACATTTCAAACCACGGCTCACCACGGTCTCTTTTCTGATAGTAGAAAAGTCCATCCACACGCTGTGTGTAGAGAACCGTTTCACCGTCATGAGATTCCGATTCGAACACAAGTGTATAGTTCTCCATAGCCTTAAGCGAGTCCAACGCCTCATGCATGGTAAAATCGTCCCGATTCAACAAAAACCCCGACATACCGACAATGCCAAGCAACGCAACCAACAACACAAACCAAACTTTCATCGTCCTTCTCCTGCTTTCAGTCATATTTTTTTGTCAAAATCACCTGTTTATAATTATAGCATGTCTTGTTTGAAAAAAGTAGCTCGAATAAAGGGGGCATGAAACAACGTTTCGCTTGAAATCTTGACCTTTTGAATACAATGGATGCGTGCTTTTTTATTGTCAATTTGTTCACCATGGATGTGTGTACATGGTATTGCACTTGGTTCATAACATAAAAACGACCGACATCCATGCATTGGATCGTCGGTCGCTTTTGATTCAGTTACTTTTTTAGCTACGATTCCAGCAAAATGGTTGCGCATAAAGATTCCATGCCAAAGAATCATGAGAACTGTACTAAGAAGCTTGAAACCGTGAATGCGTCAAATTATCAGAAAAAATGGTTGTTATGGTGGTCATCCATATGCCTGTTGTGGTCCTCCACGAACCTATCGTGATCCTCCATGTGTCGTTGATGATTTCTCTCGTGCTCTTCTCTATGCAATCGATTCATTAACTCCCTTCTATCATCATCCGAACCACTGGTGAAAAAGGTAGTAAGCTTATTTTTTCTCCCTAACTTTTCAAGGATTGTGGCAGATACAATGGATATGACGATAAAAACAAACGGATTATAGCCAAACAGTCGAATCTGTGTTGGGTCGCCTCCGTTGTGTGCGACCCAGAATGTATAAAAAAACATGATGAGAGCCGGTATGCCTAAAACTGTTCCTATAAACGCCGCAATGATCACCCCAAAATATATAGGCATGACAATAATCAGGATAACCCTTTTGAATAAAACGTGAATCATGTTATGTCGCTCCCCTTCCATTCAATCGCTTATTATTATTGTTTCCACGTCAAACTTGCCATCAAACTTATACCGGCCATTTACACATTTAGCCGGTTTCCACAAGTGAACCATGCAATTCATTGAAACATTCAAGATGTAAGGATGTTCTTTCAGGCTGTTTTCTGTTGATATGACGCTTTTCAATATCTTCCGTTCTACGCCTGCTTGTTTTGATGATCATATATTAAGGACACACTCGGTTTATCTTTACTTTTTCCTGCTTTATTATTTACCATTTCAAAAAGATGTCAGGAATTGGAATAAAGACTGGTTTCGCTGACTGAACGAGGCTTGATTACTGGTGTCAAAGCCCCCATGAGCACACCGATAGCTATCAGGCCAATCACGTTTTCGAAATGGAAAAAGTGCATGAATAGAATTCGCTCACCAAACACGCTGATTAGACCCGCGAGCACACTGAGTGAAACGACACTTGATATCAGTGTGAATGCACGTGGATTGCTCATGCCTTTCTTCCATCTGTGAACTAGACTGGCGGTGGTCCCACCGACGAATGCGTGCCCGGTTATGATCGCAATCATTCCCGGACCCAAAAAGGGTGAGCCACCAGGTGCACTAAATACAATGGCCAGTATGACAACGGTCACTAAAAGACTGACAATGCTTCCGACAAACTTAAAGAAATTCAACGCGAACACTACAATCATACAGACGACGGTAAAAGCTATAAAAAGATAAATCATCACACATCCCTCTCTTGTTATAATAATGACACTGTTTGTCA
>Ga0207421_10008517_pt1 | contig 10617 bp, 8 predicted proteins | sample SodLakKL_010_SED_4_FD_187542 | JGI IMG/M metagenome (GOLD analysis project Ga0207421, IMG submission 187542) | Alkaline sediment microbial communities from Lake Tanatar, Kulunda Steppe, Russia - 8KL_010_SED (SPAdes) (version 2) | ecosystem: Environmental > Aquatic > Non-marine Saline and...
CCGGCCGGGGTCAAAACCACCATGGTGCTGTCAGCCGTTTTGACGATATCGACTTCCGACTGGCCCACCCCCACGGTCTCAACTAAAATTATATCCTTGCCGAAAGCGTCCAAAACCTGGATTGCTTCCCGGGTAGCCCGGGCCAGACCGCCGAGACTGCCCCTGGTCCCCATACTGCGGATAAATATATCCTGGTCCAGGGCATGATCCTGCATCCTGATCCGATCCCCTAAAATAGCCCCGCCGCTAAAGGGGCTGGTCGGATCCACCCCGATCACCCCGAGTTTAAGGCCCTCGGAGCGCATCTGCTGCAGGAGGCAGTCAACCAGGGAACTCTTGCCCGAACCGGGCGCTCCGGTAATCCCAATCACGTAGGCCCGCCCGGTATGGGGAAATATTTCTTTGAGCAGTTCCCTTTTCTGCGGATCATCATTTTCAATATGTGAAATCAGGCGCGCCGCCGCCCGCCTGTTACCGGCCAGCAAATCTTCCACCAGCTGCTGCATTTACTCACTCCCAACTCGAACAAGCCGGTCTGTATAAGTGGTTGTTAATGGTCTTTGCTAAAAAAGTGCCGCTCGATGCTTCCGGGATCGAAACAGGTCCTGACAGGTACCTTGGAGAAATTTTTACTTAAAGGCCTCTTCGAACTTAAAGCTATGTTTGACCTGAAAACCATATTATCTCATCCATTTCTGTTTGAAGCTTAAGCTTCATGAATAGTTTATTTCCTAACCTGGGCGAGCCAGTTCCATAAAAGTTGGGTTTTTATTTGAGCCCTTCTAAACCCAGTGTGCATCGCCGTTTCCGGGACCGCTAAAAGAAGTCTTCGCAAATTTGCACAGAATTTTAGTGTTAAGGGCCTAATACTCAATGCCGGGCACACAATCCGCGCCCTGTTCGTAATGATGCTTGATAGCCAGCACTTCGCTGACCATGTCGGCCGTTTTGACCAATTCCGGGGAGGCGCCCCGGCCGGTTAAGATCACCGTTACGCCGGACGGTTTTTCCCGGAGCAGGCTTATCAACTCTTCTTCCGCAAGCAAGCCAAAATCAACGGCAACATTGATTTCATCAAGAACCACCAGATCATATTCTCCGCCCCGGATCGCTTTCCCGGCCCGGGCAAAACCATCCCTGGCCAGTTCTACATCGACCGGATCCGGATCATTGCGGGCGACAAAGCAATCCCGTCCAGCCCGGACCAGGGTTAACCCGGGCATCTTTTCAAGGGCCAGGAACTCCCCGTAATCACGGCCCTTCATAAAATGAATCATGTAAACGCGGTAACCGTGTCCCAGGGCCCGCACTGCCTGCCCGACAGCGGCCGTAGTTTTACCCTTGCCATCGCCGGTAAAAACCATAACCAGGCCCGGTTTCTCTTTAGCCATTAATATAACAGCTCCCTTCAATTCCAGTCAGCCAAAACATTTCATGTCAAGGGGACGGTTCTTTTGACATTATTTCATGTCAAGGGGACGGTTCTTTTGACATTATTTTAAAAATGTTTTTTAACAAAGCCTTTGTTGAGTTTAATTAATGTCAAAAGAACCGTCCCTTTGACATACCTTTGATATTTTTAGGCAGCATTGTCAGTGTCAGCCCAGCAGGTAGCGTGAAATGACCAGGCGCTGCACTTCGCTGGTGCCCTCGTAAATCTGGGTGATCTTGGCGTCGCGCATAAAGCGTTCCACCGGATAATCCCTGGTGTAGCCGTAGCCCCCGAAAACCTGGACCGCGTTGGTAGTCACTTCCATGGCCATCTCCGAGGCAAATAGCTTGGCCATGGCCGATGCTTTCCCGTAAGGCAGGCCGGCGTATTCAAGATAGGCTGCCTGGTAGGTCAGCAGGCGGGCCGCTTCGATTTTAGTGCTCATATCGGCCAGCATGAAAGAGATGGCCTGAAAATCGGCGATCGGCCTGCCGAACTGCTCCCTGGTCTTGGCATAAGCGGCCGCTTCTTCCATTGCTCCCTGGGCGATTCCCACCGCCTGGGCGGCAATTCCATTCCTGCCTCCGTCCAGGGTGCTCATAGCGATTTTAAAACCTTCGCCCTCCTTACCGAGCAGGTTCTCCTTCGGCACCCGGCAGTTGTCAAAGATCAGTTCCAGGGTCGGAGAAGAACGCAGGCCCATCTTGCGCTCTTTTTTGCCGAAACTAAATCCCGGAGTATCCTTTTCTACAATAAAAGCGCTAACCCCCCGGGCCTTCTTTTCCTTGTCTGTTACGGCAAAGACCACATATATTTCGGCTTCGCCGGCATTGGTGATAAAAAGTTTGTTGCCATTTAAAATGTAGCTGTCCCCGTCAAGGACGGCCGTGGTCCTCATGGCGGCGGCGTCGGTGCCGGCGGTGGCCTCGGTCAGGCCGTAAGCGCCCAGTTTTTCTCCCAGGGCCATCGGTTCGAGGTACTTTTTCTTCTGCTCTTCGGTGCCATATTTATAAAGAGGCCAGCCCGCCAGCGAGATGTGAGCCGCTAAAGTAGTTCCCGCCGAGGCATCGACCCGGGAAAGCTCTTCGACGGCGATCACATAGCTGATGTAATCGCATTCACCTCCCCCGTACTTTTCCGGCCAGGGGATGCCGGCCAGGCCCAGCTCTCCCATCTTGTCAAATAACTCCCTGGAAAATTCTTCTTTATCGTCGCGTTCATCAGCTCCCGGTTTAACTTCATTTTCGGCAAAGTCGCGGACCATTTTCCTTGTCATTTCTTGTTCTTCAGTTAGTTCAAAGTTCATTAAATTATCCTCCTTCAATGCCCAGGTAATTGATCAGATATATTAGCCCTTTCCTCCACCCTTATACGATCTAAACCCCTCAGTTTCACTTGAGGCGCCCTTTAATAGAGCAGCGGCCAGCCTTCCTGCCGGATCATGTTTAAAAATACTTCTGATTAACTTTTCAACAGCTCCCTGGCCACCACCAGGCGCTGGATCTGGTTGGTCCCTTCGTAAATCTGGGTTGCCTTGGCATCGCAAAAACTGCGGGCCAGGGGGTGGTCGGCTGCGGCCGCGGAGAATCCGCATAAATCGATGCAGCGGGTTGCCGCATTTACCGCCAGGTCGCTAGTATAATACTTGGCCATGGAAGCTTCCCTGGAACACTTCCGGCCGGATTCCTTGACCAGCGCCGCCCGGTAGACTAAAAGACGGGCCGCCTCGAGCCGGGAAGCCAGATCGGCCAGCTCGAAAGCGGCATACTGATCGGTTTTGCGGCCGGTTTCTTCCTGCCGGGATTTTAAATAAGTGGTTGTAAAATCAATAACGGCTCCCGCCATACCCAGGGCCTGGGCGGCGATGCCGATCCTGCCCCCGTCGAGTAAAGACATGGCAATGCCAAAACCGGACCCTTCTGCACTTAACCTGTTCGACACCGGAACATAGAGATCCTCCATGCGCAGTTCGGTAGTGTTGGAGCGATTCAGGCCCATCTTTTTTTCGGGTCTGCCGGAAGTTAAGCCGGGTGTGCCATTTTCTATCAGGAAGGCTGTAATTCCCTTATGACCGAGGCTGCGGTCCAGGGTGACAAAGACGGTATAAAGGTCGGCCTCTCCGCCGCTGGTGATAAACAGTTTAGTACCATTCAACAGGTAACCGTCATCTTTTCTTACGGCGCTGGCGGAGAGGGCTGCCGCATCGGAACCCGCCCCCGCTTCGGTCAGGGCAAAAGCGCCGAGCATTTCTCCCCTGGCCAGGTTGGCCAGGTAACGCTGTTTTTGTTCTTCAGTGCCGTAATAAAAGAGCGGAAAAGTGCCCACCGAGGTATGAACTGCAATAATCGCCCCGGTTGAAGAGCAAACCCGGGACAACTCTTCGATCAAAATCGTATAGGTTAAAAAATCTTCCCCTCCCCCGCCCCATTCCCGGGGCAGAGGCAGGCCCATATAGCCCCTCCGGGCCGCCTTTTGCAGGTTTTCGGCGGGGAAATGATCCCCTGTATCTATCTCTTCCGCCCCAAAGCGGCGGAACTCTTCTCTTTTTATTTGGTGGTACTCGGAAAGGACAAAATTCACTTTTCAACCCTCTTTAAATTAGCCCTGTATTTTCTAGAAACTCGAGAAAAATCACCTAAACCTTATTTAATTTTATCATGGACAGACCATATTTTGATCGGCAGCCTGAGCGCAGCGAAAATTTAAATCAGTAAACTTTCACCACTGTGGCCTCGCCCTGGGCCGCCCCGCTGCAGATAGTGGCCAGGCCATAGCCTCCGCCGCGCCGGCGAAGTTCGGCAATCAGGGTCAGCAAAATACGGGCCCCGCTGGCCCCGATCGGATGCCCCAGGGCTACCGCCCCTCCGTTAACATTTACCTTATCCCGGTCCCATCCGCCAAGCTTGATGCTGGTCAGGGCTACGGCGGCAAAAGCTTCATTAACCTCTATCAAATCAACTTGATCGGCCTTTAAGCCGGCCTTGCCAAGAGCCGCCGCTGCCGCCTCAAAAGGAACAGTGGCAATATAGCGCGGCTCCCTGGAAGCAGTGCCGGTAGAAATTATTTCTGCCAGCGGTTCCAGGCCGAGCTCACGGGCTTTATCCTTTGCCGAAAGAACCAGGGCCGCCGCCCCGTCTGATATACCGGGTGCGTTACCGGCCGTGATCAGGCCTTCTTCCTCGAAAGCAGGAGGCAGTTGGGCCAGCTTTTCCAGTGAAGTATCGCGGCGGGGCAGTTCATCTTTATCAACTACCAGCAGATCCCCTTTCCGGCGGGGCACCTCAACCGGAACAATCTCTTCTGCCAGGCGCCCGCTGTCCATGGCTTCTACAGCCAGGCGGTGGCTGCGCAGGGCCCACTCGTCCATGGCCTCCCTGGTAATACCGTGCTCGGCCGGAACAGCGCTGCCGTGCACCCCCATATGGACATCATGAAAAGGGCACCACAGGCCGTCATGGACCATGATGTCGATCACCCGGGCATCTCCCATCCGGTAGCCGGTGCGAGCCCCTTGCATCATATAGGGTCCGGCGCTCATATTTTCCATGCCCCCGGCCACCAGGACGCCGGCTTCCCCGGTTTTGATCATGGCCTGGCCCAGGTTAACCGCCCGCAGCCCGGAAGCGCAGACCTTGTTAATCGTATCGGAGGGAACAGCGTAAGACAGGCCTGCTTTTACCGTCGCCTGCCTGGAAGGGATCTGGCCGGCCCCGCCCTGGATTACCATTCCGAGCAGAACCTGGTCGACCCTGTCGCCGGCCACACCGGCCCGGGAAAGGGCCCCTTTTACGGCAGCTGCCCCCAGTTCAACGGCCGGCACCGCTTCAAGTGCCCCCAAAAACCGGCCGAATGGCGTGCGGGCAAATCCAACCACCACTGCAGATTCCATCCTCATAACACCTCCGGACACATTTCTATACAATCAGGACAAACCGACCTTTGTTTACCTGCCAATCAGCATGCAGGCTTCTGATCGGGGTCAGCCTAACCCGGTTTAATCCGGTTTAACGGGACAAGGCATAACGGCTTGCTCAGCTTGTTTTCCATAAATCAAGTTAATCGGCAAAAAAACTGCCCCAAGCAAAGGACCTTAACTTTTAAGCATACTGCCGTTTCTATCTTTTTAAGGCCCGGTGGGCGATATCCCGGCGGTAGTAAGCGCCTTCAAATTTAATTTTATCGCAGGCCCCGTAAACCCGGTCCAGGGCCCTGCGCAGGTTTTCATCCCATGCGGTGACACCCAGGACCCGCCCGCCCTTTGTGACCAGACGTCCGTCCTTAATCGTCGTCCCGGCATGAAAGACCGCCACTCGGCCCTCGGCCTCCTGTTCGGCTTCATCTATCCCGTCGATGGGAAATCCTTTTTCGTAACTGCCCGGATAACCGCGGGAGGCTAAGACCACACAGACGGCCGGATCCTCACGCCATTCGGCATCAAGTCCTTTTAAGTCGCCTCCTGCGGCCGCGTCAAGCAGCGGCAGCAGGTCCGACTTCATGCGCGGGATCAAGGCCTGCGCCTCCGGATCTCCGAAACGGACATTATACTCCAGCACATTCAACTTATCGCCGGAAATCATCAGCCCGGCGTATATAACCCCCCTGAAATCAATACCCGCATCATTAAAACCTTTAAGCAGGGGCCAAAAGACCTGTTCCTCGGTCCTGCGGGCCAGTTCCCCGGTATAAACTGGCGCCGGCGAATAGGCGCCCATTCCGCCGGTATTCGGCCCTTTATCGCCCTCGTAGATGGCCTTGTGATCCTGGGAGGAAGGTAGAAAGACCAGGCTTTTTCCATCGGTTACTGCCAGCACTGAAACCTCTTCTCCGCTCAGGCACTGCTCAATGACCACCCGGTTACCGGCTTCGCCAAATTTTTTTTCGATCATGATATCATAAAGAGCCTGCTCCGCTTCGGAGAGCCCTGAGGCCACGGTAACGCCCTTGCCGGCCGCCAAGCCGTCCGCCTTGATCACAACGGGTCCGCCGTAAAACCGGGCCAGGTGGCTGCGTGCTTCCTCAAAGTTTTCGAAAACAGCAAATGCAGCCGAAGGTATGCCCCACTCTTTCATTTTCTGCTTGGCCCAGACTTTACTGCCCTCCAGGCGGGCCCCAGCCCGGCCCGGCCCAAATACTTTCAGGCCGGCTTCCCGGAAACTGTCGGCCAGTCCGAGCACCAGGGGCGCTTCCGGTCCGACTACCGTTAAATCGATTTTTTCCTGCAGGGCCCATTTTTTCAAGCCGTCAACGTCGTCTGCAGCAAAATCCAGACATTCCGCCACCCCTGCTATACCCGGATTGCCCGGGGCGCAATAGAGCCTTTCCAAAAACGGGCTCTGAACCAGTTTCCAGGCCAGGGTATGTTCTCTTCCGCCACCGCCGACAATCAGCACGCGCATCTAAGCGCACCTCCTATGTATGCAATTAAGGCACCCTGCCCTTAAAAAACAAGGGCATCAACCGCTTGATAAAAAGGTAATATGCTTTTTCAGGATAGCTTTACTTGCTGTTAATGCTTAAAATAGCGGCGCCCGGTAAAGACCATGGCCAGGTTATGGCGGTTGCACAGTTCGATTGATTCCCGGTCTTTTTGGGAACCGCCCGGCTGGACGATGGCCGTTACCCCTGCTTTTACCGCTTCCTCGACCGTATCGGGGAAGGGGAAGAAAGCATCGGAGCCCAGCACAGCTCCCCTGGCCTTTTCTCCGGCCTGGCCGAGGGCAATTTTTGCCGCCCCGATCCTGCTCATCTGGCCGGCCCCGACCCCGTAAGTCATATTCTTGCCGGCTATCACTATGGCATTGGAACGCACATGCTTGACCACTTTCTGGGCAAAATTGAGGGCGGCCCATTCTTGATCAGTAGGAGCCCTGCCGGTTACCACTTCCCCGGCGGTCACATCAACCGGCTGGCGATCGATGGTTTGGACCAGGATTCCTCCGGAAATTTTCTTAATATCAAAGTGATCCCGGCGGTTTCCGGCTGGATTTACTTCCAGCAGGCGGATATCTTTCTTGACCTTAAAAACAGCAACCGCTTCTGCCGTGAACTGCGGAGCGGCAACCACCTCCAGGAAAATCTTGCTCATTTCACGGGCCGCCTCCCCGTCAACAATGCGGTTCAGGGCTACAACTCCGCCGAAGATTGAGATCGGGTCGGCTTCAAAAGCCAGGCTGTAAGCATCTTTTAAATTAGCAGCTGAACCGACCCCGCAGGGATTGGCATGCTTGACCGCCACCGCGGTCGGCTCTTCAAATTCCAGCACCGCTTCCCAGGCTGCATTGAGGTCGTTTAAGTTGTTAAAGGAAAGCTCCTTGCCCTGGAGCTGCCGGGCGGCGGCCAGGCCTCCCGGTCTGCCGGTAGAAGCATAAAAAGCAGCTTCCTGCTGGGGATTTTCGCCATAGCGCAAACCCTGGAGTTTTATAAAGGAAAGGTTCAGGCGCTCCGGATAAAGGCCGGTTCCGGTTTCAGGCCGGGTATTGAAATATGAAGCGATGGCCGCATCGTAGCCCGCTGTATGCGAAAAGGCTTCGGCAGCCAGGCTGAAGCGGGTTTCGGCGCTGATCCTGCCGCTGTTTTTCAGCTCTTCGATCAGGGGTCCGTAGCGCTGCGGATTGACGACCACCGCCAGGTAGGCATGGTTTTTAGCTGCCGCCCGCAGCATGGTCGGGCCGCCGATATCGATGTTTTCCACCGCTTCCTCGTGGCTCACCCCTTCGCGGGCTACAGTTTGTTCAAAAGGATAGAGGTTCACAACCACCAGCTCAAGGGGTGTAATCCCGTATTTTTCCAGTTCCTGCCGCTGTTCATCCAGATCGGGACGGGCCAGGATCGCAGCATGGATGTGGGGATGCAGGGTTTTTACCCTGCCTCCTAAAATTTCAGGAAAACCGGTCACCTCGGAAGCATCTGTCACCTCAAGCCCGGCTTCGCGCAGGGCGCGGGCCGTGCCGCCGGTGGAAATAATTTCAAAACCTAGGCGGCTCAATTCTTCGGCAAATTGGGCCACCCCTGTCTTGTCGGATACACTGATCAGGGCTCTTCGACTGTCACTCAATGATCATGCACCTTCTTCCTTCCACTTTTAGTTTATCGTTACAAAAGAGATCTATTGCCGTCGGATAAAGACGGTGCTCGGAGGCGTGGATCCTCTGGTGCAGGGTTTCTACAGTATCCTGTTGGATTACCGGAACCGCTTCCTGCAGGATAACCGGTCCGGTGTCGAGCCCTTGATCGACAAAGTGCACCGTGCAACCGGTTACTTTTACGCCATAAGCAAGCGCCTGCTCCACGCCGTCCAGGCCGGGGAAAGCAGGCAGTAAAGATGGATGAATATTCATGATCTGCTGCGGGAAAGCATTGACAAAGAAAGGGGTCAGCAGTCGCATAAATCCGGCCAGCGCTACCAGGTCAATCCGGGCTTCTTTGAGCTGATCCACGATAGCCTGATCGTACTGCTCCCGGCCTCCGTAATCTTTGGGATTCAGATAGAGGGCTTTTACCCCTCTTCTTTCAGCCCTCTGCAGGGCCTGAGCCGTTTCCTGGTCGCTGATTACCAGGGCCACTTCTCCGGCAATATCGCCTCTTTCCACCGCCTCCAGGATTGCTTCCAAATTAGTACCCCGGCCGGAAGCAAGCACAGCAATTCGCTTCATATGACAGCCCTCCTGGCAATTATTAATTTAAATCACAGGCCTTAAAATTTGTTCCATGGCGGCCCCGGATCAAACTGCCTCTTCGGTCTCGGACTGGATCTGGTTGGAATAGATTATAGCTGGAGCTTGGCCTTGTCTATATGATCATAACAAGATCTTTCTTTATTAAACATTTCTATTCAAGGCTCTGAAATCCTCCATATAGCTGAGGCCTATTTTTATGCTTCTTTAATGGTGTTTTATAGATTTTGCAACTTAACCAGGCCTTCACCGGATTTGATCCGGCCGATCCGGTAGGCGGAAAGCCCCTGCTTTTTAAAATACTCTACCAGGCGCTCTGCCTCTCGCTCCGGAACTACCAGGGTATAACCGATACCCATGTTGAAGGCGCGAAACATCTCCTCCCTCCTGACCGGTCCCAGTTCACTGATTATAGCGAAAATGGGATGTTCCGGCCAGGAACCGATTTCGATCTCCGCCCTCAGTCCGGCCGGCAGGATCCGGGGCAGGTTACCGGGCAGTCCGCCGCCGGTAATATTGGCCATGCCCCTGACTGTGAACTTATCCAGGGCTCCTAAGACCGGCTTGACATATATGGTGGTGGGCCTGAGCATTTCTTCAGCCAGCGTTACCCCCAGGCCGGGTTGAAAATCGGTCAGTTTCAAAGCGGCTTCTTCAAGCAAAACCTTGCGGGCCAGGGAATAACCGTTGCTGTGCAGGCCGTTTGAGGCCAGTCCCACCACGGTATCGCCGTCTTTAATCCCGGAGCCGTTAATGATGGCGGAGCGGTCAACCATCCCGACCACGAAACCGGCCAGTTCGTATTCACCGGAAGGATAAAATCCGGGCATTTCAGCAGTCTCGCCTCCCAAAAGGGCGCATCCGGCCTGCCTGCAGCCTTCGGCTACTCCGCTCACTATTTCCTGCACCTGGCCGGGCACCAGTTTGCCCATGGCCAGGTAGTCGAGGAAGAATAAGGGCTCCGCTCCCTGAACCAGGACATCATTGACGCACATGGCAACACAGTCGATGCCAACCGTATCATGTTTGTTGGCGGCAAAGGCGACTCTGAGCTTGGTTCCGACCCCGTCACAGCCCGAAACCAGAACCGGTTCCTTCATCTTCTTAAAATCGGGGGCAAAGAGTCCGCTAAAGCCGCCCAACCCCTGGAGGACTTCCGGGCGGAAGGTTGAACGGGCCAGGCCCTTTATTCTCTCCACCGCCTCCTCCCCGGCGTCAATATCGACTCCGGCTTTTCGGTAATCCATACCTTCACTCATACCGATCAGCTCCCCTCTTCAGGACATATATTGAACAGCAGGATCAAGCCTCTTATTTTAAAATATTTCAATTGCCCCGTGCCGCTTTTACCTTTCCCTGGTGTCCGGCAGCAGCTCCATCTCCAAAACATAGCTTTCAGATCAAATATGTTATAGTGTCTACAACACCGATTCCATAACTCATACATCTCTGCAAAATAGCTGTCATATCAGGTCCAGAAAAGTGTCAACAACCCCGTCCCCTTGACAACAT
>Ga0207421_10008518_pt1 | contig 10616 bp, 6 predicted proteins | sample SodLakKL_010_SED_4_FD_187542 | JGI IMG/M metagenome (GOLD analysis project Ga0207421, IMG submission 187542) | Alkaline sediment microbial communities from Lake Tanatar, Kulunda Steppe, Russia - 8KL_010_SED (SPAdes) (version 2) | ecosystem: Environmental > Aquatic > Non-marine Saline and...
CGGCGGCAACCACCCACGAACGGCGGCAGCGACACCGCCGGACCGGGCATGGATCGAGACGGGCCCGACCGCGGTCCCGACCCACCGCCGAGCTGAGGTTCGGCGGCGCGACACCGCTCCGCGGCCACAGCCGACCGTCAGCGCTCGGACCTGCCCGCCGTACCCGACGGCAGCGCGCGCCGGGCTCCGAGTCGCGCGGCACGCTCGAGGGGATGGTCGCGGTAGCCGTACCGGGCGCCGAGCCAGACGTAGAGCACGAACAGCATCGGTCCGAGCCGCTCGGCCTGGCGGACGTGGACGGCCTCGTGGGCGAGCAGGACCGGCTGGGGCTCACCCCCCCGGGACAGCACGACCTGCCCGATCGCGTTGGCGTCGGCCCCGACGGCCCGTAGCGCGTAGGCCGACGGCCCCCGCACGCCACGGGTCACGAAACATCGCAACGCCGGATCCCAGCGTGGCCGGGCTCCGGACGCCACGGCGATGGCCATGCCGACCCCGGTCAACGGTCCCGCCCACACACCCGCGGCGATACGCCCCGGGATCGTCACCGGCGGGTCGGGCACCCACACGGCCAACCGGCGGGCCAACGGCCCGTAGCGGGCGACCGGGGCCACCTCGCTGGCTGCGGTGGCACGCTCGAGGGTCCCCCGGCGGATCGCCTGGGACTCGGCGCGTTGCCGGAGCAACCCCACCAACCCGGCCGCGAGCGTCGCGAGCCCGGCCAGGTTGAGCACGCGGATGATCATGCGCGGATCGCCAGGAGCGCGCCACCCAGCTCGCCGAGGTCGACCGGGGTGCCGTCGGCGACCGGCGCGCGTCGCAGCTCGCTGGCCAGGACGTCACGGGCGATCGCGTCGTAGTGGCCACCGGCGGCGAGTTCCGCATCCAGCTCCTCCGGCTGGACCGACAGGATCAACTCGATGCGGTCCTCCAACGCCAGGCCGGCGGCCTTGCGCTGGTCGTTGATGGCCCGTACCAGCTCGCGAGCCACGCCCTCGACCTCGAGCTCCCGGGTCAGTTCGGTGTCGAGCGCGAACGAGGTGCTGCCTTCCTTGGCCACCGCCCATCCGGTCCGGGGCGTCTCGACGACCTCGACCATCGCCGGGGTCAGGGTCAGGGTCTCCCCGTCGAGCTCGAGGGTGGCCTCACCGTCGGCGAGTGCGACCGCCAGGGCCGCGGCATCCGCGGGCGGAACCGCGGAGATCGCCGCGGCCACCTGGGGCGCTCGCTTCTGGAACGCCGGGCCGAGGGCACGGAAGTTGGGCTTGAGGTGACGCTCGACCAGCTCGCCGGTCCCGTCGGACAGCTCGACGGCCTTGACGTTCAGTTCGTCGGCCACATCGGGCAGCAGGGCGGCCAGGCCCGGCCGGTCAGCTTCCGGGACGCTCACGAGCGCCCGCGCCAGCGGCTGGCGGACCTTCACGGCGCTGTCGTTGCGGGCCTGCCGTCCGAGCTCGACCACGCGGCGCGCGGTGCCCATGGCGCGACGCAGGGCGTCGTCCCGCCAGGCGTCCGGCGCGACGGGGAAGTCGGTCAGGTGCACCGAGATCCGGGCGTGGTCGCCCTCCTGCGAGACGACCAGGTCCTGCCAGAGCCGGTCGGCGAGGAACGGGGTGAAGGGCGCGAGCAACTGCGCCAGCGTCGTCAGGCAGGTGTAGAGGGTGTGGTAGGCGGCGGCCTTGTCGCCCGGGTCCTCGGTCACGGCCTTCCAGAACCGGCGTCGGTTGCGGCGCACGTACCAGTTGGAGAGGTCGCCGACGAAACGTTCGAGCGCCCGGGTCGCGGTCGAGACGTCGTAGCCGTCCAGGGCGTCGTCGACGGTGTCGACCAGTTGCGCGAGCTCGGCCAGCATCCACCGGTCGATGCCGGGCCGGTCGGCGATGTCCGGGGCGGGGGCGGCGAGGTCGAAACCGTCGATCGCGGCGTAGGTGGTGAAGAACACGTGGGTGTTCCACAGCGTCAGCAGGAACCGGCGGGTGACGTCCTCGAGCAGGGCGTGACTCACGCGCCGACTCACCCACGGGTTGCCCTCGGCGAACATCAGCCACCGCAGCGCGTCGGCGCCGTGCTTGTCGATCAGCTCCCACGGATCGAGGATGTTGCCGAAGGACTTCGACATCTTGCGACCGTCCTCGTCCACGATGTGGCCGAGGCACAGCACGGTGTCGTACGAGCTGTCCCCGAACAGCAGGGTGGACTCGGCCAACAGCGTGTAGAACCACCCACGGGTCTGGTCGATGGCCTCACAGATGTAGTCGGCGGGGTAGTGGCGCTCGAACTCCTCGACCCCCTGGTGCGGATACCCCCACTGGGCATAGGGCATCCCGCCGGAGTCGAACCACGCGTCGGCGACGTCCGGTACGCGTCGTGCCACCCCACCACAGGCGGGGCACGGCAGGGTCACGTCGTCGACGTAGGGACGGTGCGGGTCGAGCGCGTCGTGGTCCTCGCCCGCCTTCTGCGACAGCTCGGCGCGCGAACCCACCACCTCGACGTGGTCGCAGTCCTCGCACTTCCAGAAGGGCAGCGGGGTGCCCCAGTACCGGTCGCGGGACAGCGCCCAGTCGACGTTGTTCTCGAGCCAGTTGCCGAACCGGCCGTCCTTGATGTGTTCCGGGTGCCAGTCGATGCCGGCGTTGTTGTCGAGGAGCTGGTCGCGGACGGCGGTGGTGCGGATGTACCACGAGGGCTTGGCCCAGTAGATCAACGGTCGCTTGCACCGCCAACAGAACGGGTAGGTGTGGGAGTACACGGTCGCCTTCAACAGCAACCCGCGTTCGTCGAGGTCGGCGGTGATGCCGGGGTCGGCGTCCTTGACGAACAGCCCCTCCCACGGCCCGGTGGTGAACTGGCCGGCGCCGTCGACCGGATTGACGATCGGGAGCCCTTCACGTTTGCCGATCGCCATGTCGTCGGCCCCGAAGGCCGGGGCGAGGTGCACGATGCCGGAGCCGTCGGTGGTGGTCACGAAGTCGGCGGTCGTGATGTAGCGCTGGTCGGCGCCGCCGACCTCGACGAGGTCGTAGGGTGCGCGGTAGTGCAGCCCCACCAGTTCGTCGGCGTCGAGTCGCGCCACCAGGGTGTAGGTGTCCTCGCCGAGCACCGTGTCGAGCAGGTCCTCGGCCAGCACGAGCAGCTCACCGGCGTGCTCGACCAGCGCGTAGGTGATGTCGGTGCCGACCGCGCAGGCGGTGTTGGACGGCAGCGTCCACGGCGTGGTGGTCCACACCACCAGTGAGGCGCCCCGCTCGGCCAGGGGCCCGTCGAGCAGCGGGAAGCGCACGTAGACGCTCGGGTCCTCCACCTGCTGGTAGCCGAGCGCCACCTCGGCGTCCGACAGCCCGGTCCCGCAGCGGCCGCAGTAGGGCGCGACCCGGAAGTCCTGGAAGATCAGGTCGCGTTCCCACAGCTGTTTCAGAGCCCACCAGAGCGAGTCGATGTAGGTGGCGTCCATGGTGCGATACGCGTCGTCGGTGTCGATCCAGAACCCGATGCGGTCGGTCAGCTCCTCGAAGGCCCCGACGTAGCGCTGCACCGACTCGCGGCACCTGGCGTTGAACGCCTCGATGCCGTAGGCCTCGATGTCGGCCTTGGAGTTGAGGCCGAGTTCCCGCTCGACCTCGAGTTCGACGGGCAGGCCGTGGCAATCCCACCCGGCCTTGCGACGGACCGACTGTCCCTTCATGGTGCGATAGCGCGGGAAGATGTCCTTGAACACCCGCGCTTCCACGTGGTGGGTGCCCGGTCGGCCGTTGGCGGTCGGCGGGCCCTCGTAGAAGGTCCAGACCGGGGCATCGGCACGCTGACGGACGCTCTCACGGAACACGTCGTGGGTGGCCCAACGCTCGCGGACCTCCAGCTCGAACGCCGGCAGATCGGGCCGGGACGGGACCGCGGGCCACGCCACCTCGGCGGGGGAGTGCGGAGCGGAGCGGGACATCTCGGCCATGGTGGGTGCTCGATCGTGTTCGGGCCGCCAGATCTCGGGGAGGCGACGTCGCCGTGTCCCGAGGGACGACTCCCCGGCGTGGTGCCGGGGGACCGCGGTCCCACCCTCGTTGACCACCTCCGTGGTCCGCTCTGGCTCCGGATCCGGGTCGCCCCGGTCGGCCCGCGTGTCGTGCGGGATCCGTCCGTGCCTACCTCCCGAAGGTCGGTCACGTCGCGTCGGGCCCACTGGCAGGTCCGCGGTGACATCGGTACGGGTCTCGGTACGGCCGCTCGTGAGGTGATGACGTGCGGGTCCCACCGCCGGCTTCCACCGTCCCGGCTCGCTCAGGTGCTCACGTGATGGGGTGTCCCGCGCGACGTGTCCTCGTCGGCGCGTTCTTCCTGGTCGTGCGTGTCGTTGGCGGTGTGCTGCAACCGCGGCGCGAAGTGTACGTCCTGTCGGGTGAGTGCGGGGCGAGCCGGGAACCCTCATCCGAACTGGCACGGTTGTCAACGTGGGCGTAACGGCGGTGTCATCTCCGGTGCGTAACGTCTCGGGCATGCAGCGGCCCGGGACGCGCCCACCCGGGTCGGGTTCGACACCCACACACACACACGCACAGACCCCGCCCCAGGAGCACCCATGGATCCGTTGCTTCGCCGCCTGTTGAGCCAGGCCTACCTGTTCGACGACCCGCGCGCCTACGAGGCCGGGGTCCGCGACGCGTTCGAGGTCCTGAGCCGCGCCGACGCGGAGGACGAGGCCGCCTGACCGCGCGGCACCGGCCCCTGTCGGAGGAGCATCTGGTAACTTCTCCGACCTCATGACGACCAAACCCGTACTCACCAAACCCCAGCTTCGCGCCGTGCGCGAGGAGCTGCTCGCCGAGCGCGCCCAGCTCGAGCACCAGGTGGCCGGGTTGGACGCGGAGGCCGACGTCAAGAACTGGCGCGAAGGTGGGTTCGACGACGATCCCGCCGATGCCGGTTCCGCCAGTTTCGAACGCGAGACCGCCCAGTCGCTGAGCAACCATGCGCGCGGACTGCTGGTCCAGATCGACGATGCGGTCCGCCGCATCGACAACGGCGTGTACGGCATCTGCGAGTCCTGCGGGGAACGCATCGAGAGCGCCCGCCTGGAAGCCCTGCCCTACGCGACGCTGTGCATGGACTGCAAACGACGCGCCGAGACAGGCCGCTGACGGTGACCGACGCTTCGCCGTCGCCGACCTCCGGGCCGGCGACCGGACAAAGTCCCGCTCATCCGCTGGCGGTCAAGGTCGGGGTCCTGGTCACCGCGGCGTTCGTCGTGCTCGATCAAGCCACCAAGGAACTGGCCGAGGCGCTGCTCGAACCGGGGGTGTTCGTGCCCTGGCTGGGCCCGGGCGTCGGCTGGCAGTTGATCTACAACCCCGGCGGCGCCTTCGGACTCCCGGCGCCCGCCTGGTTGTTCCTCGTGGTGACCGTCGTGGTCCTGGTCCTGGTCGCACGGGCCCTCCCACAGGCGACCTCGCTGACCTCGGCGGTGGCCTTCGGCATGTTGCTGGCCGGTGCGCTCGGCAATGCGCTCGACCGGGTGCTGCGCCCCGGTGATCCCGACGCCAGGTTCGGCGGCGGCTACGTGGTCGATTTCGTGGCCTGGGGCGGGTTCCCGCGGTTCAACGTGGCCGACAGCGCGATCACGGTCGGGTTCGTGTTGCTGGTGATCGCCCTGTGGGCCGAGGAACGACGGGATACCGGGGGAGCGGTCGCCGACAGCGGCGAGACCCCCACCTCCGACGATGCTCGCGCCGGTGAGCACGACCGCCGCGATCACCACGGGTCGGACTGATGGGCGATCAGGATGGGGACCGCGTCGCGGGGTTCGTCGCGGACGCCGAGTCCGACGGAGTACGCCTCGACGTGGCCGTGGCCGGTGTCCTGGCGATCTCGAGAAGTCGGGCGGCGGCACGCATCGCCGATGGGGATGTGACCGTCGACGGGCGGGTGGTCAACAAGCAGCATCGCCTGCGCCCCGGTGAGCAGGTGGCGTTCACGGCGCCCGCGCCGCCCCCGGCCGCGGGCCCCCCACCCGCCGTGCCACCGGTCCGGTTCGAGGACGAGCACCTGCTCGTGGTCGCCAAGCCCGCGGGGCTCGTGGTCCATCCGGGTGCGGGTACCCCCGACGGCACGCTCATCGACGCCCTCGTGGGCGCCGGGGGAGCGCTCGCCCCGGCCGGGGGTGCCGGACGTCCCGGTGTGGTGCACCGCCTCGACCGTGACACCTCGGGGCTGTTGATGGTCGCCCGCACCGACGAGGCCCATGCCGGCCTGGTCGAGGCGCTGCGCGAGCGACGGGTCACCCGCCACTACCTCGCGCTCGTCGCGGGGATCCCCCGCGCGGCGCGCGGCCGCATCGAGGGGCCGATCGGTCGAGATCCACTCGACCGGCTCCGGTTCGCGGTCGTCGCCGACGGCAAGCCCGCGGTGACCCGGTATCGGACCCTGGCGACGGGTCTCGCCCCCGACGTGGCCGCCCACCGGGGGGAGGTGGCCCTGCTGGCGTGTCGCCTCGAGTCCGGCCGCACCCACCAGATCCGCGTCCACCTCACCACCCTGGGCCACCCGATCGTCGGGGACCCCACCTATGGCCGCCGCGCGGAGCTCGCGCGCTCGCTCGGATTGTCCCGCCCGTTCCTGCACGCCGCCGCGCTCGCGTTCGACCACCCGATCACCGGTGAGCGCATCGACCTCGTGGAGCCGTTGCCGGAGGCGTTGGCAGGAGCGCTCGACCGCGTCGGCATCGAGGCGCCCGGTCCGGAGCGCCTCGGCGAGGGCGAGCTCGCCACCGGAGCGTGAACACGCTGCGCGAGCGGTGCACTCGGTGAGGCGCCGGCGTGTCGAGGTCGGGTCCGGCTGCTAGGTTCGGGGCCGAACGACAGGCGTGTGGTTCCTTCCCCGGCACACGCCTGAGGGTCACCGCGAGGAACGGTCCGCGACGGGTCCGGGAGCACCTGCTCCGGGCCGCGGCGGGTGCCGTGCCGGTGCCACCCGCGGCGCCGCACCCTGCTCGTGGCACCGTTCCCGCCAGCACGCCCTGCATGCACGTCACGGGACCGGAAGGTCCCAGCGCAGCCGCACGACCCGGACGCGGTGTCCGGGCCCGCCCAGGACGATCGTGGTACGCCGACCGGGGAGCACAACCAACGTGGCAACCGGCGCCGATGACCGATTCGTGCACCTGCACGTGCACACCGAGTACTCGATGCTCGACGGGGCGTCGCGGATCGACGATCTGTTCGCCCATGTGCGCGAGGACGATCAGCCGGCGGTGGCGATCACCGACCACGGCGTGCTGTTCGGCCTGGTCGACTTCTTCCGGGCCGGCCAGAAGGCGGGGGTCAAGCCGATCCTCGGCTCGGAGCTCTACCAGGCGATCGGCTCGCGGCGTGACCAGGCGCACGGCGGTAGCGACGGACGCCAGCGCTACTACCACCTGACGACCCTCGCGGCCGACGACACCGGCTACCGCAACCTGGTCTCGCTCTCGACCCGGGCCTACCTCGAGGGCTACTGGTACAAGCCGCGGGTCGACAAGGAACTCCTCGCCGAGCACAGCGAGGGCATGGTCGCGCTGTCGGGCTGTCTCGGTTCCGAGGTGAACCAGTACCTGCTCAAAGACGACCTGGACGGCGCCCGCCGCAGCCTCAGCGACTTCAAGGACATCTACACCGCGGAACGCTTCTTCGTCGAACTGCAGGACCACGGGATCCCCGAACAGAAGCGCACCTGGCCACAGTTGGAGAAGCTCGCGGGTGAGCTCGGCCTCCGCACGGTCATCACCAACGACTCGCACTACACGAAGGCCTCCGACGCCCAGGCCCACGACGCGCTGCTGTGCATCCAGACCGGCTCGAAGATCACGGACCCGGACCGTTTCAAGTTCCAGGGCGAAAGCTTCTACGTCAAGACCTCGCGCGAGATGCGTCAGGAGTTCCGCGACTTCCCCGGCGCGCTCGACGCCACGCTCGACATCGCCGAGATGTGCAACACCACGATCGAGTTCGACCTCGACCTGCTCCCGCGCTTCCCGTGCCCGGAGGGCATGAGCGAATCCGCGTTCCTGCGGCACAAGGTCATGGAGGGTGCCCGGACCCGGTACGGCGCCTCGCTGCCGGCGGAGATCGTGGAACGGATCGACTACGAGCTGCGGGTCATCGACGACATGGGGTTCCCGGCCTACTTCCTGATCGTCGCGGACCTGTGTGAGCACGCCCGCAGGGAGGGCATCCGCGTCGGCCCGGGTCGTGGGTCCGCCGGCGGGTCGGTGGTCGCCTACTGCGCCGACATCACCCGGGTCGATCCGATCAAGCACGGGTTGATCTTCGAGCGGTTCCTGAACCCCGCGCGGGCGACGATGCCGGACATCGACATCGACTTCGACGACCGTCGGCGCGGGGAGATGATCCGCTACGCCGCGGCCCGCTACGGCGACGATCACGTCGCCCAGATCGTCACCTTCGGCACGATCAAGGCGAAGTCGGCCATCCGGGACGCCGCCCGGGTGCTCGACGAGCCGTTCAAGGTCGGCGACGATCTCGCCAAGATGATGCCGCCCGCGGTCCAGGGCAAGGACGCGCCGCTCGCCGAGGCCTACGAGAAGTCGACCGAACTGCGTGCCGCGCGGGAGGATCCGACCTACAAGGAGGTGCTGGAGACCGCGGAGAAGCTCGAGGGCCTGAAGCGCCAGCACGGCATCCATGCCGCGGCCGTCGTGATCGGTGCCCGGCCGTTGCACGAGACCCTGCCGTTGATGCGCACCGACAAGGGCGAGATCGTCACCCAGTACGAGATGGGCGCAGCCGAGGACATCGGGCTGCTGAAGATGGACTTCCTCGGCCTGCGCAACCTGACGGTCATCTCCGATGCCGAACGGCACGTGCGCGACAACCGCGGCGTCGACATCGACCTCGACGATGCGGAACTGCTCGGCGAGATGGACGATCCCACCACCTTCGAGATGCTCGGCACCGGCTACACGATGGGCGTGTTCCAGCTCGACTCCACCGGGATGCAGGCGCTGGTCCGCAAGTTGAAGCCGACCCGGTTCGAGGACATCTCCGCGCTGCTCGCCCTGTACCGCCCGGGCCCGTTGTCGATGGACATGCACAACACCTTCGCCAACCGCAAGAACGGTCTGGAGGCCGTCAGCTACGACCACGCCGACATGGAGCCGATCCTCGGTGAGACCTACGGCGTGATCGTCTACCAAGAGCAGGTCATGAAGATCGCCACGGACATCTCCGGGTTCTCCATGGCCGAGGCGGACGCCCTGCGCAAGGCCGTCGGCAAGAAGAAGCGCGAGCTGATGGAGGCGCAGAAGGACCAGATGCTCGCCGGTGGCGTCGAACGCGGCTACGACAAGGGGTTCATGCAGAACCTGTGGGACCTGATCGAGAAGTTCGCCGAGTACGGCTTCAACAAGGCCCACACCGTCGCCTACGGCGTGGTCAGCTACCAGACCGCCTGGCTCAAGGCGCACTACCCGACCGAGTACATGGCCGCGCTCCTCACCAGCGTCAAGAACCACAAGGACAACAAACCGCTCTACCTCAACGAATGCCGCCGCATGGGCATCCCCGTGCTGCCGCCCGATGTCAACGAGTCCGGGGTCGACTTCACCCCGCGCGAGCAACAGATCCTGTTCGGGCTGTCGGCGGTCCGCGGCGTCGGGGAGGGCATCGTCCAGGCGATCGTCGAGGCGCGCACCGAGCACGGCCGGTTCGACGACTTCGCCGACTTCTGTGCCAAGGTCGACGGCGGGGTGCTCAACAAGCGGACCCTGGAGAACCTGATCCTCGCCGGTGCGTTCGCCCCGATGGGCCACACGCGCAAGGGGCTGTTGGCGGTCTACGAGGTCATGGTCGATGCGGCCCTGACCCGGAAGAAGGCGGAGGCGGCCGGGCAGTTCTCCCTGTTCGACGCGATGATGTCGGGCGACGGTGACGGTGGTGCCGGCGACGCCGGGGATGCGGTCGGCGTCGAGGACAACCCGGTGATCTCCTCGGACGAGTACGACAAGTCCCAACGACTGAAGTTCGAACGCGAGATGCTCGGGCTGTACGTCTCCGATCACCCGCTGATGGGTACGGAGCGGGTGATGGAGCGGCACACCGACATCACCTGCGCCGGGCTGCGCGAGAAGCCCGACGGGGCGTCGGTCAACGTCGGTGGAGTCCTCACCGGCCTGCAGAAGAAGTTCACCCGCAAGGGCGACACCTATCTCGTTGCGACCCTGGAGGACCTGACCGGCCAGGTCGAGGTCGTGTTCTGGCCCAACACCTACCGCGCGGCCCACGAGGTGCTCGCCGAGGACGCCGTGCTGGTGATCGCCGGTCGACTGGAGGTCCGCGACGAGGCGGTGAAGTTGACCGCCAACCGGGTCTCCGCGCCGGACCTGTCCGAGGCGTTGGGTGCGCCGGTGATCGTGACCTTCGCAGCGGAACAGTGCACCGCCGATGCCGTGGGACGGCTCAAGGACGTCCTCGCCCATCACGGCGGGGTCGTCCCGGTGCACCTGCGGGTCCGGGGCGCCGACGGTTCGGCGCGGATCTACCGGTTGGGCGACGACCTGCGGGTCGAGCGACGTCCGGGGCTGTTCGGGGAGATCAAGTCGGCCTTCGGTCCGGATGCCGTCGACGACGAGG
>Ga0207421_10008521_pt1 | contig 10613 bp, 9 predicted proteins | sample SodLakKL_010_SED_4_FD_187542 | JGI IMG/M metagenome (GOLD analysis project Ga0207421, IMG submission 187542) | Alkaline sediment microbial communities from Lake Tanatar, Kulunda Steppe, Russia - 8KL_010_SED (SPAdes) (version 2) | ecosystem: Environmental > Aquatic > Non-marine Saline and...
GCGCGCCCGCTGCTTCTGAGAGCGCGGCTTCGTCGACCGCACCGAGTGCGTCGAACGTCGAGCCTTCGAGGCCAGCCTCACGGAGCGCGAGGGCGGCCTCGACGGCCGCGCGGTCGGTGCCGCCGGCAGCATCGTAGCGTTCGAACGCATCGAGCACGCGCTGGCGGTCGGCCGCCGAAAGGCCTTGCCAGGCGGCTTTGGCCGCCAGCACGTCGTCGAGTCGACGCTCGATGGCCTCGCGGTCGGTCAGCGGCGTGAGTACGCGGATTCGGTCGGCAGCGTGCTCGGAGATGCCGTAGCTGCTGGCCAGCGTCAAAAGGTCGTCGTAGACGCTTCTGGTGTCGCCCGTCCCCAGCACGTCCATGCCGGCGGTGCCGTTGGCCCGCCGGAGGATTCGGACGGCCCGCCCGCGAGGAATGCCCGCCTCGGCCAGCGTTCGGATGTCGGCGTGCTGGATCGCATCTAAGGCGGCGGCTTCGCCCAGTGCCTCCCGGAGCGTCTCGGCCGTTTTGGGTCCCACACCCCAGTAGCCTTCGAGTCGCATGGTTCAGTCTGAACGTCGACTGATTTAGTGATTGTTACTTTCGCGGTGGGCTGTCGCTCAACCGGTCGATGAGCGAAAAAAGACTGCTCGCGGGATTAACTCTGGGCCGGTGCTTCCTGGAGTCGCTGTTCGGCGCGCTCGCGGTCTTCGGGATACCCCACGTCGATCCGCCAGCCGTCGATCCGGAGCGCGTCAATCGTCCGGCCGCTTCTGATCAGCAGGTCGACCGCCTCGCTGAGTTCGTACTCCCCGCGGTTCGAGGGTTGGACCAGTTTACAGGCGTGGAAGATCGCTGGGGTGAACGTATAAAAGCCCGTCATGACGAGGTTCGACTCGGGTTCGTCGGGTTTCTCGACGACTTCGGTGATCTCGCCGTAGGCGTTGGTGTTACACACCCCGTACCGACTCGCCTCCTCCCAGGGGACCTCCTCGGTGAGAAACACCGCGTCGGCCCGATCCTCGTTGTGTCGACGAATCACGTCTTCGAGGTTGGCATCGAAGATGTTGTCGCCTAACATCAGCATGAAATCACCCTCGATGTGTTCTTCGACACAGAGCAGCGCGTGAGCCAGCCCCAGCTGTTCGCGCTGGTGGGCGTAGGTGATCGGCACGCCCTCGAAGGAGTCGCCGTAGTGGTCGATAATCGCCTCTTTCTGGTAGCCGACGACGACGACGAGTTCGTCCGCACCGAGGTCGACGACCTGCTCGAAGCAGTGGGTAAGTATGGGTTTGTCGTTGACCTCGACCATTCCCTTCGGCTTGTTTTCAGTAAGTGGGCGAAGTCTCGTGCCTTGACCGGCGGCTAGTACAACAACCTGCATACCAGAACACACGCACTCAAATCATAAAAGAGATTACATATTCAGCATGCGTGGTAAGTATGGTTTGGCGGTGTTTCAATGATCGAATACGGTGTATTGATACCACAGCTTTCGGGACGTGTTCGGCCACCAGCATACAGCTATCCGTGAGTGCTCGGTGGCGTCGCGGCAGTTATCGGCCGTCGTGGTCCGGCTGCTCGATCTCATCGAGGAGCTGTTCGGCCGTCGACACGGCCCGGGCGGCGGTCGACTCGTCGACGGAGTCAGCGGCGTACCGCACCCGTTCGTACTCCCTGGTGACCGTCTCGACTGGCTCGCGCTGGTCGTGGTCGTCTACCGCGGCGGCATACGAGTGAGCCAGCTCCCGGTGAGTGACGCTGTCAGGGATTCTTAGCACGCTCCCGAGCCGTCGACGCACCGCCGCGTACGCCAGCACGACCGCGTGGTCGTAGGTGCCGGCTGCGAGCTGTTGTTCGGCAAGCGACTGCAGTTGGCTGCTGCGTGCCGGCGTCGACGCCGGTGATTCAGCCCCGGCTGATTCTGCTGGCTCCGACGCGGTCGACTCCGACGCGGTCGACTCGGCGAGCGGCTCGCCGGTGGCAGTCTCCGGAGACACTGCTGTGCGCCGCACCCACCAGAGACCGACCAGCCCGAACAGCGCGAGCAGACTCCCGCCCACAAACAGCAGCTCACGCGTCACAGCTCCAAGCGTCGACGGCTCGGACTCTTGTTGTGGCGGCGATGGCTCTACCCCCACGTCGGCGTCAGTTGATCCCTCAAGCGTGATCGTCTCGGTCGACGGTTGGAGATGACCGTCGCCGGTATCGGCGCTCGCGGTAATCGTCACGCTGTCGTCGTCCGCTTCGGGCAGCGCGAGCGTCGCTTCGAACGCCCCGTCGTCGTCCGTGCTCACGGTTTCGACTGGTTCGCCGTCGACCGCCAGATCGACCGTAGCGTCGGCAACCGGTTGGCCGTCGGCGGTTTCGAGTTGGCCGTCGATTGTTGCGTCCTCGCCGGTCGTCGCCTCGGTGTCGGTCTCGACGCTGAGGCTTGTCGACACTGGCTCGATTCGGATCTCGCCCGTCTCGCTTGCCGAGTCTATCGCGCCGTCGGCTTCGAGCGTCCGGACCTCGATTTCGGCGGTCCCGCTGTCGACCGACCGAGGGATCGCCGTCGAAACCGAAAACTCGCCGTCTTCGTCGGTGTCGGTTGTCTCTAGTTCCTCGCCGTCGAGGAACAGCCCAACCGGGACGTCGGCTGCCGGCTGGTTCTGGCTGCCGGCGACGACGCGTCCCTCGGTGCTCAACTCGCGTTCGAAGCTGGCCGACTCGGTCGACTCGATCTGGACTGTGGCGTCGACTGGCTCGATCTGGACCGGAATCTCTCGCTGTGCCGCCCGGTACTCCGAGGTTTCGGCCGGCTGGTAGGCGATGTCGAGTGTGGTCTCGCCGACCGACTCGACGGGCCGGTGGCTGATCTCGAACTGGCCGGCCGAATCCGTCTCGACGCTGTACGGCCGTCCCTCGACTGCAACGGTGATCTCCCGGTCGGCAACCGGCTCGCCGTCGGCCGTCAGAAGCTGGCCGTTGATCCGTGCCGGCTCGTCGAAGCTGATCGCCGACCGCTCGTTTTCGACCAGCAGCACCGTGGTGCGTTCGCCGGCCCCGTCGGTCTCGCTGACGAAGCCGTCGACCGCCTGCTGGCGGTTCTCGATCTGCTCGATCTCCTCGCTGTGGTCGATTCCCGTCAGTTCGTCGAGCCTCCGGTAGGAGCTGATGAGTTCGTCGCTGCTCTCATCGATGTCGTTTGCGTCGTCCTGAAGGCCCGCCTGCAGCTCGTCGGCCCGTTCGACCTCGCCGTCCTCGCGGGCCTCCCGGTAGGCCTCCCGGCGGTCGTCGAACCGCTCGTTGGTGTCGATAAACGTCTGGAGATCGCTTTGGGCGTCGTCGTACGCCTCGGCGCGCTCGTCGCCTGCCACCTCGGCGTACTCGTCGAGCTGGTCGTCGTAGGCCTCGTCGAGGAGCTCTCGGGCGTCCTCGTGGTCGCCGTCGACGGTGTCGTCGGTTGCGTCTGCCAGCCGGTCGGCAAGCACCGATTCGAGGTGTTCCTCCATCCCCTCGTCGTCCTCGGTCGCCTCATCCGGGTTTTCGTGCAAGGGCGTCCGGTCGGCCCCCGACGATTGGTTGTCGGCCGTCTGGATGCCGGCCGTCTGGAGTCCGTCGACGGGCTGTCCGGCGGCGTCCACACCGCCAGCGGCGGCTGTCGCCAGCAGTATCACCGCCAGAAGAACGACCGCGGTCCTGAGGAGTGCCTGACGAGCCATACAACGGACCACTGGTTGTGTAACCAGCTACATATAAACTCGTCAGGGCTGCTGACCTGAAGCCGACACAGGTTCGCGTTCCGACCGGTCTGCGATGAGTTTCTTGTCAGTCTGAATAAGTTTCAAACCCCGGTCGACACATCACTGTATCATGGACCCGACGCGGCAGACCTGGCGAACCGCGGCTTTCGTCGTCACCCTGGCTGGCCTCGCGCCGCTGACTGGCTCGGTGGTGCCGGCGGTTGGTGCAGCGGCGGTCTCGGGATGGCTGCTGGCGGCACAGCTTGCGGCCGTCCGCAGCGTGCGGTCGACGGCCGCCGACGCGACGGTCGACATCGCGGTCGACAGCGAGCGTGCGGGGGTCGGCACGCCCATCGCTGCCACCGTCACCGTCGAGCGACCCACCCGCGCCACCGGAACGGCACTGACGGTAACGTATCCCACACCGCCGGTTGCCGAGCCGATCCGGGAGGCCGACCGCCGCGTCGAGCTCGGGCCGTCCGAAACGGAGGGGTCGACGACGTTCAGCATCCGAAGCTCGGTGCCGGGCCGGATTCGCCTCTCGGAGCCGACCTGGCGGCTGGTCGATGCCGCCGGCCTGGTGACCGAATCCTACAGCCAGGGTCCGACAGCCGCGGTCGACGTCGTCGAGGCGGCCGACACTGCCCACCACGCCGGAGACGGAGCCGAGATGCAGCCGTGGGTCGACGCCGACGGTCGACAGGCGGGACGGGCTGCTGGCCCCGACCGGCTGCGCCCCTACGAGCCGACCGACCCCGCAGCCCGGATCGACTGGCACACCACCGCCCGGCTGGGCGAGCCGTACGTCCGCGAAACCACCACCCGGAGCGGTCGGCCGACCAATCTGATCGTCGACCACCGCCCGAAGCTGCTGGCCGGCGACGAGGAGACGATGTTCGAGTCGATCCGCAGCGTCGCACTCGGCGTCGCCGCAACCGCCGCCGGACGGGGCGATCCGCTCGGTCTGGTCACCATCGGCGACGACGGCACAACGAGCGCGGTCGAGCCGACAAGCCGGTCGGCCGGCTACGAGGAGATCCGCCGGCGGCTCCAGGAACTCGGCCCGACGCCAACCGACCACCCGGCCGGCATCGAAGTCGACCACGCCGAACCCGCCGGCTACGGCGGGTCTGCCGACCATTCGGTCGGTCGACTGTTGGCGACGTTTGGGACTGGCTCGACCGCAACCGCCTCGCCGGTCGACCGCCGGCCGCTTGTCGAGGCCGTCCGGTGTCACCAGCCGCCAACATCGGGCTCGACGGTAATTCTCACCGACGACACCGACCGCGCCGAACTCCGGGCGGCCGTCCGGGCCGCACTCAAGCGTGGGACTGTGGTCGTCTACCTCACGCCGCGCGTTCGGTTCGATTCCGACCGCACGGCCTTGCCGGCACGCACGTCCGACCGCTACCGGCAGTTCGAACGCTTCCGTCGACGGCTCGACGGCGTTGAGTCGGTGACTGTCCACGAGGTGTCGCCTGCGGTCGACGGCTGGCCCGACGGGCTGGCTGATCCCGGCGGGCCGATCCGCCAGCCGGAGTCGTCGCAGTCGTCGTCATCGTCGCCGTCGTCACCATCGTCGTCATCGTCGCCCTCGTCGCCCTCGTCGCAGTCGACACAGTCGACAAACGGGCAGCCGAACGAACAGACGGGCGAGTCGAAGACAGCGACCGCGACCGTCTCGGACGGTGAATCGAATGAGTGAGCCGAGCTCTCAGGCGGTGTTCGCGTTGCTCGAACCGTCCCACCGCTGGCGGGTCGACGGCGCGAGCGTCGTCCGGCTGCTGGGGCTGTGTTGGATCGGCGCGGCAGCCTGGTATCTCGGCAGCGATCTGCATCTCGCCGTTGGTGCGGGACTCGTCGCCCTCGGCGTGATCGCCCGTCCCGTCACAACGGTTGCGGTCGGCCACGCCGCGTTGATCCCGTTTGCTGCCGAGCCAGCCGCGACCGCGTCGCTCGTCGCGTGGGGGCTGTTCGAGGGCGGGCTGCTGCTGTTGTTGCTGGGCGAGCGGCCAACAACGCCGGTTGTGGCTTTGCTGACGGTGAGCGGTGCCGCCGCGCTGGCAGCCACCGCCGGCGTGGTCTTTGTTCTGGTTGGCTTGGCTGCGGCGAGCGCGCTTGTCGTCGCCACGCTGGCGGGTGTTTCGGTGCTGCTGTACCGCTACGAACGGCTCTCGGTCGACCGGCTACTCGAGGCTCGTCGGGCGGCCGAGGCGGACCCACAGGAGTTGATACAATGACAGACTCAGATTCCCAACAGACGAACGGAGTCGCCGAGCAGCGCGCTGATCGCGCGGAGCTGACCGACCGAATCGCCGAACTGGAAGCCGAACTCCGCCGGCTCCGGCGGTCGACCGACCGCGGGCAGCGCGAGCAGTATCGGTCGACCGCAAAAGCACTCATCGCCGTCGGCATCGCCTGCGGAATCGCCGGCGTCGTTCTGGACTCGTCGGTGCTGTTCGCGCTGGCCGGCATCGGCCTGTTCAGCGGCGTGCTCACCTACTATCTGCGGCCGGAGGGCGTTGTCGCCGGCGATCTCGGCACGCGGGTGTACGCCGCCACCGCCCGGAGCTACGACGGCCTGTGTGCGGATCTCGGGCTGTCCGACCGACGGCTGTACGTCCCTGTTGGGGCCACAGACGCCGCCGGCGCGGCGCGGCTGTTCGTTCCCCAGCGGGCGGAAATGGACCCTCCTGACGCCGCGACGCTGACAGACGAGACGATCATCGACGACGCATCCGGCACCGCCGGGCTGTCGGTCCGGCCGACCGGCGGTGGGCTGTTCGCGGCGTGTCGACCCACGCTGAACGGGCCGCTGGGTGAAGAGCCCTCGACGGTGGCCCAGCAGCTCTCGGAGACGGTCGTCGAATCCTTCGAGCTTGCACAGTCGGTCGCCACCGATGTCGACGCCGAAGGCGGCCAGCTGTCGGTGCGAATAATCGAGCCGGTGTACGAACACCGCTCGGGGTTCGACCACCCGCTCGTCTCGTTTTTCGCTGTCGGCCTGGCAGCCGGGCTGGACCGGCCAATCGAGGCGACGGTGACCGAGACCGACCCCTTTGTGATAGCCCTGGAGTGGGAGACCGCCGCGCCCGAGACGGCCGCGGCCGCCGACCAGCCGGCCGCACAGCCGGCTGCGGTCGACGACTAATAAAACCGTGGAAGCAGCTACTGGCTTTCGACCGCGCGCTCGATGTCGGCGTCGGGCACCGGGACCGACGCGACGAGGTCGTCGATGACTGCTGCGGTCGACTGGCCGTTCATCCGGGCGTTCGTGTTCCGGACGAGTCGGTGGCCCAACACCGGTCTGGCGAGTGCTTTGATATCGTCCGGCAGCACGTAGCGTCGGCCGTCGATAGCCGCCCGTGCTTTCGACGCGTTGAGCAACACGAGGCTGCCACGGGGTGAACTGCCGTGTTCGAGCCGCCGGTCGACCCGGGTTTCCTGAACGATGTCGAGAATGTACTCGACGACGGGGTCGACGACCGACACCGTCTCGACGGCCTGCCGCGCCGCCAGCACGTCCGCGGCACTGACGGTGGCCTCGATGGACTCGGCCCCGAGTTCGGGGTCGGCATCGAACTGCTTGAGCATCGTCGACTCCGTCTCGCGGTCCGGCAGCCCGACCGTATAGCACAGCGCGAACCGGTCGCGCTGGGCCGCCGGCAGTTCGAACGTGCCGTCGACCTCGATGGCGTTTTGGGTCCCAATCAGACAGAACGGTTCGGGCAGTGCGCGCGTCTCGTCACCGATGGTCACCTGGCGTTCTTCCATCGCCTCTAAGAGTGCGGCCTGCGTTTTCGGCGGCGCGCGGTTGATCTCGTCGACGACAACGACGTTGCCGAAAATCGGCCCCTCTCGGAGTTCGAACTGACCGGTTGGTTCGCGGTAGATGTGGGTGCCGGTGATGTCGGTCGGCAGCACGTCCGGCGTCAGCTGAACCCGGCTGTACTCGACGCCGAGCGCGCGGCTAAAGGCGTTGGCAACCGTCGTTTTGGCGACGCCAGGAACCCCTTCGAGCAGCACGTGGCCACGACTCAACAGCGCGACAGTCAGCCCCTCGACAACGGGGTCGGCGTCGACCACTACCTCCGAGACAGCCGTCTGGACCCGGTCGTACAGCTCCGCGGGATCGGAGATTTCGGCCCGCTCGGCGGCCGTCGACGCCGGCTGGCCCTCCTCGGGAACCGAGCCGCCGTCGGTTCGCACCGGCTGGGGGTCGGGCTGTTTGTCGGTCGGTACGCGCCTGGCTCGGTTCGGAACGGGAGTGTCGGTCATAGCATGGAAGCACCAGCCGCCAAACCGCGGTGCGTCGCGGCTTCCGGCGGGCAGTGGGTAGTCGACTGATTCGTGTGGCCAGCCGGTGTTAGTTAGTGAGTCGTTTCCGCCCGCGCCGCAGCGTCGACGCCAGGCGGTGGGAGGGTAGCCTCGGCATACATCTGTCTCGGTGCCGGACGATCAGGTCGACCGTCGGCCGACGAGGGCAACGAGGCCGACCATTACAGCCGCGAGGGCGGCGGCCACCAGCGGCGTCTGCTGAAGCCACGAGACGGCGGCCACCACCGGCGGCGTCTCGGCGGTGTGTGTCGAATCGATCACCGTCTGCTCGCTGGCCGCGAGGTTCGAAGCGAACGCCCTGTTGTCGGGCTGTTCGAGCATTGCGTTAATGAACAGGCTCGGATCGCTGACGGCGATCACGGTGCCGTCGCCAACTGATTCGACCGTGACGACGGGGTAGTTGCTGAACGCCGTCTCGTCGTCGAGTTCGTCGGCTCCGGTCGGATCGAGATAGCCGAACGGCGAGCTGGACACCACTGGCTGTGCCCCGCGCGGCTCGACGACGGTGCCGTTGTTCAGCGTCAGCTGGTCGACATTCTGGGTAATCGAGTGCTCCGAGACCGCGGTCGCCGTCGGGAACGTCGACTGGCGGTAGTTGTGCTCTCGGTCCCTGAGCAACGCGCCGTCGAAGCGGGCACTCGCCCCGAGAGCCGACAGCAGCTGGTTGCCGTTCGGCCCGGCGTCGTCGGCAACTATCAGCGTCCCGCCGTTCTCGACGAACGTTCTGCGCTGCTCGGTTTCGGTGCTGTCATATGCGGACTGAGGAGCCAGCACAATCGCGGTCGTCGAGGCGGGGTCAACCGACTCGTAGTGGTCGGTGCCAGCCACCGTCACCTCGCCGCTGTCGGCCGCCAGCTCCTGCAGCTGGCTTGTGCCGTCCCACGCCGTGTTGTGGGGGCTGAACGCCGCCGTCGACGTGCTCCCGACGACGATGACAACCACGCCGGCGACCACCACGAGCACGACCAACAGCAGCCGCGGATATGACCAGCCGAACGGCCGGGGAACCTCGCTGCTGGATTCACGCGGGCTGTCGGCGTCGGCCGACTCCATCAGAGTGCCTCCGGCAACGCTTCGAGCGTTCGCCTGACGACAATACTGCCGAGACCGGCCATTCCCACGATGATAACGCCACGGAGGCGTCTGCGCCACCGCGGCCGCACGCTAAAGGGAGCGGTCAGCTCGATGGCGACGAACAGCCCCACCAGCGAAATCGAGTAGAACCATTCGGCACTCAGCGTATCGAACACGGTGAGCAGCAACACGGTTCCAAGCAGCCAAGCGGTCAGTGCGTGAACGAATCTGAGTCGACGGGAAACGGTCATAGGATGCGTAGTGGATTGGAGTTTGGGTGCCAGCGAACACGGTCGACGCCGTTAGGACTGCCTGACGAGCGGCTCGTACCACTCGCGGTTCTGGTCGTACCACTCGATGAACTCGCTGATGCCCTCTCGAATCGTGCGGGTTGGCTCGTAGCCAATCGTCGCCGCGGCTTTCGAGATGTCGGCGTGGGTGTGTTCGGCATCGCCGGCCTGCCGGTCGTCGTGTTCAATACCTAGTGAGGGGTCGATTTCGTCGCGAACGGTTTCGGCCAGCGTGTAGATGTCGATCGTGTCGGTCGAGCCGATGTTCAGCACCTCGCCGTCCGCGCTGTCGGTTTCCAGCAGGGTTCGGTTCGCCTCGATCACGTCGTCGACGTAGGTGAAATCACGGGTCTGCTCGCCCGTACCGTAGACGACCGGCGGCTCGCCGTTGCGACACCGCGAGACGAAGTTCGAGATCGCCATATTTGGCCGCATCCGTGGGCCGTACACCGTGAAGTACCGCAACGAAACCGTGGGCAGCCCATAGATCTCGTTGAACACCCGCGTGTACTGTTCGGCCGCCAGCTTCGAGACGCCGTACGGCGAGACGGGCGTCGTCGGATGGTCCTCGTCGTACGGGAGATACTCGGGTTTGCCGTACACCGACGACGACGAGGCGTTGACCACGCGCTGGACGTCGGCATCTCGCGCGGCCTCTAAAACGGTGAGCGTGCCGTCGACGTTGATCCGGTTCGGTTTGTGGGGGTTTTCGACGCTTGTCCGTACGCCGGCCTGGGCGGCCTGGTGGTAGATCACGTCGGTGTCTGCGACGAGCTCTGTGACGAGCTCAGCGTCGGTGACGCTGCCCTCGACGAACTCGTAGCTCCCCGCACCGTCGACGGCCGCCTCGCGTGCCGTCTCGATGGTGTGCTGTTTGATGCCGACAGCGTAGTACGGATCGAGGATGTCCAACACGGTCACGCTGTGGCCGTCACGAACGAACGCCTCGGCAAGGTGGCCACCGATAAACCCTGCACCGCCGGTTACGAGAATTCGCATACCGTGTAGTGAGCGTATACTGACAAAACCTTACGGACAGCCATGATCGCTTATATAACGGCTATACGGACAGTAATCGGCGTGTGAGAAATCACTCTATCAGCTTATATCAGATATATTTGGTTCTTTTGTCGACTGTCGACCGTGGGCGAAAAAGGAGTTAAGCCGCTTTCGGCTCTCGGTATGGGTGAGCGTCGCCGTCG
>Ga0207421_10008522_pt1 | contig 10613 bp, 8 predicted proteins | sample SodLakKL_010_SED_4_FD_187542 | JGI IMG/M metagenome (GOLD analysis project Ga0207421, IMG submission 187542) | Alkaline sediment microbial communities from Lake Tanatar, Kulunda Steppe, Russia - 8KL_010_SED (SPAdes) (version 2) | ecosystem: Environmental > Aquatic > Non-marine Saline and...
AGATCCCGACGAGCATGATACTGTAACTGTTCTCCACACTCTGGAGGAGTCAGGTGAAAAAGAGATAAGAGTTGAAGATGAAAAGATCAACTTTGCTGTAGAAGAAGATAGCGGATCTTTACCGATGACATACGTTTATGCGTTTGCTGCAGTACTTTTACTGATCATTGTCTTAGCGGTGATATTGATGAGAGGTGGTAACTCTAACGCTTACTCAGACGATGAAAGAGGACTTTCTGATGAAGATATAGATGAGAAAAAATCAGTAAAGTATGATCTCTCAGAAGACGATAAGGATGAAATAGATCTTTATGGATAAAAAACCTTTATTTTCTTTTTAACATCTTTATACCCTTAGAATACATACCTTCACTAGCAGCTTTTTTAGCTTTTTCTATATCTTCACTTGAATGATGTGAATCTTTTCCACCATCGAGCATCTTGGCCAAAGTGTATCCCTTTTTAGCGATCGTAAGCCCTTTAGTGATCTTCTCTATCGCTTTGTCCTGGTCTTCGTTCTCGATGGAGAACTCTGCTGATCTTTTCTTTCTCTCTATAGGACCGGTGCCGAGCCCCTCCTCACTTATTATATTTAGATAATATTCTAACTGAGACCTTCTTTTCTCGTATCTAGCTACTTCTAGCGTTGTTTCAGAATCTCTCATCTGATAAGAAGCAGAGAGGTGGGCATTCACTGGTAGTATATTTATCATGTTCTTTCCCAGTAAATTCTGGATAGTCGAAGGTTGTAGTTCTTCGGATAGTTCTGAACTGAAGAGACACTCGAAAAGTTTGACTATATTGCCCCTTGGCAAAAACGGATGATCCGTTCCCAACATGAGTTTGTTCGACCAATTAGTAGAAACGTCAAATATTTTCCAAAAATGGCCTTTCAACTTTTGACTTACATCATCTTTGAACTCATCTAGTGTCTCGTTGGTAAAATCGGAAAGATTTATCTTCTCTATCGCACTCCTTATGAAATTTTCTGGAGATTTGAGGGAAGACATCTCTCCGTAGATGCAGGGATGGCTTATATATCTGAAAGCTTCGTCCTCGTCGTAATTAAAGTGTCCTGCGACCACGTTCAGCTGTCCTATGAGATATTCCATCTTATTCTCCACGAGGAGTGAGATGGTCTTGTTTACCCCTTCATGTATCTTTTCTACGTCTGAAACATATCCTGTATGGAATATTATAGGTAGATTCAGACGGGCACAATCTACGAATAGCTGTATAACGTGATTAGAATCCAGTTCGAATTTTTCAGAATCAGGATGTATCTTGAGACCGACCAGACCATATTCCGAAGGAAACCTTTTGAGCATCTCTCTCGAACTCTTGATATCCCCTGGATCGACACGTCCAAACCCTATCAGTCTATCTGAATGCTCCTCTGAATTTATCCATCGGCTTATATTCTCGTTCGATCTCGAGTACCTGATCTCCCCTTCATCTCGAAATCTATCTTTCATAGGAAAAACGACGAATTGATCGATAAGACCTTGTGGATGACTTTTGGAATTTGGATCTCTTTGAGTTTCATCCATTGTTCTATACCGAGAATCTGCATCTTCTAGTCTATCTAAAACCTCAATCTTCAATCTCTTGGAAAATTCATAACTCCCCTCGGTTCCAACGGGTACGTTCTCATTCCCATCTACATCTTCTCCTATATGATGATGCATGTCATATATCGAAAAGGTAAGTACTGATCCCGTCTTTCTATCCATCATCTTCAACATATTTCAACCTCCTTTTTTCGACCAGATAAACCATCTGTAGAGTTTTTTCCTCTCATGTTTGTCCACCCTCATCGTCAAAGACGTCTGATATCGCTGGTATATATGTCTTAACGGACCCGTTTTGGAGCACTAGAGTGTAGTATTGTTTTTTTTCTGCATCTTTGAAGAGCAGTTGTTTTTCACCGCCTTTATCTATTTTTTTGACCGGGTCAATATCTTCAGGACCAAACCCGATATTTTTTTCTAACCAATCCATGGCTATATCTTCATGATCTACATCACTCACTTTTCCATCATACACTTGCTCATCATCTCTGTTCTCTTCCCTGCAGAATCTGACTACATTACCATCTTGTATCTCGGAAGAGATCACTGTTTTATCAGGATTCAATTCTACATCGTTTTTTATCAATGTGTACTCCTCCGTGGTTCCATTGATCCCCCAATATCCTATACATCTGTCTATTATTTTTTCTATTTTTTCTTCTGGATCAACGTACATCTGGATGCTTTCATCCATGTTAGATCTGAGTATAGTGATTATCGCTGACATCTTTGATTCCTCTTATCTTATAGGCGCTCTATTTTTGGTATAAAATATAAAGTTTATGGAAAACATATATTATCCAATCATATATGGACAGTGTTGTTCAAAAGAGCATATGAACGAGTGATATATTGTTTACGATATCGGACGCATCCAATATGATGATCCATAGCACCCTTCAGAGCGTACAATCGATCATAGTCGTGGCTGCATCGGTAATTTTCTTCGCATCGGTCATCTATTTCATAACGAAGCGAAGGAGGAGTTCTAAAGGCATAGAAGGTCAACAAAATTCAGAGAAGAAAGCTAAATGTTCCGGCAAAAAACCGAGAAAATATATCGGAACTGCTCTAAAAGAAGCTATAGATGATCCTTCCTACACGGGCAGGATAGAGATCAGTGAAATAATAAAAGATAAAGAAGGAGCGGAACTTATTTTTCACTCTAGAGATCAAGATGGATCGAACAGATCGGAGAAGATAAAACATGAGTATATCTCTCAGGAGGCACTCGAAAAGAGTCAAAAGATTATCGAAGAGAAAGATATATCACAGATCGATGTAGAAAAGATACTTGAAGATGACCCCGGACTTTTAGTCGACGGAAGTGATGACTTATATCTTGATTTCACGGACCATATCCTCAAGATCAAATCTAAAGATTATGATGAGAAAGATACAGTGAGAAAATTGAAACAGTGGCTGTGCTCGGTCAGTGATGTGGATTTCAAAGACCTAGAGATGATCGACAAGGATCAAAATTTCGAGGACGCTGTGATCAATGTACTATTGAGTGAAGATGATGAAGAAAAAAATCATCTCTTAAGAGCTAAAAGTTCGGGTGAGATCCTGGATTATGAAAGGACTCGAACACAAACTATCATCGATGATACGGGTGATATCTCTCACACAAAGCTCCCCTTTTCTCACGGTATCGAAGTTGAACTACAGGTGGTCAAGGATGATTGGAGTTGGGTAGACGGCGAGATGATGAGCTATGTTTTCAGGGAGATCTTAGAGAGTGCTAGGGATCAGATAAACAGCTCAAAAAGAGAGGCAGTTCCTTTGATACAGAACAGATGGGACGGACGGGCTGAGATACAAAAAGACGATAGAGGTAACGAGGCTGTGCATGTGAGGTATAAAGATGCAGACGATATGAAATATTTTTCAGTCTTCGGGAAAGATTCACACGTATCCTTGAAGACCAATATATTGGAGATACAGACACCCCCCTGCAGATATTTGGAAGAACTCAAATGGTGGAGGCACATCCTCACAAGGTCTGCTCTCAATGCTGTAGAAAATTTAGAGATCGATTGCAAACTACTCAGTACTGGTACTAATCCTGTAGAAAAATATTCAGAAGGTGTTTCTTTTGGAGAACATCATCATATAGGGATAGAAGATGAAGAACTCAGGAGAAAAGTTTACAACATTTACCGGGGACTCGTACCACACTTAATAGCCATAGCATCTAGTTCTCCATTTCTCGGTGGTTTAGACCCGATATTGACGCTTAACGATAGGCAGATCTTGATCATAAAAGAGCCTTGTTATACGATGAGGCTGAAAAAGAATAATGAGCAGTTCAGAGCTCCACCTTATCTACCTCCTGGGAAAGGCAGGAAAGATTTTCAAAAAGAACTAGGGATGGCCGATGAGTCTCTCAGGATGATAGATATATCCCCTTTCACCCGTTTTGGTACTATAGAGGTCAGGATATTCGATACACAACCTACCGTGGTGGATAGTTTGTCTCTGATGATATTACTTCAGATGATATGCGAATATGTGAGAGATACGGACTTTAAAGAAAATTGCGAGGTGCCTATGGATCGGCTTAAGAGAAGCAGGAAAGAAGCAATAGAAAACGGGATGGTGGGCAGACATCATCTTGATAAATCCGGATGTGATCTGTCTTGTTTTTTTGATATCACCGATACAACTTACCTGTTTGAATCCTGGGAGAAAATATTAGAGACGATTTGGCCCTATTTGAAAAGATACGAAATCCATGATTCGCTCCCTGTTAAAAATATCCTTCTTAGATTGTTCGGAGGAGAAGGAATACCTGTAGAACCCCCTATATCTCCCTCTCAACTTTTATTGTTGAAGTACAGAGAAAAGATCTCAAAATCTTATCTAGAGTTTTTACAAAAAATTTCTAAAAAAGGTGCTGTATCCTCCTCATACACGATCTGGTCAGAATACATAGAACTTGATGAAGTATCTTTAGGTCGATCGATATCAGATCTTGAATTCAGTTTTGATTGAAATATGTACCCTTTATGGATATCGAAGTAGCATACCTTGAATAGGCCTCGGTCAGTCCTTCTAAACAGTTGACGTGCGTGTATTCACCACCTGTTCGTTTTGCTATCTCATCCATCAGGTGATGATCCACCTCATTTCCGAGCCCTATCGTATTTATGACCAAGTCTCTCCTCGGTGCAAGTCTTTTTTCGACGATCTCTAGAACGTTTTCTTCGTCATCTAAAGATGGAGGGTGGGGTTTACCGTCGGTGAGTAATACGATCATCTTCATCTTTTCGTTTTTGAAATCCTTTATAGTCTCGATCGATTTTTCAAGGCCGGAGGATATGTTCGTCTTACCTCTAGGATGGTATCTGATATCTTCTATTATCCTCTCCGAGGCCTTCTCCGGGTTGCTGAATGCTGAAGAAAAATATTTTTTCCCGTTAAAATTTATCAAAGTGGCCTCATCGCTGAAAGGTATAACGGATATCTTGTCACCAACACCTCTTCCGATCTTCTGAACAAAGTAGATGAGACCACATAGTATAGCGCCCTGAGATCTTTTTATCTCCGATCGACCTTTGAGTTCATCTAGAAATTTAGATATCGAATCAGCCTCAAAACTCTGGTCGAATCGGTCTAGAAACCACTCTATATCTCTCATCTCAAGATCCCTGGTTTCCATGCTGCCGGATAGATCAATCAACAGCACACCGTCGAATGACTGAAGTTCAGAACCGCCCCAAGTATAACTAAAGTCGTCAAGTTCTTCGAAGTCGATCACATCTTCTTTTTCTATCTCAGGAAAGGTATTTTCTATAGATATGAGAAGCTCCTTTTCTTTCCAAAGCACTTCCGTGTCTTTTGTAAATATTTTATCAGATATAAAACTTATAAACCTATCTTCATTCTCTTTGATTATTGAAAGTGGGTTATCTGCAGAACAATTGCGGGCCTTTCTGACACCGAATTCGACTTCTGTGACCTTCTTTTTTCCCTGTCCGTAAGCTCTTATTGATATCTCAAAACCTTCGTCAAGACCTATGGACTCAAAAGAGACTCTGTCCATCCTGATCTTATCTTTTCCCACGTCATTATCGATCTTTACATCGCTGGCTGTAGTCTTGTGATTTATAGGGTTTTGGACTAGCAGAAGATCTCCTTCGATCACGCCTAGATCAGAAGCAATATCATCGTTTATGATGAAATGATCGGTTTCGCTCTTCTCTACCTCTAATTTCACCATGTCTACCAAGAGATTCCAATCATTCCTTAATTATATCTATTTCGCATCTCTCGACCTATTCTAAAGCTCAAACTCGATATCTTTCCCTTCCAGGATGATCCCAGAGCCTTTTTCAACTCTACCGACCACTTTTCCTCCGAGGTCTTCTGCGGCATCGTCAGCAAGTTTTTCCGAAACGACCAAGGCAAATCCCATACCCATGTTGAACGTCTGATACATCTCTTGGTCGGAAACATCTCCCTCACGCTTTAGGAATTCAAATATGGGTTGTGGTTTCAAGGGGTTATCGATAACATATCTAAAATCTCTGTTTATCCTTGGTATGTTGCGCAGTCCTCCACCTGTGATATTGGCCATCCCTTTTATCTCATACTTCTCGAGGGCTTCCATTACCGTATCGACATAGATCTTTGTAGGCTCCAGTAATTCCTCTCCGATGACTCCAAAATCTGATTCATCTTCATAGTCGTGTTCTGATTCATCAACGATCTTTCTGGCGAGTGTTAGACCATTTGAGTGAATGCCTGAGCTCGGCAGACCGATTATCTTGTCACCGCTCTCAACTTCACTCCCGTCGATAACATCTTTTTTCTTTACATAACCCAATGCGGTGCCTGCGATATCGAAACCGTCGATTATCTCTTTTAAAGTAGCGGTCTCCCCACCGACTATGGTTACATTTGCAAGTTCTGCGCCTTTCTGGAGCCCCTTTCCCAGCTGCCTAGCAAGTTCAGGGTCCGGATCTTCGAAAGCAAGATAATCAACAAAAGCTATCGGCTCTGCCCCCTGACATATAGCATCGTTGACATTCATAGCTATGCAGTCTATCCCGATCGTGTCCCATTTTTCCATCTTGTTAGCTACTATCAGTTTAGTTCCAACGCCGTCAGTGCACAGAGAAAGAGCAAATTCTCCAAATTCTACAAGCCCGGCGAATTCACTTTCAAAAGGTGAACCTAAACCTTCTCTCGCGAAAAGAACAGAATCTCTTAAAGCGGAGATCGCTTCATCTTCCTCCTCGATATCGACACCAGCTTCCTTATACGTCAGACCTGACATGATTGAGGATAAGATTACGCCCTATTATACTTTACACCTATACTGATATCTACTCATCGAGCGGTGTCAGATCATATACGCTTTTTTTCAGCATATGCAATAGCTGCTATGATCGCAGTGAACATCGAAATAGTCATCTTGAACCCTGGTATCTCTTCTTCTTCATCATCGTCTTCTTCACCTGTCAAAGTGACTTGAGCTTCTTCCATCTCCATGTCGATACCATCTAACCTGACCGTGATAGTATATTCGCCTTTCAAAGTATCAGGGTCTTCGAACCAGTCTTCATCAGCTTCGCTGAATATCAATTTCACAGGGTCGATCTCGTCATGGTTTGGTGTCTCACCGACATGATGTTCACGCCGCAGATATTTTTCTATAACCTCATGAATCTGTTCCCTTGAACTTTCATTTGTTGATTCACTTTCATTGAATTCGCCGACATGATCTGCTCTGTCAAATCTCCCTAGTTCCATCTCTGGAACTACATCACAGGGTCTTTCGATATTGATGATTTTTCTTCTATAATTTCCGGCCTGCCCGGCGAATTCGAGTATCATGTCTTTTGGAGTTTCGTTCTGTTCCATTTCCACATCGAAAGAAAACTCATAGGAATTAAGGTGACCTCCTCTAGCGATCTTCATCTCTTTTTCGAGTTCCCCCTCTATGTGGAGAGAAATATCTTGAATTTCAGTTGTGGGGTTTTCTAATTCTATCTCTACTTCTCTTACTTCATCTCGTTTTAGTTCATTTGGAGCCTCAAATCTATTGACCCGTATTTCCGCTCCTTGTGATCGACTTCTATCAGGATCATCTCTAACAATTTCATCATCCGTGGAGATCAAATTGAGATCTTCTCCATTTTCAGTCACCTGGACGATATGTTCGTATAGGGTCGATCCGTCGTGTCTTAACTGCAGCATCTTCTCTCCGACTTCATCGAAAGATAGATTGTGTGTATATACTCCCCTGCCTACGACAGAATACAGAGGCCGTGTTTCGACCTCTTCATCCCATTCTAAAACTTTATCATCACCATCAAAGCTAGCGTCACCACTCACCACTACCACACTACTGATGAGTAGAGACAAACTGACAGCTATTACGAATATTTTACTTTTCATATACATCACATTCTATAGAAACTTGGAACCTTATTTAAAATTTTTGATAGGAACTTGGTAACCTTATGTAAAATTTTATATGCTAGTTAAAGACTAAATCCTCCACATCCATCAGGAGGCATAGACTTGTCATTTAAAGATTTAGTTGGAAAGTTCGATACCAAGATAATAGAGGACGAAGTCCCGATAGGATCGAGGGTAACAAAAGAGGCGAAAGATATGCCCTCGACTCCGATTTATTTTCCCAATTTTCCTTCGGGTCCTCTTATCATCAACCTATGGGCTTCTCGTTCAAGACTAGCCGATCATTTTGGTGTAGATAAAGGAGAAATAATCGAAGATTTAGCCGATGCCGTTGACAAACCAACGGAACCAAAAAAGGTAGAGAATGCAGATTTTGAGAATGATATCCTTGAAAAATTCGACCTTAGAGAATTACCGATCCCTAAATATTATCCTAAAGACGGTGGGAGATACATCACGTCTGGAATCGTCGTCACAGAGCACGAAGGTGTAAGGAATCTTTCCTATCATCGTATGATGCTCAGAGACGATAGAACTTTCACTATAAGGATATGCCCTAGACATCTAGATAAGATGTATGAAAAGGCTGTGTCAGAAGAAGGACATCTAGATATCGCGGTTGTAATCGGTGTGAATCCTGCCGTGCTATTGGCCTCGGCAACCTCTATAGATTATGATATCGACGAAACGTGTGTAGCGAATTCGTTGAATGAAAACACTCTTGATGAATCTATCGAGATCAGAGAACTAGACAATGGAATATCCGTTCCCGCCGACGCTGAATACGTACTTCAAGGTAGGATAACCGCAGATGAAGACAAGGAAGGCCCTTTCGTCGATATCACAGGCACATATGATAAGGTAAGACAACAACCGGTCGTAAAAATAGATAAGATTTACAGAAGAGAAGATGCTATATTTCACGCATTGCTTCCTGGTGGGCATGAACATTTCCTTCTCATGGGTCTACCTAGAGAATCGGTGATGAAGAGTGAAATCGAAAAGATCACAGATGTCGTGGACGTGAGATTGACTGAAGGTGGATGCAGTTGGCTACATGGTGTAGTCTCCATAAAAGATGAAGGTGCCGATATAGAGCGTATAATCGAAAAAGCTTTAGAAGCCCATACATCGATGAAAAAGATCACCGTAGTTGATGACGATATAGATATATTCGACGATAAGGAGGTAGAATGGGCAATAGCTACCCGCTTCCAGCCCGACAAGGACATCTACATTTATGAGGATCAAAAGGGAAGTTCTCTAGATCCGAGCGCCCCCGAGCTCACCGCTAAATGGGGTTTAGACGCGACGCGACCTTGGGATGGAGATGAATTCGAAAGGGCCAAAACAGAGTGATATGATGTCTGAAGATGAGGATATCAGCTATCCATATGAGTTCGATGAAGATAAGAGAAAGAAAGCTGAACTTTATTCAAAGCAGCAATTCTATACCGGGATAATACAGACTTTTGGACTTTACCTCCCGTTTTTAGCGATCACATATTTTTCTGGTTTCACTGATATATTCTTTTCGTGGTTAACGGAAATATTTTCTGGAACTTTACTTTCAAACTATTGGATCATATCTGTGGTTTTCATCTTGATTTATTCGATATTCCTCTACATGATCTCACTACCCATCTCTTATTATTCCGGCTTCAAATTGGAGCATAAATACGATCTGAGCAATGATACGATATTTGACTGGATCAAAGACCAGATGAAGTCTTTGCTAATTTCGATGGTTTTCATGGTCCCGATAATTCTAGCTCTATTCTTTTTAGGTTATACCTATCCACAGATGTGGTGGCTTTACGCAGGCATACTCTTATTTGTGATTTCAGGTATACTCTCTAACATATCCCATCTAGTCATCCTCCCACTGTTTTATGATTTAGAGGAATTGGAAGATGAGGGTCTCAAAGATCGTTTGGTCGAGATGTCAGAAAAACACGGAGTTGCGAAGCTAAAAAAAGTTGTAGTAGTAAAGGCGAGTGAGAAGACCGAAAAGGCCAATGCAGGATTTGCCGGGATGGGAAAAACCAAAAGATTGCTACTTTTCGATACACTGCTGGACAAGTTTCATCCAAAAGAGATAGAAGGTGTTGTCGCCCACGAGTTGGGACACTATGTTAACAAAGATGTGATCAGGTTCGTGATCATAAATGCTGTTGTAATATTTCCGATATTTTACTTCACAGGAGAGATTTTCACTACCTACGGAAGCTTTGAAAGTATACACCATCTACCTCTATTCTTGCTTATCCTCTACGGTCTTTATTCTTTCCTCGATCCATTGACGAACGCCTACAGCAGATACCGAGAGAAGAAAGCCGATGAATTTGCCATAGAAACAACAGAAGAACCAGAAGCTATGGTATCTGGTTTCAAGAGGTTATCGGATATAGATCTTGCTGAAATAGACCCTCATAAATTGATAGAGATTTTCTTCTATGATCATCCAGCGCCAAAAAAGAGGATCAGGAGGGCGCAAAGTTGGGAGAAAAAAGAACATGAACAAAAATGATAAATAGCAATTCACACTAATCCAAGTGCGATACCCAACTAAAAGTTGGCTTAAAGAGGAATTGGATTCCTCTGACTCGC
>Ga0207421_10008523_pt1 | contig 10610 bp, 12 predicted proteins | sample SodLakKL_010_SED_4_FD_187542 | JGI IMG/M metagenome (GOLD analysis project Ga0207421, IMG submission 187542) | Alkaline sediment microbial communities from Lake Tanatar, Kulunda Steppe, Russia - 8KL_010_SED (SPAdes) (version 2) | ecosystem: Environmental > Aquatic > Non-marine Saline and...
GCCGATTATCTCTTAATTAACCCTTCTTACATCAATACAATTAACCTTTTCCCAAAAACCTGTTGATACAGCTCCTTCAACTCATCTGATAAAAATGATCTCTCAATGGTTTGATTGAAGATATCCTGCTTATCCAATAATTTCTGGTGGATGTTTTGAATCTGCTTAATATTCAAACCGATAGAAAGGCCAAAATCATTAAATGAATCAGGATTGAAATTGCTCTTTTTGCCGGTTAGTGTAAGTGCCAGCTCTTCAGGGTCTTTCTCTTTCGGTATAACCAGTCGGGTATTCAGAAGATCATATCCTGGTGCCAGTTTCCAGCCAACTTCGGGATCGTTAAACAGAGAGAAGTTCTTTAGGTGCATATCTCCGTTACCGGTTAGGTATGAAAATAATACCAACTCGTAAAATCGGGTAAGATCAAAGAGGGGGTTTGCCGAAAACTGTTTAACGATTTTGGCAATCTGCTCATGTGATCCTTTATATTTGTCCTCCGTCAACCTACCGGTAAGCTGACACATATCCTCCATGGCAAACTTATTCCCTTTATCGTCACGATCTATTCGTTTTGTGATGTAGGCCAGCTCGCCCGAGGCAAGATGGATCAATCCATAGGGTACCGTTTCGATTCCGGCAGCTTCAGCCAGCATCATGGTGCAGTGTTCATTGGCAGGCAGTTCCGGCCATTTGCTTGATGGGGGTTTCAATATATATCTGCCCCACAAACCTACAATCGTTAGTTTATCAGCAGAGTCCGTTTTACGGTCCACTTCCAGCGATAATTTGGTTTGAACACCCGGTACGGTTACACGCTGGTGGACAGATTTTTTTGCCAGTTCGTTTAACTGATCAAGATTAACCTCCAGAACAGGCTTCTCTTTGCTGTCAAAAAGTTTCTGCAGACACTTGGGGTGATACTGTTTTCCATTAGCTACGCTGTTGGCACAGATCAGGCACTTGCTCATGCTTCCCTCACGCTTACATTGCCAATGGTATCCCGGCAGCTTACAAGCAGAATCCCCATACGATCTTTTGGATTTACCTTCCAGGTATCTTCAACCACATCCAGTAGCCAACCTTCCGGTATCAAACCATCAAAGAACGGAAAAAGAACCTGTGACTCATACGGATCTTTTCGGATTGGTAGTGTTAAGCTAACCTGTTCATCATCTTTTTGAGAAAGGTACTCTGGATCATACTGAAACCGGTAACCGGTCTCGGTCTCTTCAAGAACTCCGGCTTTTGTTTCATGAACATAGATGTCTGCTTTTCTATAGCTCATCGCGGTCCTCTATTTTTATGGGTCCCATTTTATGACCAAAGAGGACAAGCACCTGGTTCACCTTGTCAAGTCGAAGGCTCTCTTTCCCCTGTTCCAGGTCCCGGACAAATCGAATACCTACACCTGCCCGTTCGGCAAGTTCTTGTTGAGTAAGTCCCAGTTGTTCACGTCTGGTTTTTACAAAGTCGATAAGTTCACTTGTTGCACTCATGATATACCTGATCGGGTATTATATTGCTTTATTTTAAAGTATTATACCTTATCGGGTATAAAAAAGCAATAGTAAGAGTGATTATGCCTTTTCGGGTATAAATGACATCTCAATTTAGTAGATGTAAAGGAGTTTGCTGTAGGATGTCAAAAGCTGTGACCACCAGCCCTTAGTTTATGGATTAATATCCACCCAATCTAAAACTATGCGTGCAGACAGTTATCCGCCTATCAATGTACTCAGTGTATTTCGGGGCATTCAATCACCAAAGTTGAAATACCACATCACTCCGTACCGCTTTGAAAAACAAAATGGGCAAGCTTTTAAAATTGATCAGATAAGGCATTTCCACAGAGATCGAAAGGGGAAAGGCCAGCAATTCCACTATGTAGTTAGAACAAAAGAGAATCTCTTTTTCCGGCTGCTGTTCGACACGAATACATTTACCTGGAGATTGGTTGAGGAGGTCAATGAAGGAAGGGTAAAGTCTTATTAAGAAAAAAACGTTAGACGAACGGACTGTTTCTCAGCTTCTTTAGCAATTAAATCGATAAACCGTGCTAATAGAGTAGATCGTATAACCAAGTTCGTTAGACGAACACATATAAGGGCTCTATTGACAGATGATCTTGAGTAGCCAAAGAGCTCAATGGTTATACAGATAACAGTGAGTGTAGAAAGGAAATACCTCACTTTGTTAAACGAAGGTGCTGTTTATGGGCTGATTTAGGCTTTAAACATAAACCGTTTAACGTAATAGACCTGAAATGCTATAGAAAAACGTTTAACAAAGAAGTTCGTTTAATCAACGGATAGCTTATTTGTTTAAATAAACCAACAAATCAATAGATCAGTGATTACCAAACGGGGAAGAGTTTGATTATCATTGCCTGTCTATACTATAAGTAGAAAACCAATCTATTCACTAACCAATTATTTTATGAAAGCCAACGGTATTGATTTCATCGGAGATATTCACGGTTATGCTGATGAACTGGAGAGCTTATTGAAAAAAATGGGGTATTACAGAAAGGGAAATGTATGGAAACACTCATATCGGATGGCATTTTTTGTCGGAGACTTCATCGACCGGGGGGCAAAAATTTTCGAAACGTTAAACATTGTTCGCCACATGGTAGATAGTGGCACTGCTAAAGCGGTGATGGGAAACCATGAATACAATGCAATCTGTTTTCATCAAGAGGATAAAAATGGCGGACATTTACGTAAACATTCCATTAAAAATATTCTCCAACACATCGATACCCTTAAGAAGTTTCAAAATCGTCAGGATGATTACGATGAATATGTCGAATGGTTCAAAACCCTCCCGCTGTTTTACGAAACAGAAAATTTTCGTGTCGTTCATGCTGCATGGGATCAGAAAAAGGTTGAACATCTAATGAGCCTAACAACCGATGGGGTATTGAACGACAATCTGATCCGCCAATCAGCCCAAAAAGGTAGCAAACTATATGATTCTGTAGATACAATCTTAAAGGGGAAGGAGCTGGAGCTACCTGGGGATCATACGTTTAACGATAAAGATAAAAATGTGCGAAAAGCGATCCGAATGAAATGGTGGGAGAGTCCGGAAGGTCATACGTATGACTCCATCGCAGTCGGAAAGGTTGATGGTCTGCCCGATCTGCCCATAGAAAATGCGGAGTCAATTAACGAATCGGTCTATGGCAGAGATGAGCGACCCATCTTTTTTGGCCACTACTGGCTCAAGGGTAATCCGAACCTCTATAGGGATAACATCTGCTGCCTGGACTACAGCGTGGCCAAAGGAGGGAAGCTGGTCGCCTATCGGTTTGATGGGGAGGAGCGGTTGAAGGATGAGAAGTTGGTGTTTGTTTAAAGGTTAAGTTTGTTCTTTCTCTTCTCATATTCTGATAGATTTACTTGGCATATGATATACCTGATGAATTCCTGATTCAGCCAAGTGTGACCAGATTGAATCTTCTTCAGTGATATCTTTTTTTAAACAAATAACATGAGTTCCTACTATCATAAATTCCAGTATTAACCCCTCTAAATCTTCTCTTGCTCGAATATCCAATCCTATAGATGTAAACAAGGGAACACCAGTTTCTTTGGAATTTTCGGAAAGGCAAACGATAAACTCCTTTACCATGCTAAAAAAACCTTTTCCAAAATATTCGTCATAATAGCCTAAATTGACATCACCATTTTTAGCTTCCAATCCATCGGAAGAAGGGTGGCCAAAATATGCGATACCGCATTCAACAGAATTCCCATCTTTGTTCCGGATATAGGCACATGGCATCAGGCAACCTGAAAATCCCTTTTTCAAATAAGCAGGAATGCTATTATTAATCAAGTAGCAGTTAGCTTGGGACTGCTGATCTACATACTCTTTACTGCAGTCTGGTGGCTGATGTTTAATACAGTAAACATTAGAATCACCATGTTTCATGACTAATCCGTACTCTTTGTCAAACTGTTCACTTTCCTCTATGATAATTTCGAAAGGGGATAATTCAGCAAGTAAATCAATTACTTCTTCGCTAAGAGGTAATAACTCTATGTTTCCTGACGGAGTGGAAATTGTTTGCATAAGAATAAAGTTTTTTACTATTATTTTAGTTTAGATTATTTCGCTGCCTACTTTGATATGGTCACTCTAAAAGCTTTGGAATTATTCTTGAATTATTTCATCATCAATACCTTCTTCAGCGAAAGTTTGTTTGATTTGCATAATTATCTTTTTTTCAACTTGTTTTTCAAGGTAAATAAACTTGCTCAAGATGTTGGTTTGCATACCGCCTCGTTTCTCTTCGACGATCTTTTGGGCATTTTTTAGTTTTATTTTAATCATGTAAAATAGAGTTGTTTGAGCCAAACTTTAAGTGTGTCGAAAGCTTATTATACTATAAAAATCTTCTGCCTCCTCATTAACCGTAAATTTTCTACTTTTAAATAGTCCAGTTTTTGGGGAAACCGACACAACCAAGTTAGTTAGACGAATAGGAGGAATATCTGGATTGATGCTTATCATTCAATAAATTTTTGTGGCTAGTGTTGGAAGTGCCTCACATCGTTACCCAATGAGTTTTTCTGGGCCACTTAAAAGGAGAGTCGTGGGTGTTGTGAGTAGCAGACTTCAAAATTAAAACTAAGTTCTTTGACTTAAGATATCATTCATCAAGCCCAACTCGTATTTAGTGAATGCACATTCATCAGTGTCAATTTTATAACCATACTCTTCGTAGCCTCTATTAATTCTGTCTGCCAATTCATTGTCATCAAGTTCTTCACAAAAACTTTCAACCTCATCGTTAGATTCGAACGCTCTTAAGTCCATATGGAATTAATATAAAAGTTAAACTTTCAGGTTTGTTACGATTTATGAATCGCTCTATAGATCAAATTCTAAAATATTATCAGCAATAAAAGAATGATTTGCAGTATAAAAACCACTATGAATAAAGAAGTGTTAAATTTTTGGTTTTTACTTAGTGTTTCTTCGGTTGATTTTTTAAAGTCCGCTAATTGACTTTCTAAAGGGGTCAGGATAGCCTTTTCGAGTCCATTCGTTTTTTCCATTAGAACCCCTATTTTTTCAGATTGAGCTACAAAACGGGGTTCCAAATCTTTTCCAACTTTGTTTGATAATACATCCTTGTTTTCTTTAATACTAAATGATACAGATGATTCTATATTTTTTTCTATTTTTTTCTTTATATAATTAAACTTTTTATTCTGGTCGTTTTCAAGGGGTTTTAAAACTATTTCAGTTATAAAATCTCTCATTACTTGATCAGAGTTTTGATCTGTATAGTCTTTTTCAGTTTCCATATCAATTGTTAATTAATTGTTTTGCTAAGTCGGTCTATTTGATAATAATATGCCATGTATTCGAGTGACTCAGAGGGAAGTTTAGAAGAGTAAATTTTATTCAATATTTTATTTTTTTCAGTTTTTAACTCGTCTTTTCGGAATTCTGGATATTTTACCTCGAATGCAATTAGATCCTCCTGTTTGTTATACTTTAAATCTTTAAGGGTGATATTTAAATCTTTAATCTTATCATTTATAACTCTTTTCTTTAAATTGATTTTGTTAATCTCCCTTTTATAGAATTTTTTACGCTTTTGTTGGTCTCTTATATCTCTGTTAATTCCATCGATACTTTCTTGAAGAGATTTTTGGACTTCACTATTAATTGTATTCGTTAAAAATTCAAAGTTATCTAGCAAACCGTCTCTTACTGCTTTACGATGTGCCTTTCTTGCATTATCTCTGTTTCTGTTTTTAAAAGCTCTAAAAAACTGATGAATAGGTACAGTATATTTTTCGTCCCAGCCTTCAAATTCGTTTAAGTAACTTCTCCATGGCTTAAGTGGTCTTGTATGGGAGTAATCAATATCTACGTTTGATTGCAGAATATTATTTACTTCAGTTTCATCATCAAATATTTTTTTGGAGTAAACTTTTATCCGTTCTTTAAACTCTTCATTTTGTTCGTGCCAATAACAATCATGCTCATTTGGGGCATCTTTGTCGTAAAATTTAGAATCTTTACTATAGTTAGTCCATGGATTATGAAACTCAATTCGTAGAAATTTGGAGAACAAATTAGCTTTATCTTTTAAATCATTCGCTTTGAGTTCGGATGACTGAACTAACTTTTCTTTTTCTTTTATTTGTTTTGAAAGGTTTATGTCCTTTTTACATAATTCTGAAATTTCGTTGCTAATCTTATTAATTTTATTTTTAAACCTTCTGTTAAGGTTTCCAATATCTAAAAGGGCTTTATATTCTTCTTCAGCATTAAGAGATTTTTTTAAGCTATTTTTTAACTTCTCCAGGATGTTCCCCATAGCTTCTTCAACGTTATTAAAAATTATCTTTTCATTTTTTTCGAGATTTGCCCATGAGACTCCATAATCAAGTGGGTAAATACCATTGATGTCATCTAATTCGAGCCCTTCCTCTTTAAGTATATTACTGTAATGACTGATGAGTTGATTTTCGTTTAACTTACCTAGATTTCGAAATTTTTCTTTGAGTGAATTATCAGTTAAAGAGTGTGTCACTACTAAGCGACATCGCCGAGAAAAGTACTGCCAAGGACCAAAATCAGGAATTTTTAAATATTTGAGTCGTGGAATTTCATTTTCCACAATTAACAGGACATTGCATTGAAGTACATGTGCTTTTAAAAGTTCTGAGACGTGATTATGTTCGGCTTTTACATTGCTTTTAATTCCTGGAATATCAGTTATAACCCATGGTATATCATCTGATTTATTGAAATACTGGCAAGGGAGTGTAATGGTGACAGGTGTATTATGCGGCCAGTTGTTATTTTCAACTTTTTTTCGGACTTCAGAAAGTTGGTTTTTTAGTTCTGTTAATTTCTTAAATATTATTTTTTCTCCATCAGGTTTTAGAAAAATGCCTGTATTATCTTTACTTATTTTATACTGATATACTGTAGCAGTACCTGCTCCTCCGGCCTTGGTACTACCCCTCATGGATTCTGCAAGTTTCAATAAATTGAAATTCGGGTCCTCTTTTGGGGTTTTAGCGCCAAGAAGTTTTAGAATCAATGTTGTTTTTCCCACGCCGGAATGTCCAAAGACGACAATTCGATGCTCTTTCCCAAAGCCACCCCCTTGAAAAACTTGTCTTATAATTGGGTTTTTTAGTTCTTTAACCAGCCGATCTTTAGCTCGATCTTCGTGATCATATTTATTTTTTTGAAGACTATGTAGATTTGGAAATTTCATTATAATTCTTCCCGCAATGCCTCTTTAATATCAGTACCTGCTGACTCACACATCTGAATTCTGTTCTCCAGTTTTAAGGAGTATCCACTATTGAAGTTAACAAACGCGTATTTTGTTAGCCGATATTCAATTAAATTTTGTACTCTTTGGAAAGTTGCATCAAAATTATTCATCATTGAAGCGATCATCCTGTCTTTTTGTAGATCCTTAATCTCGCGAAACTTACTGGCATTATTTAAACCGTGTTGAATCGATGCACTATTTATAGATTGTAATATTATCAACCCAATGGCTGCGCCTGTTAGTAAACCTAAAGCAGAAGTTCCTCCAGCTGCTGCAACGGTAGCACCGTCAACCGCGGCTCCACCTGCTGCTTCACTTCCAAATAGTGCTTGAAACATCGATCCTATATTATCCAATTCCCCGTTGGGGAGTAAGTCAGTACCCGCCAAAGCAGCAATGCCTGCCAAGAAACTTTTTACTTCTATTCCTGCACTACCGAAATGATGCGAAAATGAGTCTGAGGCTGAATTATCTTTATCATCTTCAAAAATGCCAAGTAAGTGCTTTCCATCACTTACTAATTGAAATCTTTGGGTATCGAAAATTAAATAAGGTAGAATTTCCATCGCTTTTGAAAAGTGCTTATCAACATCAAGATTTCTTTGATTTTCTGCTTGTATAGAGTTGCTACCAGCTAGAAACTGAATATTGTTGATAGTTTTTACACCTAGCTGATATTTAGGTTTAGGTATTGTATTGCTAAGTGCATCTTTTTTTAATTCATCTTTGTCATCAGAAATGGTAAAGTCCTCGTAGACCCCAAGCTCTTTGTGAGTCTTATTATAAATATTGAAGAGCATAACTGTATCTCCACCATTCATATCTACTTGCTTTTGAAAAGTGCTATTAAACTCTTTAGCTAACGCACTTATAGGTTTAGGCCCATTCCACTTATAATAAATCCAATCTCCAATTTTCTCATATTTGTGTCTATTGTAAATATCTTCATCTATAGAGGTAAATGTACTTTCAAGCTCTTTGCTTATAACAGATTCATATTCATGAATAAATCGAGTTCTTATTTTTTTAAGAGATTTATTAAAGGGCGCCATGTACCTACTAAATTTGTCTTCAGCTTCTATTTCATCTATGTCAAGTTTATCTTTTAGTCGATTTATACTAAAGAGTATCTTGTTGCATTGCGAAATAAGTGTATCAATATTCTTCTTTTGCTTCTCACGAAGTTTGTCACTTCTTTTTGAAAACCGGGAGAGTTTATCCAACATTTCACTACGCCATTCATTAACACTTGAACGAGTGTGCATATCTGACTGAGTGCCAGAATGCATGATGTTTTTTTTATGTATTTTTAAAGTCTCCTGAAGATATTCTCTTGTTTCATTACCATCATTATTGTCAAAGTGTGTTAAGACAAAAAATGAATTTGTATCTTCAAAAATTTCTTTGATCTCATTTAAAGTATTTTCTTTTTCAAGCTGACTATTATTTGTGGGTTTGACAACTACTATTGATGAAGTACATGCATTAAGTGCAAGACGCATATAATCTTGTCGATATTTTTTATCGTAATCCATTTGATCACTAATTGCTTCGAAACCGGGTAGAAGTAGGAAAGAAGTCTCGTCCAAGGACGAACTTTCAGTGTGAGCCGATAAAGAATTTGGCATGGGTACAAATAACTCAAGCATCAAATGATTGTTTTCGGGGTTCTTGACAACTCTTTGAGTATCTTCCGGGGTTGTAAGTTGCTTTCTATTTATTGTATTCCAGCTCATGTCTGGTTTTAGTTTTTCATCCCTTTTTTCGACGTGAAAAAGAAATGCTTCTACCTTTTTTCTATCTCTTTCACAGGTAACAAGCACTGGTAAATTCTCTCCAACACCCTGATTTTCGGGTAGCCACCTGTTTTCAGTTGGATTATCAAATAAAAACCAGTTCAATAAAGTGGTTTTGCCAACTCCTTGGTAACCAGATATCCCGACTACATTTTTTTCGTGGATGACTGCAAGAAGCTTTAACTGGCTTATCGCGCGTTCAAAATCCTCATTTATGCCACTCATTTCATCAGGAAATTTACTATCCAGAAAAGCAGTAGATGCATACAACTCTTGAAACTTTAAGAGGTAGTTGGAAAGTTGATTTTCAGCATTCATTTTCATGGTTTTTTATTTTTTTATGTTAAGAGTAAGAGATTGCTTATCGCTTGGATCAATTTGCTTAACCTATACTTTTGCCGGAATTACTTCTTTGTTTTTTTATTGTTTGCTTTTGACTTGTCGGACTGATGGATTATAAGTAACTTAACAATTGCATACATAAGCCTATAAGTGCTTAATTGTTACTCAAAAGTAACAAAAAACTTTAAAAATAAAAATTAAAACTTCCTTATGGATTATTCGCAAAAGGCAAGGGTTGTTTTAGGAAGAAAAATCAAACAGCTAAGAGTAGAAAAAAATCTTTCACAAAGCTACCTTGCCGAGAAAACAGAATTGAACAGGGCATATTTGTCAGCGTTAGAAAATGGCAAAAAAAATGTAACCCTTGATGTTTTATGCAAAATTGCTCTCTGTCTTGAAGTCCCTCTTTCAGAATTATTTGAAGCCTCAAGAGATGAAAAAATCGAAAATAAAGTTTTAAGAGGTCTCTTTTTGTCTGCCGGTTTTTTCTCAACATTAAGAACAGTTTCAAAAATATCCTCATTTGGAATAATTGGAAATATTTTGAGAAATAATCTGGATTCAGGTATTCAACTTTTGAGTGATTATGTTGAATCACAGAAAAAAGACCAAAAAAATAAATCAGAATAAGTACCTAAATTTAATTGTAGAAACAGATTGATACTTCATGTCTTCCATAAACATCCGGAAGAAGTGCAGGCGAGATTACTTGCAGTAAAGATCGAAAATTCTGTGATAAAACTGGGTAAATTCTGAGCTTATCCAATATATAGAAGATTAGGTAACGGCGGCTGAAGATACAAGTCGATTGGAATCACAAAGTGATAGTATCCTTGTTGCTAAAATAATAGGTGAACTGAAATGATTCCATTTGAGAGTGGCAATGAGATAATTTAAGATCCGACAAGTAGTTTTATGAACCCTTTTTCACGGTCACCGAAAGTTTTAACAAAATGAAACCCCTTCACCGATGAAACAAATAGTTGGTACATTAGTGGGTACACCTTTCTAAAAATCGGCTTGTATAGGCTATATAGTCAATAATTCAATCCACTCATAATCGATTGGTCGCAGGTTCAAGTCCTGCCGGGCCCACTTCTTTATTTTGGGATATATTCAGGGCAAATATGCCCTTTTACGCACTTCTGAAC
>Ga0207421_10008524_pt1 | contig 10608 bp, 4 predicted proteins | sample SodLakKL_010_SED_4_FD_187542 | JGI IMG/M metagenome (GOLD analysis project Ga0207421, IMG submission 187542) | Alkaline sediment microbial communities from Lake Tanatar, Kulunda Steppe, Russia - 8KL_010_SED (SPAdes) (version 2) | ecosystem: Environmental > Aquatic > Non-marine Saline and...
GGGTCGGTATCGGTATCGGGGTCGATAGAAAACCGAAAGCCAAAGTTGCGTGGGGCCTTCCCCAACAGCTTCGATACCGATCCCGATTCCGATACCGATCCCGACAAAACCAGTTATCATGGTGAACAGTTACTAAGCTTTAATCCCTGATTGTTAAACTTTAATCCATCATTCATAATCCATAATCCTCTACCAGGTAATGCAGATTCATAAACTAAAAGATATCTTGCCATCCGAGCTTGCCGGTTCCATTTCCTGCGGGTCTGATTTCAGTGCCTGCTTCCAGCGCAGCTGGCGGGATTTCATGGTTTTTGAGTTTCAGACATGTGTTTCCAGCCTGGACATGGCCTGGGAACTCTTGGGTGAGGGGGAAATGCTGCCCGGAGACTCTGTGCTTTGCCTGGAGCAGACCGGCGGCAGAGGGCGGATGCGCAGACACTGGTCTTCACCCCGGGGAAACATTTATGCCGCCCTTAAGCTGCCTGTGCCGAATTCGCCGGAAATGAACAGGATGCTAAGCATTATTGTCGGGTATTCTTTTCTGCGGGCGCTCATGGCCCGGGGCATGGAGGCCTTCCTCAAGTGGCCCAACGATCTAGTGGTTAATGCAGGCAAGGCCGGAGGCATACTTATCGAGGAGAAGGGCGGAATCATAATGGCCGGGATCGGCCTGAATCTGAAGGCCATGCCGGATTTCACGGAACTCAGGGAAAACAGACTCATGGAGCCTGTGCACCTGTCCAGGGCCTGGCCGGGAGCTGACCCTCTCTCAGCCTGGGCTGAGCTTGTGTATACGGGACAGTTCTGGTATGATAATATATTGTGCAATTATTCATTAATTGACTTTATTAGTGAAGTTAAGCCATATTTGTGGCTTGTGCATCAGAAGGTCAGAGTAGCGCAGGACAACCACGTCATGGAAGGCTGCCTGAAGGGTCTGGATGAAAGCGGAGGCATCATCCTGGACTGCTCAGGACATATTCAGCATGTTTATTCAGGAACACTTGTTTTGTGATTATCATCCAGCAACGGATATATATCCAGGTAAATAAAGGAAAATTTAATTATGGAAATTAAGAGCTTTGAGCAGGTAATCAAAGAACTGGAGGGGCAGAAAATACTTGTGGCCAACCGGGGTATTCCGGCCAGACGCATAGCCAGGTCCATCCGGGAGGTTTTTAACGCTGTTCCGGTAATGACCGCAACAGACGTGGACAAGACGGCACCGTTTACCTCGGGAGCACAGGAACTGCTGCTTCTGGGCGAAGACCCCAGGGCATACCTGGATATGAAAAAGATCATTTCCAAGGCCAAGGCCATGGGGGTAATAGCCATTCATCCCGGATGGGGATTTATTTCCGAGGACTTTTCCTTCCCTTCCCAGTGCCGCAAGTCCGGGCTGGTGTTCATCGGCCCCGAAGACAGGCCCATGGAAATACTGGGCAATAAGGTGGCTGTCCGGGATCTGGCCAAAAGGGTGGATGTGCCTGTGGTGCCTGGCTCAGAGAGATCCGTCACCGTGGAGCAGGCCATGGATATGGCCTATGAGATCGGATTCCCGGTTATGCTCAAGGCCGAAGGCGGCGGAGGGGGCCGCGGTATTTACGAAGTTTACAGGGAGGAAGAACTGGAGAGGGCCTATGCCAAGGCCTCGGCTCTGGCTCAGGCTTCCTTCGGCAATCCGCGCCTGTACGTGGAGAAGCTTCTGACCTCTGTGCGCCATATCGAAATCCAGGTGGCTGCAGACAGGCACGGCAATGTTTTTGCCTTTGACGAACGTGACTGTACCCTGCAGCGCAACCATCAGAAGCTGGTGGAGATCACCCCCTCGCCCTGGCCGGTCATGAACGAGAATCTCCGGGAGAAACTCAAGGAGTATTCCCGCAGGCTGGTAAGTGAAGTAGGGTATCATTCCCTGTGTACAGTGGAATTTCTGGTGGACCGGGAGGGCAATCCGTATCTTATCGAGGTCAATACCCGGCTGCAGGTGGAGCACGGCATTACCGAGTGCCGTTACGGCGTGGATCTGGTGGAAGAACAGATAGCCATGGCCTTCGGCTCGGAGCTTCGTTTCAATGAAAAGGACACCATCCCCGGCAACCACGCCATGCAGGTACGCATCAACTGCGAGGACCCCCAGCAGAATTTCTCTCCCAATGCAGGGCTCATCACCAGATACCAGTCTCCAGGTGGACAGGGTGTGCGCGTGGACTCCTGCATAACAGCCGGGTATCATTTCCCTTCCCAGTACGATTCCGCGGCAGCCCTGCTTATTGTCTACGGCAAGTCCTGGAAGAAAATCGTGGGCACCATGGAAAGGGCGTTAAATGAGTACATAGTGGGGGGACTCAAGACCACCATTTCCTTTCATCGCAAGGTCATGGCCAATGCCCAGTTTAGAAGCGGCGACTATGATACCACTTTTGTGGCTCAGACCCCGGAGCTTATGGTCTACCGGGACCGGGAGCCGGAAGCCCTTCGCCTTTCCAGGCTGGTGGCGGAGATATCAGCCAGGGGTTACAACCCTCATGTGGAGCTGGGGGAATACCGTGGAGTGCAGGACAAGAGACTGGGGCGCATACAACCGGTGCTGCCTTCTCTGAAACACGACGACTATGAGTATCCATATCCCAGGGGAGACAGGGACGCGGTCCTTGATTATATCCGGGACAGCGACCATGTTCATTTCACCGATACCACCACCAGGGACATAACCCAGTCCAATTCGGGCAACAGGTTCCGCCTGGCCGAAGACAGGCTCATCGGCCCCTACCTGGACAGGTGCGGCTTCTTTTCCCTGGAAAACGGCGGGGGTGCACATTTTCACGTGGCCATGATGGCCAATATGACCTATCCTTTCAGCGAGGCCAGGGAATGGAACCATTTCGCCCCCAATACCCTGAAGCAGATACTTATCCGTTCCACCAACGTCCTGGGATACAAGCCCCAGCCCAAGAATATCATGCGCCTCACCGGGGAGATGATCTGCGAAGACTACGACGTTATCCGCTGCTTTGACTTCTTGAACCACATCGACAATATGCTGCCCTTTGCTCAGGTGGCCATGAGTCATAAGAAAAATATCTTTGAGCCGGCTATCTCCCTTTCCTATGCCCAGGGATTCGATATCAAGCATTACATGGGAGTGGTGGACGAGATAGTAAACCTCATGAGCAGGGCCACGGCCATGGCCCATGACAAGGTGCTGAAGAAATTCATCCTGGGACTAAAGGACATGGCCGGTGTCTGTCCCCCCTGGTTCATCAGGGAGCTGGTGAGCAAAATACGCACCAAATATCCTGAACTGATTGTACATTATCACCGTCATTACACCGACGGACTGTTCGTACCGGCTGTGGCCGAAGCAGCCAGGGCAGGGGCGCATATAGTGGACACGGGTATCGGGGCGTCGGTGCGCTGGTACGGCCAGGGCGAGGTCCTGTCCACTGCAGCCTATATCGAAGAACTGGGCATGAAGACCAACCTGAACAAGGACATGATCCGTCAGTGCGGTTTTGTCCTGAAGCAGATCATGCCCTATTACGACAAATATACAGCCCCTTATTTTCAGGGAATAGACTACGACGTTGTCGAGCACGGCATGCCCGGAGGGGCTACTTCCTCCTCCCAGGAAGGGGCCATGAAACAGGGCTACATTCATCTTTTGCCCTACATGCTGCAGTTTCTGGCCGGTATCCGCAAGATAGTGCGTTACCACGACGTAACCCCGGGGTCTCAGGTTACCTGGAATACCGCCTTTCTGGCCATTACCAACGTGTACAAGGAAAAAGGGGAAAAAGGGGTCAGGCATCTGCTCAAAGTCCTGAACAAGGTGGTCAGCACCCCGGAAAAGGAACTGGATGAGCAGACAAAAGAAGACAGGCTGGAAATTTACAAGCATTCCAACGATGCCTTCAGAAACCTGCTTCTGGGCAAATTCGGGCGTCTTCCTTTAGGATTTCCCCCGGACTGGGTGTATGAGAGCGCTTTCGGGGAAAACTACCAGGATGCCATAGATACCAGGACCGAGGAGTCCCCTCTGGCAGATCTGGAGGATATTGACGTTTCCAGGGAGGAAAACAACCTGTCCACCAATATCGGCCGGATACCCACCCGGGAAGAGCTTGTACTTTACCTGAACCACCCTGGAGATGCCCTGAAGAACATCCAGCTCAAATGCGAATACGGCGATCCCAACCAGCTGCCTCTGGACGTCTGGTTCGAAGGCCTTCTCCCGGGAGAAGAGATCTTCTTCGAGGATACCAACGGAATGCCGCACTTCCTGGCAGTGCTGGACATCTCCGCTCCGGACATCAACGGTATGAGCGTGGTACGCTATTCCCTGGATTCGGAGTTTTTCTCCCACCAGGTAAAGGTCAAGGAAGGCATGGGAGCAGCCCTGGATGCTCTGGAAATGGCCGATCCAAGGGATCCAAACCAGGTGGGCTCCCCCAATACCGGAGATTTGTGGGTGATGCACGTCAAGCCCGGAGACAAGGTCAAAAAAGGTGAAGAGCTGTTCAATATTTCCATCATGAAACAGGAAAAGGCTGTTCTTTCTCCTGTGGACGGGGTGGTCAAAAGGGTGCTCAAGTTCGCCGATTTTCAGGGGGACAGGAAGATGGTTCCGGTGAAAGAAGGCGAACTGCTGCTGGAGCTGGGTCCTGTTCCTTCCACCTGCCCCGGGTGCGGTGACAGTATTATGCTGGATGAATGCAAGTTCTGTCCTGAATGCGGCCAGAGGCTGTAGCAGATATGCACATGGAATGCCTGTACTTCCGGGCTTAAACTTGCCGGTTGACTTGCAGGCTTGGAACAAGATAGCAAGTAATATGAGTTCATTGCACAAGTGCAGGCAATGCTCTTATATAATCATCCAGGGCGGATCATGCCTGCAGCCTGATTGTAAGTGCCCCTGTCCTTACTCTGTAAAACCATACAGATATCAAGAACGTATTATTTTTAAAAGGAGATCAAGGAATGGCAAAAACCGGTAAAGAGCAAAAGCCCGGCAAAGAGGCTCAGGAAGGCAAGCAGGAGACCAAAGCTTCTACGCAAAAGAGTGGCTTTGATACCCACAAAGCCAAGCTGACCCTCAAGGCCAGTGAAATCATGGACATGGGTGTCGAGGCTGAGCTGCTGGTGGGGGGAAAGAACTTTAATACCGCCATCATCAACACCATCGAAAACATACGGGCTCCTCAGTTCAGGGCCATATCGGCTACAGCCTTTCACAAACTCCTGGATGAAACCAAGGTAAACGCAGCGGCAATCAGGGCTTCGGTGGACAAGGAGTACGACATCATCGACTGGAAGGATCAGGCCATCAACGATGATCCGGACTTTTTAAAAAAGCTGGTTCGAAAGCTTGCAGTCAAGGTTAAAAGAACACCGCAGAAGAAAGACAGCACCTTCATCAGGCTGCGCACCTTCATAAACAATGTTGTGGAGGGCTTTGCCGTATCTCCAGAAGGCATAGACCAGCTTCGCAAGAGGTCTGTCCTGGTACAGACAGCCATATTGAGCGTGGACCTGCCCAAAGATGTTGAAGAAGCGGTAAGGCGGGCCTACAGAGAGATCTGCAAGGAAGTGGGCCAGGACAATGTCCCGGTTGCTGTTCGCTCCTCAGCTGCCGGGGAGGACAGCCGGAAAAAGGCCTTCGCCGGTCTGCAGGACACCTACTTGAATATTGTCAGTGAAAGCAATGCGGTGGAAGCATACCATTGGGACTGCGCCTCGGCTTACAACCTGCGCAGCATGACCTACCGCAGGGAGGCGATCCTGGATGCAGTGGCCAAGGCTGAATCCACCGGAGATGATTCCATAGCTTCCAAGGCCAAGGAAGAGTGGTCCATAGAAAACACTTCGCTGTCTGTATGCATCATGCGCATGATCAATCCCGTCATTTCAGGAACTGCCTTCAGCGCAGACACCGCCACCGGCTGCCAGGGAACAGACCGTAAGGACCTGGTATCCATTGATGCCAGCTACGGCCTGGGAGAAGCTGTGGTAAGCGGAATGGTTACACCGGACAAGTTTTACGTGTTCCAGCGAGACGATGGAGAAGAGGTCGTTATTCGGCATATGGGCTTCAAGGATAAAAAGATAGTTTACGATGAGACCGGAGTGGGGACTGTAGTACAGAAAGTACCCCAGGACCTGGTGACCCGCTGGTCTCTTTCCCTGGCCCAGGCCGAAATTGTGGCCAAAGGAGTGCGGGCCATCAGCAAGGCCTACGAAGGCATGATCATGGACACCGAGTTCTGCATCGATGCCTGGGACCGCCTGTGGTTCGTGCAGGCCAGACCGGAAACCAGGTGGAACGAAGAACTGGAAAAGCATCCCGATACAATCTTCATGCGCCGGATGGAGGCGAACAAAAATGCCATCGCCAATGCAGAGGTAATACTCGAAGGCAACGGCGCTTCCAGGGGGGCTGGACAGGGAACGGTCAAGTTTCTGCGTTCCGCCCTGGAACTGAACAAGATAAACAAGGGCGATATCCTGGCCGCGGAACGCACCGATCCGGACATGGTACCCGGCATGCGCGTGGCATCGGCCATTCTGGCTGATGCCGGAGGAGATACAAGCCACGCCGCCATTACCTCACGGGAGCTCGGGATACCGGCCATTATCGGCATTAAAAGGCTGGAGGCCCTGCGGGCCCTGGACGGACAGGAGGTGACCGTGGACGGTTCCAGGGGACTTGTTTACCGCGGCCTGGTCCCTCTGGAAGAGGTGGGCGGCGAGATCGACGTGGGCAAGCTTCCGGCCACCAAGACCAAGGTAGGACTTATTCTCGCCGATGTGGGTCAGGCCCTGTTTCTTTCCAGGCTGCGCCGCATGGCTGACTTTGAGGTAGGACTTCTGCGGGCTGAATTTATGCTGGCCAACATCGGGGTCCACCCCCAGGCCCTGGATGCCTATGACAAGGGCTACCTGGACTCGGTAGTGAACAAGAAGTTCAGGGAAATGGAAAATGAACTAACCAAGGTAGTCCGGGACCAGTTGACCGCCGGAATGGTGAGTCTGGATCTCAACCTTAGAAGATATGTGGGGATTATTTCCGGCCTTGAAGAACGTATGAGTCAAATGACCGAGCAAAAGGGTGCCAGAGGCACTGACGAAGTCCTGGCCATGCACCGGCAGCTCCGGGAACTGGACAAAAAGCTGGACGAACATATCGATCTGGCCACCAAAAGACTGGAAGTGCTCAAGACATCCCTGGATCTGAAAGAACATATAGCCATAATCATGGGTTATGCGGACCAGCTTATGCTTCTTGTGGCCGATGACCCGGAAACGGTGCAGAGAAGACAGGAGCTGGAGGAGGACATAAGCCGCATTGAAAAGCGGGTGAAGAATGACCCCATTGTGCAGGAACACCTGAAGAATATCCAGGATCTTAGAACTGATGTGGCCCAGAAAGTCGGCCTGAAGAATGAAATGGATACAGTACGCGACCTGTCTAAGAATATACACGACCACATCACCAGCCGGGGATTTAGAACCGGCAAAGAGCTTTACGTCCAGACCCTGTCCCAGGGGCTGGCCCTGTTTGCCATGGCCTTTTACGGAAGGGAAATCATCTACCGCACCACGGACTACAAGACCAACGAATACCGCAACCTTATGGGCGGAATGCTTTTCGAACATTACGAAGACAATCCCATGCTCGGCTACCGCGGAGTATCCAGGGATATCCACGACTGGGAGCTGGAAGCCTTCAAGCTGGCCCGGGGTGCCTTTGGAGGCAGCAACCTACAGCTGATGCTGCCTTTTGTGCGCACCTTTGAAGAGGCCAGGAGCATGAAGCGCTACCTGGCGGATGTGCACAAGCTGCGTTCAGGTGAAGACGGGCTGAAGATCATCCAGATGTCCGAGATTCCAAGCAACGCCATAATAGCCAAGGAATTCATCAAGGAGTTCGACGGTTTTTCCATCGGTTCCAACGACATGACCCAGCTGGTTCTGGGTACAGACCGGGATAACTCAAGACTGGGGCATATTTACGATGAAGAGGATCCGGCAGTGGTCTGGGCCATACTGGTGACCATCTTCACCGGGCAGAAGTACGGCAAAAAGGTTGGTTTCTGCGGACAGGGGGTCTCCAACAGCAAGATCATCCGCGGCCTGGTGTGCATCTCCGGCATTGTTTCGGCTTCAGTGGTTCCGGATACTTATGCTCAGACCAAGGAAGAATTCGCCAAAACGGAAAAGGAAAACATCAAGCTGAAAGATATGGGTGCCTGGTTGCAGAAACAGCACCTGGAAATGCTCTACGAACTGCTTAAAGAAAACAACTACGAACATATCCTGAAAAAATACTCCTCCAGCAAGGACCTTATGGAATGGTACGAAGGCGAAGCCGCACGTCTGCACGAGCAGCTCTATTCGCACCTGGGCTCCAGCAAGGAGGATTTTTACCGCCAGGAACTCTACAAGTTCCGCAACATCTTCCACAAACCGGTAATATATGCCAACTGGGACTGGCAGGTTACCATTGACGATGCTCTGCACCAGGCCGGTTTCGCCACCTATGAGGAACAGGAGCAGGCCATGGCTCAATTATCCAAGAAAATGGGCGTCTAGACAGGGACGCCTCAAACAACAAGGCCGGATACGTCGTCTGGTTTATGACGTGTCCGGCCTTTAAACATCCCTTCATCAAGTACAGATATGACCTCTAAAGAAGAACCCGTACTGGCGGGGCTGGCATCACCTGAAGATATCCGGGGACTTTCCCTTGCCGACCTGAACAGACTGGCCCGGGAAGTCAGGGATCTGATCATCAGAGTTGTATCCACCAACGGAGGGCATCTGGCTCCCTCCCTGGGTACGGTGGAGTTGACCCTGGCCCTGCTCAAGGTATTCGATCCTGCAAAGGACAGGATTATCTGGGACGTGGGTCATCAGGCCTATGCCTACAAAATACTCACCGGCAGGCGGGACAGCTTCCATACACTGCGCACCCGGGGGGGGATCAGCGGCTTTCCCAGGCCCGCGGAAAGCGCTTTTGATCATTTTGCCGTGGGGCATTCCAGCACTTCAATTTCCGCCGGACTGGGTATGTCCGTGGCCAGGGATATACTGGATACGGACCAGAAGGTATTATCCATAATAGGCGATGGCTCCATGACCGCAGGTCTGGCTTTTGAGGGCCTTAACCAGGCCGGGGACCTGGACCGGGATCTGGTGGTGATTTTAAACGACAACGAGATGTCCATCGCCAAAAATGTCGGAGCACTGTCTTCATTCTTGAGCCGCAACCTGTCCTCCAGGTGGATGGTACGTTTCAAGAGGGATTTTGAAAGTTTCATGCGCCAGATTCCCAGAATCGGGGATGACATTCTCAATTACGCCCGCAAGAGCGAAGAATCTCTGAAGAATTTCTTTACTCCGGGCATACTCTTTGAAGCCCTTAAATTCAACTATATTGGTCCGGTGGACGGGCACAACATAACCTCTCTTTCCAGGATACTGGAACAGAGCAAAAGTCTGCAGGGACCCGTTCTGGTGCACGTGCTGACCAGGAAGGGCAAGGGATACAAGCCGGCAGAGGATAACCCCACCTTTTATCACGGGGTGGGCTGCTTTGAACCTGAAACCGGCCTGGCCAGAAAGAAACCGGACGGCGAATGCCTGCCCAGCTACACTGATGTCTTCGGCGGGATCCTTTGTGAGCTAGCGGAAAAAGATGACAGCATCGTGGCCATAACCGCTGCCATGCCTGAGGGAACGGGTCTGGGGGCTTTTGCAGAGAGATTTCCGGAAAGGTTTTTCGATGTGGGGATCTGCGAACAGCACGCGGTGACCTTTGCAGCCGGTATGGCAACCCAGGGTTTGAGGCCCGTGGTGGCCATTTACTCCACTTTTCTGCAGCGCTCTTATGATCAGGTGGTACACGACGTGTGTCTGCAGAACCTCCCGGTAACCTTCTGTCTGGACCGGGGCGGGATTGTCGGAGAGGACGGCCCCACACATCATGGCAATTTCGACTTCTCATTCTTAAGGCATATTCCCAATATGATCTGCATGGCCCCCAAAGACGAGGCTGAACTGCAGAGAATGCTGGCCACCGCTCTGAATCATCCCGGACCGGTCTCGGTCAGATATCCCAGGGGTGTGGGCACAGGAGCGGATCTCGGAAACATATCCCCCCTGGATCTCGGCAGTTCTGAAGTCATGAAGGAAGGTTCCCATGGCGTGATACTGGCAATAGGCAGCCGGGTATACCCGGCCCTGGAGGCGGCCCTGGAAATGGAGAAAGACGGTCTTTCCCTCAGGGTGGTCAATGCCCGCTTTGTAAAGCCCTTGCCCCAGAAGGAATTAAAAGAGTCAGCGGCAAACTATAAAGGCCTGCTGGTGGTGGAAGAAAACGCTCTGGCCGGAGGATTCGGATCTGCCGTGCTGGAATTTCTGGCGGATGAAGACCTGCTTCAGGGAATACGGGTCAAGCGTCTGGGAATAGGGGATTTTTTCGTGGAACACGGTCCCCCCCAGGAGCTGAGACAAAGCCTGGGCCTCTGCAAAAACGGAATAAAAAAGGCGGCACTGGATTTTTTCCAATAAAACAAAGAAATATCTCACGCCCGGCCTGCGCAGGCC
>Ga0207421_10008525_pt1 | contig 10608 bp, 16 predicted proteins | sample SodLakKL_010_SED_4_FD_187542 | JGI IMG/M metagenome (GOLD analysis project Ga0207421, IMG submission 187542) | Alkaline sediment microbial communities from Lake Tanatar, Kulunda Steppe, Russia - 8KL_010_SED (SPAdes) (version 2) | ecosystem: Environmental > Aquatic > Non-marine Saline and...
AAGTTAACTATTTAGATTTGGTTAATGAAATCGAAACACACAAAGATTATGTAAAAACTGAAGAATTTGAAGAAGAGAATGTGTTATATGAAGTATACCACAATACTCATGTTAGAGACATTAAAGAGAACTCTATTAAAGATAATTCCGAAGAAAGTGGGTTACACCTTCTTACAGATAGTGCGGAAAGTGTTATATTATCTAAGTCACAAGCAGATGATAAACCACGTAAAAAAGTTGGACGCATTACTTTCACGGCATTCCATACACAAATACTTCAAAAAATACTTCAGAGACCAAGACAAACGATTTTGGCAACAGCAACTTGGGAGAAATACCACGATGACTTGGTAACTCAATTTGTTGATTTACACAAAGAAGAGATTGTAGAAAAGATTGATAAGGTAGGAAAAATTATTTTATTGCGTGCCAGCGAAAGACAGCCAGCACGTATAAGAAGAAAGGTTGTTGAAACCACAAACGACGTTAACGCTAGAGCCTTGTTATTTTTCCCTACAATTGCGAAAGCACGTGAGGTCGCAAAGGAACACGAGAATATAATGCTTAACGACAACGGTATGTATTCGATAGGAAAAAGAAAATCGTCTCTTGATTACGTTGATAATTTTGTAAGGAATGTTACTGTCGCAGGGTTAGAAAGTAGTGTCGCTAAAGGTTATAATTATCTTGAAGAGGTTGACGGAAATAGTGATGGGTTTGAATTGCTTTATTTTGATAAAAAACCAGTAAGTCCTGTGGTCATCAAAAAGTACTTTAATAAAGAGGGTAAAATCGAAGATTACCAGAGTGATTATAAATGGTCTTCTTTTGCCCAAGCAATAGGTCGTGCTTTCAGGAGACAAAAGGAAACTCTTTGTATTGCGATTAACGATATCAATGAGCAAGACTATAAGATTATAAAGAATTACTTACAGAAAGAAACAAATGCTGAGATTATAGAGGATGAACTCAACATAATGAATATAAAGATTGCAACACCATCTTTTATTCGCTCAGTTGGTTTTGATGATTTAAGCAAACAACTAAAAGATAACAAACTTTTCAAGAAAATTTACTTAAAATAAAAAAATTATTCAAAACCCCTTGACTTTCCACCGAATATATGTTATAATATACATGTAACAAAAAATAAAATAAGGAGAATGTTTATGTCAGAAAAAACCAAAAGTGTATTTCAGCGCTTAGCTGATGTGAAAAAAGAACTAAGTAAAATGGAAATTAAGAAATCAGGTAACAACAAGTATGCAGGATTTAGGTACCACGAACTTTCTGATTTTCTTCCGTTCATCAGTGAACTTAATGCAAAACATGGTATCGACGATAATATTACGTTTGACAAAGAAAACAACATTGCTTCCATTACAGTAATTAACACTGAAGATGTGGCGGACAGAAAAACAATTACTGTACCCTATGTAGAAGCAGAGATGTTGGGAAAAGGCGGTGCAAAATCATCGGTAGACGCTGTACAACGTTTGGGTTCAACAATCACATATTTGCGTAGATATCTTTATATGACAATGTACAACATTACCGAACAAGACGCACTTGACGCTACAGTACAAAAAAATGACGATGGTGGAAATACGAAAACAGAAAGTTTCAACAAAGGGAAACAAGTTTCCAGTGCCCAATCTAAAGCACAATCTAAAGTACAATCTAACTCTCAATCTAATTCTAGGCAAAAATCAGTAAAAAAGGAAGAAGATAAGAGCAATGGGAGTAATGAAGATGATGGAAAAAAACCAGCAAGTAAAGCACAGGTTAACCTTCTTGAAAGTATGAAGAAACAAGGTAAAATAAAAGATGACTTAAAATTCTGTAAAAAAGATGAAAAAGGCAACATTACAGAAACATTGATTAGTAAAGCAGAGGCAAAACAAACCATCGATGAGGTTAACTCAGGGGAAACTATTACCTTTGTTAATCACGAAGATTTGCCGTTTTAAGGAGGGTACGTTATGGAAAAGAAAAACTATGAATTAACATCTGATGTAAAGCGTGGAGACATCAGCACAAATGTTGAAAACTTAAAAGAAAGTCTTCGAAACGAGGTTGAGCCCTTTGTTGAGTACGAAATCGAAGATGAAACACAAGTTTCAGAAGGCAAAGATGTACTTGCTAAGTTACGTAAAATACGTAAAATGATTGACGATGAAAAGAAAAGGGTTAAATCAGAGTACATGGAACCATACACGTCTTTTGAAAAGCACGTTAAAGATATGTTTGGTGACATCGACAAAGCAATCAAAGAAATTGATGAACAAGTAAAATTATACGAGCAAATGCGCAAGGATGAAAAATACCAAGAGATTAAAGATTATTACGATATTGCTGGTATAGAAGAGGTTCCTCTTGATTTAATTTTTAAAACTCAGTGGTTGAACAAAGGTTATAAAGAAAAAGATTGGATGAAAGAATTAGACGAAGAGACTAATCGAATACTTGGTGATTTTATAACCTTGAGTGAATTTGATGAAGATAATTTATCTCAACTTAAAATTGATTACCTTAATAACGGTTTGGATGTAGAAAAAGCAATCACACGCTTTCAAGACAGACAACGTACAACAGAAGCAGTGGAAGATGAAACCGAGTATATAACGATTACAAAATCACGTTATGATGAATTGTTAGAAATAGAGAAAAAATATAAAGATATGGAGAGTGTTTAATAATGGCAGAAACAAAAAAGATTTGGAGAGGGATTGTAATTCCTTATGAGTATTTTCGTTCTTATACAAAGGGCGGAGCAGTAGTGTTTCAAGTAGATGATTATAACAATAATAACCCTGGGGACTTCCATGGTTACAGCTTTGTAAGACCAGCGACAACGGTTTTTAAAGCAATTAACGAAAGCGCACAAGGTTTTAACGTAGGTTATAGTGTAGAGCAAACCCTTGAAGGTGGAGATGTTGTAGAAGAAGCACCTGAAACAGTTAAATTGCGCAAGAGTGTAAAGAACGATAATGGTCGCTGGGAAGTAGAAGATGAATTTGAAGTCGAAATGCCTCAAATTGCTGATTTAATTGATGATGTAGTACACGCAAAACAAAAGAAAACGTAAGTGGGGGATTATATGAGAGACAACAAAAAACCACCATTAGTTATACTTGTAACAGGTAAAGCCCGAAGCGGTAAAACATCGGTTTCAGAAATGATTAGAAGCGAATTGACCATTGGTTTAAGTGAGTATGTGTCAGTTACACCCCCAGTTATTCTGGGGTTTTCTGACGCCATTAAATCAATTGCTCAAAAAAACTATCCATATGAAAACAAAAACATTGACAGAAACATACTTTTAGAGGTCGGTGATAAACTCAGAAATCAAAACCCTAATGTGTTTGTAGAAACATTGCTTCCTATTATGAACGCTTATAAGAAAGCAGGGGTTAACGAATTTATCTTTGATGATACACGTTTAAAAGAAGAGTTTACTTATATAGACGAAAACTTTTCAGGTGTACCTTATGTTATAGAAGTAGAAAGAGAAAAACATGAATATAACATATCGGAACATGCTAAACAGCACAAAACAGAAAACGGTGGTCTCGACTATGACTTTAAAATTAAACTACCTGAAATCAACTCAAAAAACGCAGGTTCTATAGTTAAAGAAATACGACGTATTCTTGATAATATAGTAAGGGATTATAATGAGGTGATTGAATAGTGGTATACTTAGGTATTGACACATCAGTTAACAGTATGCCGTTCGCTGTTTTTGAAGACAAAGAACTTAAAGACTTTGGTATTTTGTCTGTAAAAGGGAAGTACCTTGAGGAAAAACTTGCGTATGCAAGTCGTGAAATTGAAGATTTAATTTATCTTTATGAGGTTGATGTCGTAGTATTAGAAGATGTGTTTCTAGCAAAAAACTTCACCTCTACAAAGAATACGTTACAAATGATGGGTGCGTTACGGCTGTCATCGTATAAGAGTGGTGCTACCTGTTTTACTGTTATGGCAACACAATGGCGAAAAGGTGTTATAAAGCAAGGAAAAAGAGAACCAATGAAGAAACAAGCAATTGAATACGTTAATGAGATGTATGACCTTGACCTTGAATATGACCACAGAAAAACAAAAACACAAGATGATATTGCGGAAGCGATTATAATGATTGAGGGTTTGGTTTGGCAACGATATACATTAGACAAAGTAAAAATATTTAAAGATAAAGTGGGTGACAAACATGGAAGAATTTAGTCCTGGTGATTGGGTAAAATTAAAGTATATTAAAGAAGAAGGAAAAGTTAAAGGTGTTGAACCTAACGGTACAGTTTGGGTTATCCTTAAAGGCAACGTTCGTGTGTGTGTACTAGCAAAATGGCTTACTAAGGTAGAGGAGTGAGGAAATGCCCAAAGATTTTAGCGATGTAAGAATTGTATACGTTAAAGATTTTGAATACGGAAAACCGTTATATCGTTTCAAGGTTTATACACCACCAAAAGAATTTGGTAAGATTTCAGGTCATCGTTTTGTCTCATTGGTAAATGATAACAACATTTTCCAAAATGACCTTCAGGTTCTTCTTGGTTTTATTAAGAGGCAACCATTTATTGAAACCGACCATACAATTGTAGGGAACAAACTTGAACAACCTATTATTGATTTCGTATCAGAAGCATATGGTTTTACAGACGTAGAAACTTTTGGTTTCGAAGACCTTAAAAATGGCAACGATGATTTCCATTTTATTCGTGACCTTGAGTACACCAATGAAAACGGTGAGCGTGTAACAGGTGAAATTAAAACATATTCTAATCCAAGAAAAGTAGGAGGTAATATAAAATCACCCGTAACACATTTAGATTGGTGGCTTCAAACAAGGCTTGAAATTGAAGTGCTCAAAGAAGAGGGTGAAAAAGGTAAGGTTTTCTATTATTTTGTAGATGAACCAACAAGGAACGCTGTTCTTAACGATAGGGCGTATACTCTTAAATATAAGAACCTTGCTGAGAGCGATGATATCATTAAATATGGAAAAAATGAAGAAGACCCTTACATCATCAACAATTTTCCTAACCAAGGATTTAAAACATTCAAACAACTAATGGATTATGCTAAAGAACGTAGAGACGAAATGGATACCGTTTATGAAGATGAAGAGGGTACATATTATTATGTAGAGGTACCTCTTAAATATCCTTTTTATCACAAATTTGACCACGTAAAGAATTACCTAAACGATATTAAAGAACAAATAAAAATTGAAGAATACAAAGGAGAGTAATTATATGTTTGAAAATAGTAAACAAATTGAACCAATCAACCTAAACGAGGAACAAAAAGAAGAATTCTTAAAGGTCTACCGCATTCTTTCAAGTGACAAACATGAGTTTGAAAAGTATGTTGCTAAGATTGACCAGAATATTGAAGAGGTGGAAAGCACAAATGAACTTGTAGAGAGGCTTTTAAGCCATGTAGAGAGCGCTTCTGAGTTAAGCGAGGATGTATATGGGTTTGTAGAGAAACTTCACTCACAGACCACCAAAAACATGGAGTATATAGAAGAGACACGGAGCCAACGAGATGATTACGTTAACCGTCTTGAGCGAGCCAAAAATTTCTTTGATGAATTTAAAGAAGACATTACTTTCGTGGGTGACGAAAAAGACGGTAAGGTAGAGGTAGGAGAAAAAGCAATGTTTCTTGTTGAATACCTTAATTCGCTGGGTACAATTGATGAACCAGAGGAAAGAGAAAACCAATAAAGGAGATTTTACATGAAGAAGATTAACTATTTCAAAATACAAGAAATGTTAGACGCTGGTTATTCCTGGGAAGAAATTCGCTCTAAAGGGTTCACTGACTCTGACCGTAAGTATTATTACGGTTGGAGGGCAGCCTGGGATATGTTTGATAAGAAATTAAGTGATGACCATGTAGCTGAGCGTGAGCAAAACTTAAGACTACAAAGGAAATTATTATCTTATGAACGTTCAATCAATAATGAGCAAATTAGAGACATTGCCTTAAACCAAAGTCTTAGCGCCCAAATGCTTGAAGAACTTCGCAAAGGTGGAAAAACATATAAATTAGGTAAACCTAAAAAAAGGACAAGTAAAGAAAACGCCTCTTGGGTTGTAACAACGTCCGACGCCCACTTTAACGGTGATGAAAAACTTTTCAAAGAGGTTCTTGAAAAAACACGTGATAGAATTAAGGAATTTGTAGAAAAGAATGCTATAAACAGTATTTATCTTGTAGAAATGGGTGATTTGATTGAGGGCGCTGGTAATCTTCGCCCATCCCAAGCACAAGCCGTTCGTTCAGGAATGATACCCCAGATTATTAAAGCCACACAAATGTATGGTGAGTTCTTAAAAGAGGTTTCACAGTTTGTAAACGTTAAGTTTGTTGTTGTTACAAGTTCTAACCATACGCAACTTAGGTTGATGGGTAGTAAGCAAAACGAACTTGTGGAAGAAGATTTAATGTTAACTTTTGCTTCTTATATTAAAGGCGTGTTCCCAGATTTAGAAGTTATAGCTAAAAAAGAACCAGAGTTAAATATACATGGTTTTAATTGTAAGTTCGTTCACGGACACACTATCAAAAAGAATAATTTCGAAAATGAACTTGCAAAGCTAAGTAACTTCAATAATAGACTTATTGATTTTATGTTCCTGGGTCACTATCACCATTACCGTGAAATTGACATCTCAGGTTCTGTTTCCCAAAACGGTGTTCCTTATGATAAAAAAGTTTTTCTCGTTCCTTCATTAGACCAAGGACAATCTACTTTTGAAAAAGACTTGCGTGTATCAAGTGTCCCCGGTATCGCAGTTTTTAAAATTACAAATAAAGGTGCAACGGGTCAAAAACTACATATTGTAACAGAGGAGTATTGTAATGAAAACGATGAATGACTTTTCATATAGAACTTTAGGAATTTATACCAAATACAAAGAACCTTTTGGGTTTTTTGTCTTCTATGGTGACGGGACATATATTGACAAAAATAAAAAAGTTTTCTTTGGCATTCACAATAATATGGTTTCTAAGATTTTTGATTTGAAAACCATAAACGTTGAGCACATTGACGATTTGTTTTTTAATATAATGAAAGCCTATTACCAATTACAAGAAGCAACAACAGAAAACCAACTAAAACAGGCGATTACAAATATTTACATTAAAGAAAGTGACTTTTATAACCACTTTGGTTTTGGTACATCACAAAAATACATGTACCCTTATGATAAATTAGGTCGTCAGGTTTTTAATACTGTTTGTAACAACAATAATTTAATTGATATTGATACGTTTAGAGGGAGGCGTTAGATGATACAATATACTGAGATTAAAGATATTAGAACCAAAAAGGTTATAGGTCTTATGGCTTGGGGTAAAGCAGGAAAAAAGACCTTCCGTTTGCCTGGGTTTGAGGTCTATGCAGATTTTAAGGAACTTAATGAAATTGAAGCAGCTACAAAAGCAAAAGTAGAATTATTGCTTAATAATGTATACCGTATGAAGAAAACAGGTGTAATTAAAACAATTAAAGACCTTGAGCTTTACGTAAATTCTTTTATATTTAAACATTCACCATATGTTACATTCTCAAACAAAAAAGAGTTTACATTCAATGAGTCGAGCACATTCTCTACAAAAGAATATAAAAAGCGTTTTTCTGAAATGTACACACAACTCGATGATAGACATTATAAAACACGCATGATGAAAGATATGAAAAAGCTCAGAAAGAAGTGATTAAATGCAAAATTATGTAGAAAAAGGAACGGAAATTCAAAATAACATTAAAGAAAAAGCGGTTGACCACTTCAGTATAATGGATGTTTTAACTTATATAATTCTTGCACTTGCAATTTTCTTTCTTGGTTTACTTAATTGGGCTGAGTTTAGGTTTGATATTGATAGGTTAGACTCATCGTATATTGCCCACACAACAACACAGGTTTTATCATATAGTCTAATTATTACCTCGTTCACAAGTAAGCAATTAAGGAAAAGAAAAGAACTTAGTAAGGATTTAGCTTATTATAAAAACGAAAACGAGTCTATATTATCGAAAATGAGACCCGACAAACTTAAAGAGTATATTTATAACGTTAATATGGAAGAAAAACGGACACAATACCTTAATAAATATGAGGGTCTGTTAGCAAGGCTTGAAAGAGAATACTCTAAAAAAGACAAAGATATGCATTATGATAGGTCTTGGAAACAATACCAAGAAGATTTAGAAAAAGACCCTAATACACAACCACCTAATGAATATTGTGAACAAAAACAATTGCTTTTAGATAAGATTGAAAATGTAGACCAAGAATATCAAAACGAAAGCATTCGGTATGAAAAACTTTTTCAAGATGACTTAGACCAAGAAATAATGAATAAACCCAAAAAGCGTATACCTCGTCGCAAAGAGTCAACGTCCAGCGCTTTTGGTATTCTTACAAACATGGTTCTTATGTTTGCGTTCTCTCTTTTGGTGGCTGGGTTTTTCTTCGGTGTAGAAGAAGATACAATTGATGCAATTGTTAAAACACTTCTTACAGTATTTATGGCAATCTTCAGCGCATACAAAGGTATGTTGAATGGTGACAGAGTATTTAATAATGTTACGTTAACCAAAGAACGTTTCAGGTACAAACACTTATATAATTATGTTGTTATGGAAGCTACAAAGTATAAATATTATATAGGAAAATATAAGGTTGAAAACCACGGTGATTAAAGATAATAAAAAAGAGGGCTAATTACCCTCTTTTATTTTGAAAGTTTCTTTTGTTTTTCTAAATGTAATAATTGTTTATATTTTGCGGAAGGGAATATAGAAACTCCTTGTGTTATGGTTAGTACCAAAACCAGTAATTCTAAGTTTCCTATTCCTGCTTTAGCCCACTGTATAAATAAAAGTAATATTAAGAAAAATACAAATAGTTTTGACTCTCCTGAAAAATAAGCCCAGTATTTTTCACCAAGTCCTTGTGCCATTTCTGATAAGTCTTTCCAAAACAAGATAAACAAAATACCGAACACAATCATAGATATTCCCGTAAGTGATGTCCTTGCTTCGTGCCTTTCTACCAAACCATAAATATGAATGATAAAAACAAGAGGAATTAAGCGGCTAATGGTTCGACTTATAATATAATATGTCCATTTTCTACGAGTTATCGTCATTGGGCATGTCCTTCAATTTAGAAAGAACGTGGTCTAACTGTTCTCTTTCTTTTTCATCCCGCTTTTCAATTTCCTCTTTAAATTCGTTGACTATCTCATCTTTCTTTTCTTTACTGAGTTCATTAAACTCTTCTTCGAATTTTTGGAACTTTTGTGCCAACTCTAGTTTTCCGTTGACATCAATGTTAGTGCTCTTAATAAAGTCCTTAAGTATGTCTACAACAAACTCTTCAGTTTTCTCAATTTTGTTTATATGTTCTTTAAGAAACTCAACCTCTGACAACAAGCCTGTTGCTAAGTTATAAACATCTTTAATGTCGCTTGCAGCACTAACTATATCAGAACCTCTGTCCGTTATGGTTGAAGCGGTTTTCTGAAATAATTTATTGCTGTTCGCAAAAAGTTTCAACACAACAGTAAAAAGAGAAAACATAATTATAATAATAGCACCTAGAATATCATGCCCTAATATGAACTCCCACGTTGTTTCCCATAAACTCATTTCTGTTTCTGCTAAAATATACATTATAATCCAACATCCTCTTTATCTTTTTTATAGTAACTAATGAAGTCCCTGACTACACTCTTTAATTCTTTTAATTCTTCTTTTTGTTTTTGTAATTTTGTGTGCAGGTCATCGTTTTCATTTTGCAATTTTTTAATCTTTTCTTCAACAGTTTCACCGTTTTCAATTAAGGGTAAATTCCCTACGTAAGTATAAAATGTTTTATTTCCACTTACAACAACAACGGTATCGGGTCGTCTTTCTTTCCAAAGACGCACCCTGCTGTTTGTAGTGTTATCCATAATCTGTCCCCTTTCACCTTATTTATTATTCATGTTTTAAATCTTCATCTTCACGCTCGGTATATTCATAATACAACTTCTTATTATCTTTATCATAATATAATTGTGCGTTGTATTTCTCCGGGTCTTTTTCACTCTCTGGGATGTTATCTACCTCGATAGAACCTTCCTTTTTTTTCGTGTGGTGTATTGCACTTACTTTTCCGTTATCATGCACTTTAATCCATTTCATTGATTTCACTCCTTCTTATATACCAGATTTGTATAGTTTTCTATCGTTTATAAAATTCGTGTACGTAGACGTTGTTGTCAAAGCCCCCGTAAGCGATATAATCGCCGTTAGTGCTGCATGCGACTTCCCGAACACTACCTCCCGACTCGGTTAGGGTTTGTTCTAGTTCATAATTGTTTGTGTTGTGTATATAGACGTTGTCGTCCGAGCCCCCGTAAGCGATATAGTCACCGTTGGGGTTGTATGTGACGGACCAAATCGTGTCCCCCGCTTCGGTTAGAGTTTGTTCTAGTTCGTAGTTATCTGTGTTATGTATGTAAACGTTGTCGTCACCGCTCCCGTAAGCGATATAATCGCCGTTAGGGCTGTATGCGACGCTTGTAATCCAGTC